>Ga0102940_1002414_pt1 | contig 11306 bp, 10 predicted proteins | sample SalPonR2_C_D1_MG_FD_78215 | JGI IMG/M metagenome (GOLD analysis project Ga0102940, IMG submission 78215) | Salt pond soil microbial communities from South San Francisco under conditions of wetland restoration - Salt Pond MetaG R2_C_D1_MG | ecosystem: Environmental > Aquatic > Marine > Intertidal...
CATCATCACCGCCGGCACATCCGACCTCGCGGTGGCGGAAGAGGCCAGAACCACCTGCGAGATGCTCGGACACCAAGCCGGGATCATCTCCGACGTGGGCGTGGCCGGCATCCACCGCCTCCTGGACCGCATGGATACGATCCGAAAGTACACGGTACTCGTGGTCATCGCGGGCATGGAAGGGGCCCTGGCCAGCGTGGTCGGCGGTCTGGTGCGACAGCCCGTCATCGCGGTTCCCACCTCGGTGGGCTACGGAGCCAATTTCGCCGGTCTGTCCGCCCTGCTCGGCATGCTCACCTCCTGCGCCTCCGGGGTGACCGTCGTGAACATCGACAACGGGTTCGGAGCCGCCTGCGCGGCCTGCAGAATCGCCGGGCAGATCACGGCCTGATCAACCTGTTCTAAAGCGGCAAGAAATCACAACACCCATCAACCACTTCAAGCACGACCAAAGAGTACGAAAGCAATGCGCAATCCCGTTCCCAGAGCCGCGGCCATTCACGACCTGTCCGGATTCGGCCGGACCTCCCTGTCCGTGGTCATCCCCATCCTGTCCACCATGGGCATCCAGGCCTGCTCCCTGCCCACCGCGGTCCTGTCCACCCACACCGGCGGATTCGACGACTACCGCATGGTGGATCTGACCGATGAGATGATCCGGTTCATCGACCACTGGAAAACACTGCAGATCGGGTTCGACGCCGTGTACAGCGGGTTTCTGGCCTCTCCCCGGCAGATTGACATCGTGGCGGACTTTCTCGGTTCCTTTGCCAGGAAGGACCAGATCCGGGTCATCGATCCGGTGCTGGGGGACAACGGCCATGCCTACCAGACCATGGGGCCGGAAATGATCGCCAGAATGCGGACCCTGGTGTCCATGGCCGACGTGATCACCCCCAACTTCACCGAAGCCGGATTTCTGCTGAACAAGCCGTACCTGAATACCATCGATCAGGAAGAAATCCGGGACTGGGTCATGGGACTCTCCGCCATGGGCCCCCGGACCGTGATCATCACCAGCGTGCCCCTGCCCAACACCCGGGGCAACTGCAAGGTATCCTCGGTGGTGGCCTACGACCGGGAGGACGGCCGGCTGTGGCGGGTGGACTGCGACTACATCCCGGCCCACTATCCGGGCACCGGAGACGCCTTTGCCAGCGTCATCGTCGGCTCCCTGCTCCAGGGCGACAGTCTGCCCATCGCCCTGGACCGGGCCGTGCAGTTCGTGTCCATGGCCATCCGGGCCACCTTCGGCTACAGCTCTCCGGCCCGGGAAGGCGTGCACCTGGAGCGGGTTCTGCCCAACCTGCGCGCTCCGGTCACGGCATCCAGCTATGAAATCATCGACCAGTAATCCGAACGGAGTTCTGTTCACCGATCTGGACGGGACCCTGCTTGCTTCAAACAGGACCCTGCCTGCCGAAAATCTGCGCGCCCTGCACGATCTCGGCAGAGCGGGTGTCGTCCGGGTGGTGGCTACCGGGAGGTCCATGCATTCGTTCAGGCATGCCGTGCCCAAAGACCTGCCCGTGGACTACGTCATCTTCTCCACGGGCGCGGGCGTGCTTTCCTGGAGCGAAGACCGCATTCTCATCAAGCACGAACTCACCCGGGAACAGCTGCAGCGGGGCCGGGAGGTCCTTGCAGAAGAAGACATCGACCATATGGTCCATGCCCCGATCCCGGACAACCACCTGTTCTGGTACCGGGGAACCGGCCAAAGCAACCCCGATTATCTGGCCAGGCTGGAGCTGCTGAAAAGATTCGGAACCGAGCTTCAAGACGGTATGGAGATCCCCGGGGCCAGCCAGCTTCTGGGAATCATCCCGCACAAAGGACACGGCGCCCAGCATCGTCGGCATCTCCGGCTCCGGGAGCGGCTGGCCGGCATGAGCGTCATCAGGGCTACCTCGCCCCTGGACCATATGTCTGTCTGGCTGGAGATCTTTCCCGAAGCAGTCTCCAAAAGCCGGGCGGCAGGCTGGCTCCTCAAGCACCTCGACCTGAAAGACAGCCCGACCATGGCCATCGGCAACGACTACAACGACCAGGACCTTCTGGAGTGGGCCGGGAATGCCTTCGTGACAGCCAACAGCCCGGCAAAGCTGAAAGGCTTGTTCAGACCTGTAGCCGCCAATGACGAAGGCGGGGTGGCCGAAGCAATCCATGTATGGATGGAAGAAAAGATATAGCACATCTGGCAGATACCGGCCCTATGAGGGCGTGTCATTCCCGCGAACGCGGGAATGACTGCCTCTTATAAGGCCGATACCTGCGGCGTGCGTAACTTCAGATTGTAATAAGTCACTTCCTTTCTCGACCGCATCCGGCACCATCCCCTTCCCGGCGACCTTGCCTCCACAACAAAAAAGGTGTTTTCCCCGCCTGCAGCAGAAAAACACCCTGTTGGAGCCGACCATCATCTCATGCCGGTTCAACCGGCCAAAACTATCCCCCTGGAAAAAAGCAACTTCCCTGACACAGGGGTTTTCGCATGGTCTACTGCGAAGACCCCTTCGGCAATCTCGTGGAAATATACAGCCACAGCTATGAACTGACCTACTCCGCAGGAGCATATCAGGAATAGTTCCCGGCCGAAAAAAAAGGACATCAACACACTGTTGATGTCCTTTTTTTCGAGCTTCATATTTCCATGTCGAAACATCCGTGCTTCATCATTTACTGCTTGTAGATAAACGTCCCCACATGTTCACCGTTGAGCGCTCTGGTCAGGTTGCCCGGAACCATGCCGTTGATGATCTGGACCCTGTCGATGACCTCGCTGTTCTGGATGATCTCCAGGCAGGGGCGTTCGATGACCAGGTCGTCCTGGTCCATGTCCATGAGGTCTTTGGCGCCGATCTCGGGAATGAATTCGGCATCGGGGTTCTTTTTGGGGTCGTCGGTGTACAGGCCGTTTTCGTCCTTGACGAACAGGACGTTCCGGGAACCGACGAGGTCGGCCAGAAGGACCAGGCCCACGTCGGTCCGGTGTACCGGAATCCGACCGTGCTTGGGACGCATGGCAAAATAGTCGTACGGCGGCATGCCGTGCATGACCGGAATGATGCCCTCGGCAAAATAGGCCGGCAGCTTGACGATGTCGCTGTGGGCGATCTTCACTCCGCCCCAGGGGGAGAGCAGGGTGGCCAGCATGAGCGCGTTCTGATCGGAGATGGTGCTTCCGAACTTGGCGATAACCCCGGTGGGCATGCCCATCTCAAGGCCGATGGTGTAGATGTGCCGGCTGCGGGTGCCGCCGCCCGTGGTCACCAGCATCTTGTGCTCGGCCCGGTTGGCAGTGATCTCTTTAAGAATTCCGGGAAGCGCCTTGGCCCCGCGGTCACAGATGGACTGCCCGCCGATCTTCATCAGGCACACGTCGGGATAGAGCCGCTCCTGAGGAGCGACGTCCATATTCTCCAGAAACGACTTGCTGACCAGGCTCTCGCCCATGAGCCTGCTCTTGACATGCAGCCGCTTTCCGTCCTTTTCACGTACAAGGGACATGCTTTCTCCTGCTCGGATGAGGTTGTGCTACCGCTCTACTGTTCCTTCTTTTCCCCGGACCGCAGCTGGACCAGTTCGGCATCCAGGGCTTCGGCGATATGCCTGAGCTCCGACATCCGCAGATGATCGGCATAGATCTTCAGGTCCACGCCGGAAACAGCCACCACCCGGAAACGGGGTTTTTTCTCGCCATCGGAAATCTTGCGCCGCTCACGATAGAAAATTTTGCCCGCCATAATTCCTCCCGGGTAAAATATTAAAACAAACAGTATATATATTGCCCAAAGGAGGGACGGGTTGCAACCCGGAAGTCGGCTCACCCCAGGACTTCGATTCCATGTTCCGGACAGCGCACCAGCACCGGGTCCCCCACGGTCAATCCCTGCTCCAGCAACTGTTTTTTTCGAAGCAGGGCCGTGAGCGGAACGCCCACTTCCACGACCAGCCGGACCCTGTCCCCTTCCTTTGAAAGCTGGGCGATATGCCCGTGCAGCCGGGCAGGCCCGGATTCGCCCCCGGTGTCCGGTTCGACAGCGATGGATTTGGGGTTGATGGAGATCTTGTCGCCGCTCCGTGCAGGCCCGGGGAGATCCACGGCCACGGTATCGCCGATCCATGCCCGATTCGCTCCGTTCTCTTCCCGGACCTGAACGGAAAAAATGTTTTCATGGGCGAACTCGCTGGGTCTGCCCGCGAACAGAAACAGGATCTCCCGGGCCAGCCTGGCCGCCTGGAGGCGGTCATGGGTACAGACGATGACGGACATCCCCCGCTCCTGGTGGATGCGTTTGATGATGGCCTCGATGGCGATGCGGCTCTCGACGTCCACGCTGGCCGTGGGTTCGTCAAAAAGGAGCACCCGCGGCGAGCAGGCCAGGGCCCGGGCAATGGCCACCCGCTGGGTCTCTCCGCCGGACAGCCGGTACCCCCGGGCTTTGAAGAAATCGCGCATGCCCACCAGCTCCAGGCATTCCTCCACGACCCTGTTTCGCTCCCTGCTTCCCATGCCACGCATTTTCAGCCCGAACCCGACATTGGCGGCCACGGACGAACTGAACAGGATCGGGTGCTGATCCACCAGGACCACCTCCCGCCTGAGCGGCAGCAGCGATGGCTCGTCGAATCGGACCAGCCGGTTCCGATACCAGAGGTTGCCTCCGGACGGGCGCTCCAGAAAGGAGAGCAGCGACAAGAGCGTGGACTTGCCCGACCCGTTGGGGCCGAGCAGGCCGTACACCCGCCCTTCCTCAAGGTGGAGTTCGGGGATGTTCAGCACCACCCGGCCATCGTACTCCCTGCGCAGATTCCTGGCCTGGTAGAGCATCACTTCCCTCCCCGCCCCTGAATCAGGTTCAGGGCCACATTGACCAGCAGGCTGATGCTCATAAGCACCAGCCCCAGGGCAACGGCCAGAACGAACTCACCCTTATCGTATTCAAGAGCCATGGCCGTGGTCATGGTCCGGGTGAACCCGCGGGCATTGCCCCCGAGCATCATGCTGATGCCGATCTCGGAGATGACCCGCCCGAAGGCGGCCACCACCGCGGCCATAATGGCGAACCGGGCCTCGCGCAGGACCACCAGGCCGGTCTGCAGCCGGGTGGCGCCGAGGGTCATGGCCGTTCTGCGGTATCGATCGTCCAGACGGGAGATGGCCGACAGGGTGAACGTGGCCACAATGGGCAGGATCAGGAAAAACTGCCCGATGACTATGGCGTTCTGGGTATAGAGCAGGTCCAGAGAACCGAACACGGCCCGACGGGAAATGAAGGAATACACGAACAGGCCGATGACCACCGTGGGCAGGGCCAGAAGCGTGTTCAGGAGGGTGATCACCCCCCGTTTGCCTGGAAATTCGGAAAACCCGATTCCAAGTCCCAGGGGCACTCCGACCAGGGAAGCGGCCAGGGTGGACAGACAGCTGACCTTCAGGGAAACCCCGACCACGGTCATGAGCTCCGGATCCAGGGAGCGCATCAGAGACAGAGCCGAGAAGAAACTGTCGACGAAAAAACTCATATGCCATCCACCATGTCGGTCATTGCAATGACAGGTCGGTTATGATCTGAGGCGACGCACAACCGCCCGAATCCACATTCGCGCCCTTCGCCTTACAAAGTCTTACCCGAGGACGCAAATATGGGCGACAAAAGAGAGAGTTCCGGCTCCAGGCAGACATGCTGGGTGCAGAACATCAAGTATGATTTACCCGCAATCGCACCTGGTCATTCCGACACCTTTGAGCATCCCGAAGGCCCCGGCCAGCATCATGTCCCCGCCGGGAGAGACAAACCGGACATCAAACCCTTCGAGCATCCCCCGCCTCGGCCCGAGCACGACAACCGGTTCAAACCCTCCGGGAACCTCCCTCATGGTCCCGACCGAACAGCCGTGGCCGTTGTCTTCGAAAACGTCCTCGTTGGCCAGGTTGCCCTGCCGGAACAGGGTCAGGTGTTCCCACAGCTTCTGCCCGTTCAAAAGCCCGGTATGATGCTCGTAGATGGACCGCACCCGACCATCATGGACCAGAAAGGCCACGGTGTGGCTGTTGCCCACGTTGACCACGCACACCCCCCGCTGCCTGGAAAGCTCCTCCACCTCAGGGTCGAAGAGGGCCCCCAGCAGAGCTGCCGCGCCGGTGTCCGAAACCATGCCCGGCCCTATGCACTGCTTCAGGCTGGTCAGCCGGGTCATCATGGATGGCGGGGAGGTGAACAGCAGTTTTTCGACCCTGCCCTGGTCCGCCTCCAGAAAACGGTCCCAGAATTTAAACCGGCTGATGCGGTTGCTCTGCCCCGGATGAAAACCGTGATCCTGAACGCAGGCCAGAACTCCTTCCGGATATTCCAGGCCGGCCATACCCAGAAAAGGACGCCAGAACCCGGGATCGAAATCAGCCAGATGGACCGGAGAATACCCCAGGGGACAGTCCTCGATAAGCTCGATGCCCATGGCCCGAACCCGGTTCAGGTCGTCGCCTATGGCCAGAGCGGCCTCGGGATGAGCCGCCACCCTGAGCCCGGCCTGGAGATGGCGACGCACGGCAAAGGTGAATCCTCCGCCCATATTGTGCCCGTACAGATAGACATCCTTTTCCTTCTTCCTGAGGGCATCGATCTGCTGGCCCACTATCCTGGCAGGAGAGGGTAAAATAAATTTAGGACAGTTCTCAAGTTCCCTGTCCGGCATGAAATACAACACATCCTGGGTTCCGCTCCCGATATCGAGACAGAGCAGGGTCTGAGAATGAGGCATGGTCGCTCCTTGAAAAATGAAAGAGGGCGGGAAAATCCCGCCCTCTTTACCCGGGTCAGGCCCGGGACGCAAACCCTTATCGCGTCATCATTCTTCCTCAGTCACGAACACCAGTGTGCCATCCTGCATATCCACGGTCACGTTCCGGCCTTCTCCAAGATTTCCGGAGATGATCTCCCTGGCCAGCGGCGTCTCCACATTGTGCTGCAGGTAGCGCAGCAGCGGCCGGGCGCCGTAGACCGGATCGTAGGCCTCCCGGGCAATAAACTCCCTGGCCGCGGAAGTAAGTGTCAGTTCGATCTTGCGGTCGGCCAGCCTGGCCTGCAGTCCGGCCAGAAGGAGATCCACGATCTTCTTGATCTGTTCCACCAGAAGCGGCTTGAACAGGACCACTTCATCGATACGGTTCAGAAACTCCGGTCGGAACGCCCCGCGCAGGGTGTTCATGACCTGATCCCTGGCCCCGTCCCGAAGCTCGCCCTGCTCGGTGATCCCCTCCAGCAGGTACTGGGAACCGAGGTTGGAGGTCATGATGATGATGGTGTTCTTGAAGTCCACGGTCCGGCCGTGGCTGTCGGTCAACCTCCCGTCGTCCAGGATCTGCAGCAGCACGTTGAACACGTCCGGGTGGGCCTTCTCGATCTCGTCGAACAGGACCACCGAATACGGTTTGCGCCGGACCGCCTCGGTCAGCTGCCCGCCCTCGTCGTACCCCACATACCCCGGAGGGGCCCCGATGAGCCGGGCCACGGTGTGCTTTTCCATGTATTCGGACATGTCCAGGCGAACCATGTTCTCCACGGTGTCGAACAGGGACCGGGCCAGGGTCTTGCACAGCTCGGTCTTGCCCACGCCGGTGGGGCCGAGGAACAAAAAGGAACCGATGGGACGATCCGGATTCTTGAGTCCGGCCCGGGCCCTGAGCACGGCATCGGCCACGGCGGTCACGGCCTCGTCCTGGCCCACGACCCGTTCGTGGAGCACGTCGGCCAGCTTGAGCAGCTTTTCCCGCTCCCCTTCCACCAGCCTGGCGACGGGAATCCCGGTCCATTTGGCCACGATGGAGGCCACATCGTCGGGCCCGACCTCTTCCTTGAGCAACCGGGTCGCCTCTCCACGATCCTGATCCTCCACCCCGGCAAGCCTCTTTTCCAGCTCGTTCAGCCTGCCGTATTTAAGCTCCGCGGCCCGGTTCAGGTCATAGGCCCGCTCCGCGGTCTCGATCTCATGCCGGGTCCGTTCGATCTCCTCTTTGAGGTTGCGCACTCCGTCGATGGCTGATTTTTCCTGCTCCCACCGGGCCAGCAGCTCCTTCTGGTCCTCTTTGAGATCGGCCAGCTCACGCTCCAGCTTTTCCAGGCGGTCCTTTGAACTGCGGTCGGTCTCCCGTTTCAGGGCCTCGCGCTCGATCTCCAGTTGCATGATTTTCCGGTTGGCCTCGTCCAGCTCCGTGGGCAGGGAATCAATCTCAGTCCGGATCATGGCCGCCCCCTCGTCGATGAGGTCGATGGCCTTATCCGGAAGCTGACGGTCGGTGATGTATCGGTTGGACAGAGTCACGGCCGTGACCAGGGCGGAGTCGGAGATGCGCACTCCGTGATGGACCTCGAACCGCTCCCGCAGGCCGCGAAGAATGGAAATAGCGTCCTCCACGTCGGGTTCGTCCACGACTACCGGCTGAAAACGGCGCTCCAGGGCCGGGTCCTTTTCAATGTACCTGCGGTACTCGTCCAGGGTGGTGGCCCCCACACAGTGCAGCTCGCCCCTGGCCAGCATGGGCTTGAGCAGATTGCCGGCATCCATGGATCCCTCGGCCTTGCCCGCGCCCACGATGGTGTGCAGCTCATCGATAAACAGGATGATTCTGCCCTCGGAATTCTGAACCTCCTTAAGCACCGCCTTGAGCCGTTCCTCGAACTCGCCCCGGTATTTGGCCCCGGCAATAAGCGCCCCCATGTCCAGGGCGAACAGGGTCTTGTTCTTGAGCCCCTCGGGCACGTCCTGCTTCAGGATGCGCTGGGCCAGCCCCTCCACAATGGCGGTCTTGCCCACCCCGGCCTCGCCGATGAGCACCGGATTGTTCTTGGTCCGCCGGGACAGAATGCGGATGCACCGCCGGATCTCGCCGTCACGTCCGATGACCGGATCAAGCTTGCCGTTTTTGGCCTCATCCACCAGATCGCGACCGTATTTTTTGAGGGCGTCATAGGTTTCCTCGGGATTGGCCGAGGAGACCCGTTGATTGCCGCGCACCTCGGACAGGACCTGCAGAATCTTGTCCCGATCCAGCTTGAACTGATCGTTGACCCGGCCCAGACCGGTTGATTTCCGCTCCTCAAGCAGAGTCAGAAAGAGATGCTCCACGCTGACATATTCGTCCTGCATGGTTCCGGCCAGTTCGAGCGCCTTGACCAGAGCGGCATTGAGTCGCTGGGTGACGTAAACCTGGCCAGGCTGTCCCCCGGGGCCGCTGACCCGGGGGAGTTTGGACAGTTCCCGGTCCAGAGCCGCGGTATAAACCGACGGATCATATCCGGCCTTTTCCAGCAGTTTGATGCACAGGCCGTTCTCCTGTTCGAGCAGGGCTGCCATGAGATGTTCCGCATCAGCCTGCTGATGCCCGTGCCGGATGGCTATGGTCTGGGAAGCGGCAATGGCTTCCTGGGATTTCTGGGTGAACTTGTTCAGGTCCATGAACTCCTCCTCGGCGACACGCGGCCGCCCGGCTTCGATGCACACACCACGGTGGAGAATTTTATCCCGAAAACTCCTTCCGAGCCCGCTTCAGTTCCCGCTCCAGCTGTTCTACCCGCTCCAGCAGATCCACGATAATGCTCCCCCCAACCGGGGTCAGCTCAAAATCTGCACAGAGCCGCAGAAACTTGCGCACCCGGTCCACATCGCGATCCCGAAACAGCAATTCCTTTCGACCGGTCCGCTCAGGGTCGAGCCACCCCATCTCCACAAGTTCAAGAACAACCACCGAGGACGCCCCTGTGCTTTCCACGAACTGCTCGATGGTGATCTTTTCAGAGCGTACCGGGGCACTTTTCATATCCTTGGGTATGATGGTTCCATTCATGATCTGCGTCTCCTCAGGCCCTGGGATTGAAATTCGAGGCCGCTGCCAGCTTTTCCCACAACTCTTTTTCTTCAGCATCGATCTGCTTCGGCATCCGGATCATGATCCGCACCAACTGGTCCCCTTTTCCAGCTCCTCGACCCAGTCCTCTGCCCCGGATACGCAACTTCTGCCCACTGCTGATCCCTGCCGGAATGGTCATCTCCACTGATCCGTCCAGGGTGGGAACGGTCACACTGGTTCCAAGGGCAGCTTCCCACGGAGCCAGTCTGAGATCGTAGAGGACCGATTCTCCCTCAAGGGTGAAATCGCGGTGGGGGTCGATGCGGACTTTGAGAAAAAGATCCCCGGCCGGACCTCCGCCTCGGCCCGGACTGCCCTGTCCGGAAAGCCTGATTTTTCCGCCGTTTTTGATCCCGGCCGGAATATTCACACTAAGGGTCTTGGTCTGCATGGTGGGGTATCCGTCCGGTCCGGCAACCTGCTCCTTGAGGGAAATGGATTTTTTGCCGCCCCGGAAAGCCTCTTCCAGACTCAGACCGATCTCAACCTCGGCGTCGCTGCCTTTGGAGCGCATTCGCTGCCCGAAAGGGCTTCCCTGAAACCCGGCCTGACCGCCGGGGCCGAATCCTCCGCCCCCACCGAACATGGTCTCAAAAAAATCGCTGAAATCGGCACCGCCGAAACCGCCTCCGCCCCCCTGTCCAAAATCGAATCGAGCATTCCCGTAGCCCGGAGGAGGCTGAAAGTTCTGCCCCTCCTGCCAGTTCGCTCCCAGGGAATCATACATTTTCCGTTTCTCGGGGTCCTTGAGAACGTCGTTGGCCTCGTTGATCTCCTTGAACTTGGCCTCAGCCTCTGTGTTGTTCGGATTGAGATCCGGGTGATATTTTCTGGCCAGTTTTTTATAAGCCTTGGAGATCTCTGCCTGGGTGGCATCTCTCGAAACCCCAAGCAGTTTGTAGTAGTCTTTATATTCCACGCCCATATGCGTACGCTCCTCAAGCTTGGGTCACTGGACCGGCAGCCTCATAGGGAAGCCGGTCCGAAACCGAAAATGTGTGCATCGTCATTATCAGATGTGTGAGGGAAGAGTAATACTCAAGTTGAAAGAGTCAAGAATTTGACGTTTTTTTCATCGACCTTACGAAAAAATCATTTTCGCTCCAGTACCTGCTCAGACCGGTTCCAGGCCGGGCGCCTGCAAGAGAGTCCGTCACTGTCCTTTTCCGCTCTCAAGCGACCTGGTGCACCTGCTGCCTCCGGTCCCGCCCCAGGCCCGAGTCGGGAATGTCCACACCCGAGCTGGAAAAAGACTTCCTGATGGGTAACTATTCACCTGGGATAAAAAAATAAGGGATTATAGGGAGTAGAAGGATAAACGGGATTATGGTCAGAGGTCGGATAATCCTGTAACCCTGCGACAGAAGAGCATAATCCTCTTAATCCCAAAACGGGG
>Ga0102940_1002415_pt1 | contig 11302 bp, 11 predicted proteins | sample SalPonR2_C_D1_MG_FD_78215 | JGI IMG/M metagenome (GOLD analysis project Ga0102940, IMG submission 78215) | Salt pond soil microbial communities from South San Francisco under conditions of wetland restoration - Salt Pond MetaG R2_C_D1_MG | ecosystem: Environmental > Aquatic > Marine > Intertidal...
AGGGGGCCTGGTAAAATTTGCCGGGATGATCCCAAACAGAGGGCGGGTGGCTGCACTTCATTGTTCTTATGCAGACAGGCACCCGCAGATCTCGAGCCGGGCACAGGACACCACCAGGGGCGGGGCCCGGGAAAGCGTGCTGCTGCAACGATCGAAAACCCGGGATGCCTATGGCAAATATCCAGTCCGAAAATTTCAGAACCGCTATTTGTATACACCCGTCATTCTTTTGTTGGCCCTGGTGTTCTTGTCACAAGAAAATTTACAACCCGTTCATCCGGCATTCGGGGTTAACTTCTCAATTATACAGGGGTTTTGCGTGGTATTGTGCATATTTATGCTTGACACTTGAATGGGAAGCAGGTAAGGTAACCAGTTGTTTCAGGTGCTGCGCTTGCAGGTAAAAGGGAATCTTGTGAAAATCAGGAACGGACCCGCCGCTGTAACCGGGGATGAACGCCACACAACCACTGATGACAAACGGGAAGGGTGGTCAGTAAGCAGATCCGGGAGTCAGAAAACCTGCCTGAAAAGTTGATCGTTATACTTGCGAGGGCTTAGGTAGATCAACCTTATGCGGATAAAAACGGTTCCCATATCAGATATTTCTGGTATGGGTTTTTTAATGCCTCAGCAACAGGATGTGCCATGTTCTCGCGTATACCGGATGCCATACCCAGAGGGAAAACAGGATTTCTGGTGGTCCTGTTTTCCCTTCTCCTTTTGGGCTCCATCCTGGTGTCGCTGTCCATGGGGTACATGAAAATCCCCCTTCAGAACATCCCGGCAATCGTTTTGGGAAAAATCATGGGAGCCGTCCATGATCCGTCATCCATGACAGCAACCCATGAAACCGTGCTGGTTGATATCCGCCTGCCCAGAATTTTAACCTGTGCTGCCGTGGGAGCGGCCCTTGCTGTTTCCGGGGTCCTTTTCCAGGGCATACTGCTGAACCCGCTGGCTGACCCCTATACCCTGGGGGTGTCAGCCGGGGCTGCATTCGGTGCCAGTATTGCCATTGTTTTGAACCTGTCGGCCACTCTTGTGTCGATCCCTGGATTTGCCTTTGCCGGGGCCTGCATCACCCTGTTTTTTGTGTTGTTTTTATCCTATTCCCCGGGCAGTCCCGGCGGCGGGTTGTCATCCAGCAACCTTGTTCTGTCAGGCATTATTGTGGCGGCCATCCTGTCGGCAGGCCTGAGCTTTCTGAAATTCATTGCCGATGAACAGGTATCTGTGATCATTTTCTGGCTCATGGGCAGTTTTGCCTCCAAAACCTGGCCCCAGTTTCTGCTCGTGGCAGGGGTTTTGCTGTGGGGTTTTCTGGTGGCGGTTTTTTATGCCAGGGACCTGAACCTGGTTTCCATGGGTGACCGCTCTGCCGCAAGTCTGGGGGTGGATGTGAAAAAGGTCACCCTGATCCTTTTGGTTACCGGTTCCATGCTGGCTGCTGTCTGTGTGTCCATATCCGGTATCATCGGGTTTGTGGGGCTTCTGGTGCCCCACATGATGCGGTTCCTCACCGGCCCTGACAACCGGAAACTGCTGCCGATATCCATGCTCTCCGGCGCTGTTCTGCTTTTATGGGCGGACACCATTACCCGGGCGGTACTGCCCCATGAAATTCCCATCGGGGTGTTGACCGCCCTGATCGGCGGGCCGGTTTTCTGCTGGATTTTCAAAAAAAGCCGGATGTGATCTGGGTATCATGGAAATATGCATGGACCATATAGACTTTTTTCATGGGGACACCCAGGTGCTACACAATGTGACCTGCCGGTTTTCTCCGGGCAGATTTTATGCCGTTCTGGGTCCCAACGGCAGCGGGAAAACAACCCTGCTGGATCTGATATGCGGTTTTCGAACCCCTGAAAAAGGCCGGGTCCTGTTGGGAAATGATCCGGTTGCAACCCTTGCCAGACGCAGGGTGGCCCAGACCATATCCCTGGTTTCCCAGAGCTATGAGATCAATTTTCCGTTTCTGGTAAAAGAGGTGGTCATGATGGGGCGGCATCCCCATATCGACCGGTTCTCCCGGCCAACCCATGCTGACAGATATGCGGTGCAGCAGGCCATGGAGATGACCGGCATCACCCATCTGGAAAACCGGTATATAACCGAACTGTCCGGCGGAGAAAAGCAGCGGTGTGTGTTTGCCAGGGCCCTGTGCCAGGATGCCCCGGTTTTGCTGCTGGATGAAGCGTTCTCCAGCATGGACATTCACCACAGCTTTCATTTGCTGGGCTTGGTGAAAAATGCGGTGCACAAGGACAAAAAAACAGTGATTGCCGTTCTCCATGATATAAACCTGGCTGCCGGTTTTTCCCATGAAATGGTTTTTTTAAAAAACGGTCAGATTGCTGCCATGGGCGGAACTGATGCAGTGCTGACCCAAGAAACCATCCAAACCGTTTTCAATATGAAATCCAAGGTGGAATACAATGCTTATGTGCAGGCAATACAGGCATATTTCAAGCCCGAGTAAATACAGGATGCCCATTCTGGCAGGGCAATTGCGTGTTGTCTCTGGACCGAAAATTTTGTTCCTGCAGGGCGGCGTGTCCAAAAAAAGCAGCCATGTATTTGCCATTGCCCTTGTGCTTCTGCTGGCATTTTTTGCATCCAGATCAGACCTCTGCGCTGCCGAGACCCATTTCATCAGGGATGCCAAGGGCAGAAAAATCCATGTGGAACACCCTTTTTCCCGCATCATCTCCCTGTATGGGGCCCACACGGAAAACCTTTTTTATCTGGGCCTGACATCGGAACTCATCGGCGTTTCCGTCCACGACGAATTCCCTTCCCAGGTGGCGGACAAAAAAACGTTTTCCTACCATGATGACCCGGAAAAATTTCTGGCTGCCCGGCCTGATCTGGTCTTGATACGGCCCATGATCGATAATGGGTACCCGGATTTTGTCCGGCAGCTGGAACGGTTCCATATCACGGTGGTTTCCCTTCAGCCGTCCAATGTAACCGAGATGTTTGCCTACTGGCGGACCCTGGGACAGCTTACCGGAAAAACGGCTGCAGCAGAGCAGCTGGTGGCCGATTTTCAGAAAAAAACCCGAAAGATTGCTGCGCAGCTGCCCCCGGCAAGAGCCCGGAAAAAGGTCTATTTTGAAGCCATCCATGCCAGGATGAAAACCTTTACCCATGGATCCATGGCCATCTATGCCCTGGAAACCGCAGGCGGGATCAATGTGGCAGCCGATGCCCCATCATCCAGAAACACCAATATCGCCAATTACAGCAAGGAAAAAATCCTGGAAAAAGCACAGGAGATTGACGTATTTCTGGCACAAAAGGGAATAATGAACCCGGTTACCGTTGAACAGATTGTCAACGAACCCGGGTTTCACATTATACAGGCAGTTGCCGACGACCAGGTCTATCTGGTGGATGAAAATATCGTTTCCCGGCCGGTGCCCCGGCTGCTGCAGGGCATTCTGGCCATTGGCGATCTGCTTTACCCGGATATTTTTGCAACAATTAAAAAGGACTTGTAATGGAAAAAACAGGCAAACTATATGGTGTCGGGGTCGGACCAGGTGATCCTGAACTGATCACCGTAAAAGCGGTGCGTGTCATCAAAGAAGCGGATATTATTTTTACCGCTGCCTCCAGCAAAAACAGCTACAGTTTGGCGGTGGAGATTGCCGGCCCCTATATTTCTCCTTCCGCAAAAATCCACACCCTTGGATTTCCCATGACCAAAGAGGAAAACCAGGTGGAAAAAGCCTGGATGGACAACACAAAAGAAATTGCCCGGGTACTGGAACAGGGGCTTAATGTAGTGTTTCTGACCCTTGGTGATCCCATCACCTATTCCACATTCGGGTATATTCTCAAAAAGATGAAAGATGTCCTGCCCGCAGCCCGGATTGAAACCATACCCGGCATCACCTCTTTTCATGCGGCATCTGCCAGGCTCAACCGGATACTGGTGGAAGGAGAGGAATCTTTGCTGGTCACCTCAGGCGCGTATGGCGGCAGCCAGATCCGCAATATCAAGCAGGTGGAAAATATTGCCATTGTCAAAGCCTACAAGAATATCAAGGATATCAATGCGGCTTTAAAGGAAGCCGGTATGCACAAAAAAGGGGTGGCGGTTTCCCACTGCGGCCGCAAAAAAGAAACCATATTTGATAACCTGGATGAACTTGAAACCCGGGATCCGGACTACTGGACCCTGATTCTGGCGGCAAAATGAAACACCGACAACCCAGGCTCCGGCTGCTGTGCATTTCCGCCGGTATATCTGCCCTGCTGCCCCTGGCAAGCAGTTTGTTCATTGCCCCTGTTACCATGGATATCCTGGTAAAACGGCTGCTGTTTCCCCTGGGCCGCCTGACCGGCTTTATTGGGTTGGGACTTGCGGCCGGCCAGATCATTGAAGGTTTTGGATGGACCCGTCAGGTGGCAGTGGTGGCCCGTCCTTTTTTCCGGTTTTCCCGCATGGGGGACCGGTGCAGTGCGGCGTTCACCACCGCTTTTTTCTCAGGTGCTGCTGCCAATGCCATGCTGGCCGAGTTTTATGACCAGGGAAAAATTTCAAAACTGCAATTGTTTTTATCCAACTATATCAACCAGTTTCCTGCTTTTTTTCTCCATCTGCCCACAACGGTTTTCATTGTACTGCCCCTGACCGGTATGGCCGGGGCCCTGTATTTTCTGCTGACATTTCTGGCTGTTTTCGTGAGAACCATCGGTTTTCTGGTGGTTGGCCGATTTTTTCTGGAAAAATTTCCTGCTGTGAACAAGGACCATGACAGCGCCGGGCCCCTGCCGGAACCCGGCAAAAAATCTTTGGCCGAAATCATCCAGGCCATCGGTCACAGGCTGCCCATCCGCCTGGTGAATATTTTTATCTGGGTCCTGCCCATCTATACCCTGGTATTTCTTTTGCACTGGCACGGGGGGTTTGACCTGCTGAACACCACCCTTTCCCGGTATGTGGCTGTCAGCCTGATGCCTGTGGAATCCTTGTCCGTTGTGATACTGAGTTTTGCCGCAGAATTCACCTCCGGCTTTGCCGCTGCAGGGGCACTCATGAATGCCGGTGTGCTGACCATAAAACAGACGGTTCTGGCCCTGTTGCTGGGCAATATCCTGGCGTTTCCCATTCGGGCTTTGCGGCACCAGCTTCCCAGGTACCTGGGCATTTTTTCTCCCAAAATCGGGCTGCAGCTGCTATTATCCGGCCAGGCGTTCAGAGTTGTCAGTATTATGCTTATTGGAACCATTTATTATCTGGTGGTATGATGAAACCCGTATATGTCATCGGCATTGGCCAGGGAAAAGAAGATCTGACCTTCCGGCAGCTGGATATCATTGAACATGCAGAAGTCCTTGTGGGGGGAAAGCGGCTTTTGCAGATGTTTGCCGGCCACAAGGCACAAACCCTTGTCATTGACCGGCAGATTGACCCTGTCATCACCCGGATCAAAGAGGAAATGGTATTCCGGCAGGTGGTGGTGCTGGCATCAGGCGATCCTTTGTTTTACGGGATCGGCACCACTTTGCTTTCCCGCATTGGCAAAAAGCATGTTCAGATACTTTCCAATATTTCCTGTGTTGCAGCGGCATTTTCCGCCATCAAAGAACCCTGGCACGATGCACGGCTCATAAGTCTCCACGGCAACAGCATGGAGAATTTTTCATTTGCCCGTCTTTGCTGTGAAAACAAGGTTGCCTTTTTAACCAGCCCCAAAAAAGATCCCGGGTTTATTGCCCGCAACCTTATCAAGGAAAATGTGGCAGACTTTCGGTTCTGTGTGCTTGAGAATATCGGATACACCCCGGAACAGAAAATCACCTGGTATGATTCCTATACAGATGTAATGGCGGCAGAATTTTCCCATCCCAACATGGTCATTTTGCTGCGGGAGAGGCCCATGCCGACAGATGTTTCACATGAAACTTTTCCGGGCATGGATGATGATATGTTCCAGCACGCCAAAGGATTGATCACAAAATCTGAAATCCGCAGCATCAGCCTTTCCCGGCTGAAACTGGTGAAAAATGACCATGTTTTCTGGGATATCGGGTCCGGCTCTGGCTCGGTGGGCATTGAAGCTGCCCTGGCCATCCCTTGCGGAAAGGTGCTTGCCATTGAAAAAAACCGGCACCGGACAGCCGACATCATCCATAACATACAAAAATTCAGGTGCAGCAATGTGCAGTTGGTGTCACAGGATTTTCCTGATGAAACCCACACCCTGCCGCGGCCGGACCGGATTTTTGTCGGAGGCGGCGGCAAAAACCTTGACATAGTTCTGGATGCCGCCTGTGATTGCCTTGTGGAAAATGGTATCATCGTTATCAACACCGTGCTGATCCAGAACATGGAAAGGGCGTTCACATTTCTGGAAAACAAACAATTTGCCCCTGCCATGGTCCAGGTCCAGGTGTCACGGTCCCAGGCCATGCCGTTCGGGACCCGGCTTGAACCATTGAACCCGGTGTGGATCATTTCCGGCACAAAACCCATATCCTAAGGAGGTTTCCCATGAAACCATCACATCACCCAGTTGTTTTTGCCGGGGCCGGGCCAGGCGACCCTGACCTGATTACGGTCAAGGCAATGAAAGCCCTGGCAGCTGCGGAACTGGTCATCTTTGCCGGTTCTTTGGTCCCTGAAGCCGTACTCTCCTGGGCAAGGCCTGGAACCGAAACCATCTCCAGTGCCGGGATGCATCTTGACCAGATCATTGACACCATCCGCACCGGGTACCAGGCCGGAAAACAGGTGGTCCGCCTGCACACAGGAGATCCCTCCCTGTACGGTGCTATTTTTGAACAGATCCGGGAACTTGAAAAGATGGCGATTCCGGTTTCGGTCATTCCCGGTGTCACGGCGGCCTTTGCAGCCGCTGCTGCCATGCATATGGAATATACCCTGCCGGAGCTGACCCAGACCCTGATACTCACCCGTATTTCCGGCCGCACCCCGGTGCCGGATACGGAAAATCTGGAAAGTCTGGCTGCTCACCAGGCATCCATGGCCATTTACCTGAGCATGGGGCATGCGCTGGAGGTACAAAAAATTCTCCAGACACACTACGGGGAAGATGCATACTGCGCCATTGCCTACAAGGTGAGCCATCCGGAAGAAAAAATTGTCCATTGCCAAATAAAAGATCTGGACCAGACCTGCCGGAAACTTGCAGTCACCCGGCATGCCCTCATCATTGTGGGCAAGGCGGTAACCGCCTGCATGAAAAAACAGGACCTTGCACAAAATTTTGTTCCATCAAAACTGTATGATCCCGGATTTTCCCATGGGTACCGCAATGGCGCAGAATAAACCCATTGACGAGGCTGCCGTGGCCATCTGGGCCATCACCCCCAATGGCAGGACCCTGGGCCGGCAGCTGTGTACCCATGTGAAACAGGCCCGCCTGTTTATCAGCGCCAGTCTTGAAAACACGACCTGCGAAAAAACGGCGCTTTGTGAAACAGCCGATGAAGATGCCAGCGCAGTCTTTTCCGCTGCACCCGCAACGGATTATGCCAGACCGGTTTTGTTTCACCGCCTGTCTGATGCGGTTGCAGCGCAATTTTTTGCCTGGGACTGCCATGTATTTATTTTTTCCACCGGCATTGCCGTCCGGATACTGGCCCCGCTTTTGGTTTCCAAGCTCACCGACCCGGCCGTGGTGGTCATGGATGACAGAGGGCGGCATGCCATCAGCCTGATATCCGGGCACATCGGCCAGGCCAACACCTATACCCGGCATATTGCCCGGATGCTCAATGCAGACCCGGTCATCACCACGGCAACGGATGTGAACAACCTGCCGGCCATCGATGTTCTGGCAAAAAATTTGGGGTTGTTCATCGAAACCCCCGGACAGATCAAAACCATCAACATGGCATTTCTCCAGAAACGCGCTATCCGGATTCATGATCCGTTGCATCTGCTCAGCCCCTGGATCCCTTCACATCTGATTACCAGGGCCTCCCGGCAGGGGCCGGCCGTGGTGTGCGACTGGGAGAAACAAAAAGTTCCACGTGAAACCCTGGTGCTGCGGCCCGGGGTCCTGGCTGTGGGCATCGGGTGCAACCGGAACACCCCTTTTGCGGTAATTTGCGAGTTTTTCACAGCAACCCTGGAAACTGCCGGTATCAGTGAGCATGCTGTGGCAGTTCTGGCCACAACAGATGTGAAACAGGATGAACCGGGCATTCTGGCACTGGCCGCCCACCTGCAGATCCCGGTACAATTTTATGACAGAACCGCACTGGCATCGGTGGAAACCATCCAGACCCCATCCCCAATGGTTGAAAAACATCTAGGAGTAAAAAGCGTATGCGAAGCAGCAGCAATACTGGCCTCCCGGAATGGCACACTGGTCCTTCCCAAACAGAAAAACCAGGATGTGACCCTGGCTGTGGCCCTTCACCCAACCGGCTCTTTGTTGTCGGCACCGGACCAGGCCATGTGAAACACATGTCCCAAAGGGCGGTAGAGGTGATCACCGCGGCAGACTGCATTGCCGGGTATACCACCTATATCCAATTGATCCAGACACTGGCGGCAGACAAAAAAATTATTTCCACCGGCATGATGAAAGAGGTGGACCGGGTGGAAATGGCCGTACAGGAATCCCTTGCCGGCTGTTCCTGCGCCCTGATCTCCGGCGGAGATCCCGGCATATATGCCATGGCCGGTCTGGTGTTTGAAATCTGCCGCCAAAAAAATATCCAGGTATTCCGGCCCGGCCACAACATATCAAAAGACAAAACCAGGCCGTGGCTGGAGCTGGAAATCGTCCCGGGAATTCCGGCCCTGGCGGCCGGGGCCGCCCTGGCCGGGGCGCCGTTGACCCATGATTTTGCCGCCATCTCCCTAAGTGATCTGCTGACCAAATGGGAAACCATTGAACAGCGGTTGACCAGCGCTGCCATGGCGGATTTTGTCATTGTGCTGTACAACCCCAAAAGCAAAAAAAGAGACTGGCAGCTTGACCGGGCCCGGGAGCTGATCATGGCACACAGAAAAGGGAGCACCCCGGTGGCGGTTGTCACAGGCGCAATGCGACACAACCAGACAATTGCCTTTACCCGGCTGGACCAGCTGAATACAGCAGATGTGGGGATGCAGACGGTGCTCTTCATTGGGTCCAGTGCATCACTGCAGTACATGGATTTTATGTTCACACCCAGGGGATACACCAATAAATATGCGGTTTCTTCCGCATAACACGTGCAAGGATACACAATGAAAGGATATGTCCAGGTATACACAGGAAACGGTAAAGGAAAAACCACGGCCGCCATCGGTCTGGCAGTCCGGGGGGCAGGGGCGGGCCTGCAGGTGTTTGTGGGACAGTTTCTCAAACAGGGAAACTATTCTGAAATAAAGGCCTTGTCCCGGTTTGACAATATCACGGTGGAACAGTTCGGCATGGGAAAATTTGTCCGGGGCGCACCATCAGAAAAAGAAATTGCCGCTGCCAGGACCGGATATGCCAGGCTGTGTGATATTCTGACAGCAGGTGCCCAGGACCTGGTCATTGTGGATGAAGGCAATGTGGCGGTGACATCCGGCCTCATTTCAGAGGCAGAGATGCTGGGCCTCATTGCCAAAAAGGCGGAAAATGTGGAACTGGTGATCACCGGCAGGGGAGCTGTGCCCGCTGTAATGGAACGCGCCGACCTGGTCACGGAAATGAAAGAGATCAAACACTATTTCCAGCAGGGTGTTGCCGCCAGAAGGGGAATTGAAAAATGAAAAAACCGCATATCGCTGTTCTGGGAACCGGATCAGATGTGGGGAAAAGTGTTGTGGCCGCCGGTATCTGCCGGTATCTGGCAGACCAGGGACAGACAGTGGCACCCTTCAAGGCCCAGAACATGTCCAACAATTCCGGCATCACACCGGAAGGCCTGGAGATGGGGAGGGCACAGATCGTCCAGGCAGAGGCCGCCCGCATCGCACCCCATGTGCAGATGAATCCCATCCTGTTAAAGCCTTTTGGAGACAAACAATCCCAGGTGGTCCTCAACGGGAAGGTCCATGGCAACCATACTGCCATGGATTACCACACCCACAAAGGCTTTTATTTTGAAAAAGCCTGCCAGGCATTTGATGCACTGTCTGCCAGATGTGACCGCATTGTTATGGAAGGGGCCGGTTCCTGTGCAGAAGTGAACCTCATGGACACGGATATTGTGAATTTTCCCATGGCCCGTTATGCAGATGCCCGGGTCATTCTCACCGCAGATATCCACCGGGGCGGGGTGTTTGCACAGATTGTGGGTACCCTGGCCTGTCTGCCGGACCATTACAAAGATATGGTAAAAGGGATTATCATCAACCGTTTCAGAGGCGACATTGCATTGTTCGAAACGGGGGTGAAATGGATTGAGCAGCAGACCGGCAAACCTGTGCTGGGGGTCCTGCCCTGGTATTCCCATTTCAAAATCGATGCAGAAGATTCGGTTGAAATAGAAAAAATAAATAATTTCAAATATTTAAATAAAAATATTCCGGCCGTGGCCATCGTCCGCCTCCCCCATATCGCCAATTTTACCGATTTTCATGCCCTTGCCCGAATAAAAAGTATCCAAACGGTTTTCATTGATTCGCCAGAAGAAATGGACCGATTTGCAGCGGTTATCATTCCCGGGTCCAAAAACACGCGAAAAGACCTGGCGTGGATGACAACCCGGTTTGAAAAAGCTTTGGCATCCTATGTCCAGCATGGGGGCCATGTTCTGGGAATATGCGGGGGATACCAGATGCTGGGGCATGTGGTACAGGACCCCACCGGGCTGGAGGGATCTCCGGGCAGGACCCGGGGCCTGGGACTTTTGCCAGTGGAAACCATGCTCCAATCCCCCAAAACAACCACCTTGAGCGAATTTGACTGGGATGGCAGCACCGGCCGGGGCTATGAAATTCATATGGGGGCCACCCGCTTGACAGCAGGTACACCATTTATCCGCATTCTTTCCAGAAACGCAAATGCCGTGCAGGAAACAGACGGGTGTCTGGCATCCAGCGGCCGGGTAGCCGGCACCTATATCCATGGGTTTTTTGATGCCGGGGCTATTGCAGAAAAATGGTTTGCCATGATCGGGCTCGATCCTGTACCAGCGGTAAAAACGGATCTGACAGCAGAAAAGGACAAAGACTATGACAAACTGAAACAGCATATGGAAAAATACCTGAATATGGCGGCCATAGGATAATTCTCAGCCCAGTAGCGCAACTGGATATTTGCCATAGCAGCGTACCCGCTATGGGGAGCCCCTGGTGGTGTCCTGTGAACGGACCGTCAGATCCGGAGGG
>Ga0102940_1002419_pt1 | contig 11283 bp, 12 predicted proteins | sample SalPonR2_C_D1_MG_FD_78215 | JGI IMG/M metagenome (GOLD analysis project Ga0102940, IMG submission 78215) | Salt pond soil microbial communities from South San Francisco under conditions of wetland restoration - Salt Pond MetaG R2_C_D1_MG | ecosystem: Environmental > Aquatic > Marine > Intertidal...
GATTCGCCGCAGTACATGAAAAGGCTCTGGAACCGGGCACCGCCCCCGGCTTCCAGATGATCGATACCGGCTTCCACAGCAGCTTCCACAGCAGGCAGAAAATCATCTGTCAGGGCACGTGCCCCGAAAACCGATTGAAACCCATCCCGAAACGAGGTGTCCATAATGTGAATTTTTTTCATTGAAACCATCCTTGAGGTATTGGAAACAGCTGTCAATGCCGGCCCGACCGCGCCCTGTGGGCTGCAATTGCAGCACTGACAACGGCTGTCAGTTTCAGGTGTTCGTCAGGTGCCTGCCTGGGTTTGTTCCGTGCAGGTTTTCGGGCACCAGCCTGTGATAATTCTTTTTTTGTGAACGGTGCGAGCAGTCTGGCAAAAACAACAATAAGAACAAACAGCAGGACAAGAAAAGAAAAAACCACCCCCATACCAAGGAGGGTGAGCTTTAACCCCTGAATAATCATTGATAATACGTCTCCAAAAAATTTTTACGATCTTGATGCAATATCATTCCAGCCAATTACATACCCGAGATATGCTTTAAAGTAAAGTCGGTAAATGCCGTATTTGCTTGTAAGAATTTTTCTGACCGTTGGAACGGATCTGCAAAAGACTCTGGATGGTAATTTTATCCAGCCGCCGGAACATGGCTTTACTGGCCTCCACCCACACCCACCTGGACAGACAGTCGCCTGCCTGGTTACAGATTCCGCAGAGCTTTTGATCCTCTTCTGCACAATCGGTAATTGCCGTGGATTGTTCCAGGGTGCGGACAATATCCCCCACAGTGATGTCTGCCGGTTTTTTGGCCAGCATATGGCCACCGAAAGGGCCGCGGTGACTGGTGATAATATTGGCTTTTTTCAGTTTACCGGTCAGCTGTTCCAGATATTTCACAGAGATATTCTGGCGCCTGGACACATCACTGAGGGGGACGGGTTTATCCCCTCCGTATATGGCCAGGTCTATGATCAGCCGGGTACCGTACCTGCTTTTGGTTGTTAATCTCATGGTATTCCGTTATTTTTCCCCAGTTGCGGGCAGGGTCCTGGCTGCAGCTGTTCAGGCGATGGCCGGAGGCAATCCGTTTGATGGAAGGTTGTTCGGACGTTTTCTGGGCAAGTTGATGGTAAAGACAGACCCCTGCTTCTGCTCGGATGTCACATCAACCGTTCCCCCATGCTGGCAGATGACCCGATGGGCAATAAAAAGCCCCAGTCCGGTTCCCTGGGATCCTTTGGACGTAAAAAACAGGGTGAACATTTTTTCCCGGGTTTCCTGGTCCATGCCGATACCATTGTCTGTGATTTCAAAGCAAATGGTATCATTTTTTGAAGCGGTAACGGCCAACGTCACCTGGTGCTCGGATTTTTCCCGGTCGAACGAACAGGCATCCACAGCATTTTCCAAAAAATTTATCAGGGCAGCCTCCATCCAGCTGGGATCAATTTCCATTTCACCTAGGTTATCAGGCATGGATACGACAAAATCCACATTGTTGCGCAGGGCCACAGGCTTGACACTGTTTACAATGCCGGCCACAATAGCAGATATTTCCATGGTGGTATACTGTAATTCCCGGGATTTTGCATAATACAGTATTTCCAGGACCATTTTCTTTATTTTGTCGGTCATCATCTTGACCTGGGCAAATGCTTTGAAAACCCGCAGCTCATCTTTCTGGTTCAGACCAGTTTCCAGCTGATAAATGCCACCATCCAGCGCCGTCAGCATGCCTTTTACACCATGGGACATGGAGCCGAGCATCAGGCCCAGAGAGGTCAGGTGATCCTGAAGCTGGCGGATCTGGGTGATATTGGTGGATATTTCCATGACCTGGGTGATCTCCCCTTTTCGATTTCTAATCGGTGCCGTCTGGGTCAGAACGTTGTACTGTTTTCCGGAAATGGACGTGACAATTTCTTCGGTGCTGTGAATTTTTCCGTCCTGGAATGTCTGTACCACAGGACATTTTTCACACTGGCTGGTGCGGTGCTTATAGATTTTGTAGCAATGCCCGCCGATATGGTTGCCGAAATGCTGCTCAAACCGGCTGTTCATCGCGGTTAACCGAAGATTTCTATCCTGGACGGTGATATAGCAGGGAACGGCATCAAACAGCTGGTTGAACTGATTCTGGGCACTATGAAGATCGGTCAGCCGTTCCACATACCGGTGGGTTTTGCGCATTTGAAAATTGGTTTTTTTTGCCCGTTTCAGAGCAAGTGCCAGGGCCTTGCTGTTCAGCGGAAGGACAAGGTATGCAGACACCTTGAGGCCGAACCGGTCCATGGCCTGATTCAACCGGGTTTCAGATCCATATACAATCATCTGGGTGTAGGCTTTGGATCCTGTGATGTGCGTAACACATTCCGCTGTTTTTTCGTCCATCAGCAAATTGCCGATCACAATATCCCAGCTGGCACTTTCCAGATGGTGAACCACCTCCTCCGACGTTGCTGCCGGGGTGATATCATATTGCATCCGCTCAAGATAGGTTTGTAATGCATCGCTATGGTCGCGGTCATCATCAATGAGTAAAATCTGTTCTGCCATGGCGTTTCTCTTCTGCCGGATCAGCCGATGGCATCTTTTACAATACCGAGCAGCTTTTCACGGTCAAATGGTTTTTTAATGGAGGCAATGGCCTTTGGAATGGCATGCACGTTTCCGGAAAGACCTGAGATAACTATAACCGGAACATTTTTAAGGGTTTTTTCCTGCACCATCTGCCGATAAAAGCGCGGACCCCAGTCACCCGGCATTTCAATATCCAGCGTAACCAGATCCGGCTTTTGCGCCAGGGCCATTTTCAACCCTTCCTTTGCGTCTCTGGCAGTGTATGCATCATATCCATTGTCTTTGAACAGGGCTTCCAGGTAATCCAGAATATTCGGGTCATCATCCACAATCAAAATTTTTTTCATGATATCATTGTCTCCAATTATCGATTTACGCTGATAACAGGGCAGCCTGCCCTGACAATTACCTGTTCAACATTGCTGCCAAGGATGGGATCCGCCTGTTCAGCCTTTTTGGAATGATGCGCCATCACAATCAGATCAGAATGAATATCCCTGGCATATTTCACAATTTCAATATAGGGAATGCCTTCCCAGACATCCATGGAATAGTGTTTCAATTCTTTGAGCCGTGATTCATAGCGGCCCCGGATCATCCGCAATGCTTCCCGGATTCTCTGCTCAATCTCATCCTGGGACAGCATGTCTCCGGTGGCGCCGGAGGTAATATCCAGAGCATGAAAAACATTGAGTTCACAATCCAGGGTTTTGGCCACTTTCATGGCAAATGCAAAGGCTTTATCCGAGGCTTTTGAAAAATCCGTGCCAAAGGTGATATTGGACAATCCGCCCCAGAAGGAGGCTGCAGGACGGTTGACCACCAGTACCGGGCATCGGGCGGATCGGGCAATTTTCTGCAAGGTGGTGCCTGCCACACTTTTCTTGTAAACCGCTTGCTCTTCATCCCCGGTGCTGCCGCCCAGCAGGATCAAATCCGGTTCTGTATCCTTTGCCCGGCGCAGAATTTCCCTTGCAGGAAACCCGATGGCAACGGTAATATCATATTTCAATCCGTTTTCCAGATATTTGGCATAATAGGTTCTGATCTCTTCTTTGACCCATTCCATATAATCATCGTCAACATCCACCTGCTCTTTGGTTTTGACATCAACCACCACCTGGCTGTATCCCCGGGAAGGCACCCCCGGCACATGGAAAATATCCAGATGGGCATCATAGCTTCCGGCAATGTTGAATGCGACTCTGGCGGCATGATCGCTGTCTTGGGTTGCAGATGTCGCAAATAGAATCTTTGTAAACATGATACACCTCTTTTGGTTGGGCGTTCTATTCCTCGGGTTTCATATGATCCGGCACCACCAGCATCTTGATAATGATGGGTTTTAAAAAAGACCACCTGATGCCGATTTTAAATTCTTCTTCCAGGTCTCGAATGGCATCCCAGCAGTTATGGCAGGGCGCCAGAACCAGTTTTGCGCCGGTGGCAAGAATCTGGTCCCGCTTTTTCTCCAGCCCTTTGTTGCGCTGTTTCCGGAACAGGCCGATCCCGTTGAACCCGCCGCCGCCGCCACAGCAGAAATTGTGCTCTTTGTTGGGGGACATCTCAACAAAATAACCCGGTTCCACAATATGGCGCATGATCTCACGGGTGGCATTCTTCAGCCCCTGGTTCCGGACATAGTTGCAGGAATCCTGGATAGTGACCGGCTCCTTGATGCGTTTGGAGGGATCAATCTGTAATTTGCCTTGTCTGAGCGCCTCTGCCAGCCATTCAACGTAATGGATGGATTCCACCGGCGGCAGGCCATTTTCCCGCCCGGCCCAGTAGGGACCTTCAATCACGGTGGCCCGGTGGGCATGGCCGCATTCGGTTCCGATCATCCGTTTGGGTTTCAGTTTTTCCATGGCAGCATACACCGATTCCACCTGCATCTTGCAGGCGGCCCAGTCTCCGGCAAACATGGCCAGACTGGTCTGCTCCCATCCCTCTGATGGAACCGTCCAGTTTTCACCGGCAGCATGGAACAAAATGGCGGCTTCTGCCAGATCTTCGGGATAATGTTTTACCTCCCGGGCATTGACGGTATACATAATATCGGCATTTTCAACGTCAACCGGCACGGTCAGGCCGATGTATTCCTCTTCGTTTTCTTCCACCATCCATTCAAAGGTCTCGACAAAGTCTTCATCGGTGACATCCATCTGGGCACGATAGGCCCGGTGCATGCCGGCACCGATTTTCATTTCCCAGGGCACAAACCCCTGCTGATACAAGAGTCCCCGCAGATATCCGAACATGATGCCCGTGTCAATGCCATGGGGGCAGTAGGTGCCGCAGCGGTTGCAGCAGGTGCACTGTGCCCATGCCACTTCCATGGCATGCCGCATAAAGGCGTTGTCCACCCGGCCTTTTCGCTTGATGATCTCCCCCAGGGTGGATTGAATCTTATAGGCCGGAACCTGTTTGGGATCACGGTCATTGACCAGGTACAGGAAACAACTGTCCGCACACATCCCGCAATGGGCACAGATTTCAAGCCAGGTCCGCAGCCTTGATTTCAAGGTTTTCTGGATGGTGGCCCACAAAAGATCGGAATCCACCTCAAGGCTTTGCATTTCTGTATAGTATTGATTTCCGCTGGTATCTGACAGCAGAGAATTCACTTCTTCCGGTGTGTTGATCGGTGTTTTATTGCAATATTTTCCTTCCGGCATGGATGTACATCTCCTTACATGGTGTTTTTGTCAACAGCACAGCTACCAGGCCATTCTGGTTCCCTTCATCCCACCCCGCTTGATACCGAAATCCATACCCAACTGGGCCCGTGAGGCGAAAAACAAAAAAACGTGGGACATTTTGGTAAACGGAATAGCGATCAAAAGGAGTTCTCCGCAAAAAATGTGCAGGTTGAGCCAGAAAGAATAATCGCCCACATGATACCGTGCCGTCAGTCCTGTGACAAAGGGTGCCAGTGCGATGAAAAGGATAAAATAATCATACAGGGTGGTCAAGATCCGGACTTCCGGCAGAACAATGCGCCGGAGGATCAAAAAAAAGGCACAGACCAGGGTCAGCCACGTCAAAAAGTCTGCAATACCGGCAGGCAGCGTGAACAATGAAAACCCCACCATGTTTTCGAGAAAGATATTATGGGCAGACAAAAACAGCGGGACAAACACCGCGCCAATATGAAAGCCGAAAAACGCGGCTGCCATAAACGGCTGGGTACGCCATCCATACGTGCCGTAGGGAATCAGCCATTTGTATATGGAGCGGAACGCGCCTTTCATCCCAGCCTTTGGGTGGGCTTTATAAGCCACCCGGTCCAGCTGCCAGCTCAGCCCCCGGAAATACTGAACAAATCGCACCAGCATTCCCACAAGGCAGACAGTGATGGCAAACCAGAAAAAGATGCCTGTTAAAAATTCATGCATGTATATGTGCCTCCCTCTTTTATATTATTGTTGGTGCGCTGCCGGCATTGGTCACTCTTTTTCCCTTTCAGTTAAAAATAACCAGAACAGCGGCAAAAATACCAGGATACCGCCCATGATCAGATAGGTGATATTCTTGGTGTGTGTCATAAAATCCTGAAGTGTATAAATGATGGTTTCCATTTTACGTCTCCTTCATATTGCGGCACAATTCAATGGGTTTTATAATCCGGATGTTCGTAAAGCACCGGCATCCGGGTTGCGACAAACCGATATACCACAATCCCGATGGTGACAATAAAAACCGATGTGCCGATTTCCATGAAACTCGGAAAGTACCGGTCTGCCGTGGGCAGATGATAATTAAAGGCAATGACGGAAATGTTCAATCGGTTCAGAACAATGCCCAACACCGTCAGCACCGCAGCAATCCGGACAAACATCAGATTTTTTTCCCGGGACCCCATGGCAAAGAGAATGGCCGGAAATGCGACAAACCCCGCCAGCTCGACAAGGAACCAAAGCCCCCAGCCGGTGGCCAGATAGCCCCAGTTGTTGTCAATGGCAAGGCCAACAATCTTGATGGCCAGATACCCCATCATGATAAACGAAGCAGCCTTGGCAAACCCGAATGCCACACCAGGGGCTTCTTCGTGGTGGGTATGGTCCATTTTATGGCCCAGGTACCGGTGGGCCAGGGTGCTTTCAAAAATCACCATGGACATGCCGGCAAACATGCTGGAAATGAAAAAATATACCGGCAGATACCCCGAATACCATAGCGGATGCAGTTTTGACGGTGCAATCATGAACAGGGCGCCCAATGACGACTGGTGAAGGGTGGACAGCACCACACCGAAAATGGTGAGCAACAGGGTGAGCTTGACCACAACCTGCCGGATCTTCTTCCATCCCAGCCACTCAAAGGCTGCAGGCGTAAATTCAATAAAAAGAACGGTGAGATACAAAAAAACACACAGCCCCACTTCAAAGAGCAAAGACGAGGTCCCCTGGGATACAAAAATGGGATACGGCAGTCGCCATGGCCGCCCCACATCGTAATGCAGGGCAAGCACCACCAGGGCATACCCCAAAAATGCCGTCAGGATGGCAGGGCGCACAGCAGAATGATAGCGCTTGAGTCCGAACACATAGCAGGCGGCGGAAGTGACATATCCGCCCGCTGCCAGGGCCACACCGCACAGCAGATCAAATCCGATCCAGATGCCCCAGGGATTATTGTTGTCCAGGTTGGTAACTGCACCAAGTCCTTTGGTGAAGCGCAAAATAGTCAAGACTGCACCAACCACCAATATAATACCGATAATCACATTGGTGGGGGAAAATCTCTGGGGGTTGGATTGCATCTTTTCCACTGCCATTTATTTGTCCTCCTCGATGGATTCTTCAGCATCACCGCCTGCTCCGGGTTCTAATTTTGGCTCTTGTGCAGCAGCTTGCTGTGCTGCTTTTTCAGCTTCCTCCAATGCCTTTTTCACCTCAAAATTAATGGCGGCTGTTTTTTCTTTGGTCATTTTTTCCTTGAGCGCATCCAGTTTTTTCTGCGTCTCTTCCTGGCCCAACGCAATGGTTTCAGCCACGGCTGCCGCCTTTTCTTCCCGGGCGATCCGGTCTTTGCGTTTTGAAATGGCATACATGCCGGTGAGCAGAACCGGCCAGAGACCGACAACCATCGGCACGGCGGACAAGGGGCCTGCGGTCAGCTCCGGGGCGGAAGTGGTGCCAAGATCCTCTCTCATGCCCACTTTGGAAAAAGATGGCCCGGAAATGTACAGCCAGCTGGTACCCCCCATTTCATGTTCACCATATATATGGTCGGTGTACTGATCCGGATAGGCATAAATGCGTTTCCGTGCATACTTGAGCAGTTCATCGCGTTTACCGAACACCAGGGCATTCTTGGGGCAGGCTTCCACACAGCCGGGCAGCTTGTCTTCCAGCAGCCTGGGATAACACATGGTGCATTTGGTCACCCGGGGGGTCAACGCTTTATGGTATTCATAGGCAGGAACGTCAAACGGACAGGCCACCATACAATACCGGCATCCCACACACAGGCTTTCATCATAGATTACGGCACCCTGCTTTGTTTTGGTAAACGCCTTGACAAAGCAGGCCGATGCACAGGCCGGTTCCAGACAATGGTTGCACTGTTTTTTGGCAAACACGGAAGGTTCCTGCTGGAACCGGTTCACCACCGTAAAGACATCGGCATCTGTCCTGCGCCGGGTATCGAGCACAGACAGATCATCAAACGGCACCTGCGGTTCGGGCAGACCGTTCACCGTGTTGCAGGCACTTTCACATTTTCTGCATCCAATACATTGTGTAATATCATGAAGAACGCCGAAACTGTCTGGATAGCCCTTGAAATGTTTGTTGGAGGCTCCATGGGCTTTGCCCGGGGCACCAGTGGCATTTCCCAGTGCAGCAGCACCGACGATACAGCCTATAAACTTTCTTCGCGAAATAGCCATATTTTCCCCTCTGTTTGTATGATATCCATCATACCTGTCTTATTTTTTTTCATGACATTTGATACAATCCGTTGCCAGCACCGTCTGAATCTCCATTTTCTGATGACAGGTGATGCACTGCCCGTGGTAGGCGCTTTTCAGGTCTGGCTTATTGTTGGCGATGTCTGTGGTCTTTCCATGACAGGATGCGCATTTGGGCGGTTCCAGTGATTTGGGGCTGTTGTGATGACATCCCATGCACAAGGTCTGCTGATCCTGATGAAAGGCCCTGGCCAGATCACTTTTTTGAGCGCGGTCTGCAATGGCCAGAAACACTTTGCGATGGGGAAATTCACTGGGCTTGTATTCATCTGCCAGTGCTGCGATAGTGACCATTTCAGGAATTTTCTCAACCGCAACGGTGGCAAATTCCGCCGGGCGGCTCGCAATGATCTTTCCGGCCAACCGTTTTCGCTGATCCGTATCTGTCACCACCTGGTTATCTGGTGCCGTATGGCAGACGGCACAGGCGTTTTCTCCGGGCTTTTTTCCGGGCATCATGTCATGGCAGCCGGCACAGTCTGCAGATGCCGTCTCCCGGGCATGACACCCGACACAGCTGCTGTCGGACTCAAGTGTATGCATGGCTTGTTCCAGGCGGACAAACCCGCCTTTGACATCCCCTGTGGGTGTATGACACGCACTGCAGCTTTCAAGGGATTCATGGTGACAGACCTTACAGCTGCGGGCCGTTTCTTCATGGGCCTTATGATCAAACGCCACCGGTGTCATCAGGTATTTAGGGGATTCCCCTTCCGATGCCAGCCCGGTCATGAAAACAGCATCCGGCTGATTTCTTTTCAGACGGGGAATATTTTCCACCACCTTTATCTTGGCCTGTTCCTGCTCATCATGACAACCGTAACAGGTGACAGGACCGGCCGGCAGTTCTTTTTCAGCTGTCCTTACATGGCAGGCCACACAGGCATCATGGGCTGCGGTCTGCATGGAACGGATACCATCTGTTTCTGTTTTTTGGTGACAATAGACACAGGCGGATTCCTGCCCTTTGGTATAAAATGTCTCTTTTGTTTTTTCGTTGTATTCATGATGGCAGGCCCTGCAATTAGCTGTATCGGATTGCACACGGGACAAAATATTTTCAGATGTTTCATGGAGGTAGTGCAGGGATTTATCAAAACCCATTTTTTTCCATTCCACATCTGCAGGCTTCGGTGCTGCGCCATGGCAGCTTCGGCATTCTGCCGCAAGCGGCCCTGACGATTTTCCAGCAGATTTTTTTTCTTCATGGCAGGACAGGCAGTTTTCATGATACAGATCCATGGAAGGTGCCTGATCTGTCCGTTGAAAGGCAAAGATCAGGGTCTCATCATCTTTGCGCATGTGGCATTGGTCGCATCTGCCGTCAACAGCCTTATTGTGAATGGCATGGGAAAAATCAACTGCCGGCATCTCGTTGCCGGAAATGTCAGCCGGAAGATCGATTGTGATCAGATCCGGCGCATTTGCCCTGCCGGTATCTTTTGTTTTGGTCTGGGCCAAAAAAGGGAACAGGCAAAAGACTGTCGTCACAATCATTACCAGTTGAAATGATGTTACTTTTGACATGGTCCAATCCTCTGGTTGCATGGTTCTGGAACGGGTAAATAAACCCAACTGTTTTTATCGGGTTATTCCCTACTATTTTTGTATGATTAAGTCAACGAAAAAAATACGCTTGTGTAAAATAATGTACATATATAACCAGTTATACTTGTGTTATTTCCAAAGCAGCGATCTTTTTTCCGGCCGGGAGCTGTTTGATCCGATACTCCAGCTTGAAGGCGGCTGATTTTTCCAGGTTGTCCCGGACCGCTGCCAGGGTCACCGGCCGCCGGGACCGGGTGTATCTGGAGGCGGTGCCCTGGTTGTGTTTCTGCAGGCGGGTGTCAAGGTTGGTGGTGACCCCGCAGTACAGGGAGTGATCCGCGCATTCCAGCAGGTATACCGACCAGGCCGCCATCTCAGGGCCCCACCGTCAGCAGCTGATGCCAGTCCGTGGTGTAGGCCGGGGACCGGTGGTTGAACGCGGTTCCCCAAGATCTGTCTTTGCTGATACCCGTGGCCGGATAGGTGACCGTGTTGGCCCCCATCTTATGGTTGATGACATCCACGGTTTCCATCACCCGGTCGGCCCGGGACCGGTCTGATGTGTCAAACAGGTCCTGCTGATAGGTCCCGTCCCGGGTGAGGTCTGAAAAGATCACCCCGGCCTTGGTGTAGGCCCGGCCTTTCTGAAAAATCTGCTTCAGCGCGGTCCGGCCGTGGGCAAGCAGTGCAGCGGTGTGGTCCAGGGCCGCCGGAAAACTCAGGGTTTTGGCATTATAGTAGAAGGACTCCGGCTTGAACCGGCTGGTGGTGACGTAAACGGTCATGGCCTCGGCATGGCTGCCCTGGATTCGGAGCTTCTCCGCCCCCCTCACAATATAGGTGCTGACCGCCTCGGACAGGCTGTCAAAACCGGTCACAGGGGTCTTGAAGGATCTGGAGACGGAAATGGATTTTTTTGCCGGATCATCTGTTTCCAGGTCATAGCAGGATTCTCCCTGCAGCTCCTTCTGTATCCGAACCCCGTTGATGCCCATCTTTTTTTTGAACCCATCGATGTCGGCATCCCTGAAATCCCGGGCCGTCCGTATGCCCCGCAGTTGAAGATACCGGGCATACCACCTGTCGATCCCCCACACACCTGCGACAGGGGTCATCTCCAGGGCCCGGTACTGGAACCGCGGATCTGTCAGATCCAGGACTCCGCCGGCTTTTTCC
>Ga0102940_1002420_pt1 | contig 11283 bp, 8 predicted proteins | sample SalPonR2_C_D1_MG_FD_78215 | JGI IMG/M metagenome (GOLD analysis project Ga0102940, IMG submission 78215) | Salt pond soil microbial communities from South San Francisco under conditions of wetland restoration - Salt Pond MetaG R2_C_D1_MG | ecosystem: Environmental > Aquatic > Marine > Intertidal...
AACTTGTTATCGATGCTGAGGGCCAGTCTGATGCTGCATTACGCGGTATCTTTACACGCTCGTTCAAGAAAAACTGGGACAGAAACATTCGACGTGAGTTCCTGCAGATCTTCCCAAACATGAAAATAACACAGGTAAAATACACCGACCCATACGGACATATGGAGGGGCCAATAAAAATTGAACTTTCATACGAAATTCCTCAATTTGCCTGGATAGGTGATCAAGAAATTGCCTTTACACCCGTTGTTGCCTCAAATTTACTGAAACGCGCTCAGTATCATCTGTACTTTAACACTGACCGGGAAAATCGGGAATATGCTTTCAGAGACGGATGCAGCAGATGGGTAGAGCTAAAAGAGACCATCAAGCTACCCAATGAAATGGAAATTCAGTATGCCCCAAAAACCGACGAAGTAGAGGGCAGCGCAGCCTCGTTTAAAGGCAACTATACCGTGGAGGGAAACAAATTAACAGTTTACGAATCCATTAAAATTAAGAAACGTGTGTTTGAAGCCAACGAGTGGGACAACTACAGAAAAGCCGTTGCGCAACAAAAGAAAATGGCAGAGAAAAAAGTAGTTCTGAACCATGCAAAAGACGAAAGCAGCGAGAATGAATAAATCCTCACGTTTCATTTACCATTAATTGTTAATACACATAAAACAAAACCCATGAAATATAGAATTCAAAAATACTTTCTTTTGCTTGCTGTTTTTGCAATAGTTGCCTCTTGCAATACGCCGGTTAAGGAAGATCCAAACGCCGATGCCATTTACAAGAGCATAACGGAAACTTATACGTTGCACCCCGATGGTGCCATTACTCAGCAATACCAGCATGAACTAAAATTAAAGAGTTTCTACGCCTTTAACAGGTTGTACGGAGAGAGTTTTATAGTATACAACCCGGACTTTCAAAAAGTAGAAGTATTAAAAAGTGAAACAACCACGCCCGATGGCAAACAGGTTGAATCGCCCGAAAATGCGTACAACGAGGTACTTCCTCGTTTTGCTGCCGGGGCGCCACCTTACAACCACCTTCGCGAGTTGGTAGTTACGCACATTGGTCTTGAACCGGAGGCTACCATTGCATTCAATTACAAAATTGAAACACAGAAAGATTTTCTCCCCTTCCTGATGGAGAAGGTGACACTTCAGAAGGAATCACCTGTGCAGAATTATACAATCATCGTAAAGATCCCCATTGAGAAAGAGCTGCAATACAACCTTTCGCACTTCGATAACATTCCACGTGTAAACACAAAAGGCAATTACAGAATTTTCAAATGGCACTTCCGCGATTTGCCAGCACTTTCAGGAGAAAGTCACCAACCTCACGATCAGGCGCATATCCCTCAACTATCAATAAGCACAGCGAAAATTCAGGAGGCTATGGAATGGCTTGCCAAACAACAACCAGGCTTATCCTCAGACATGAAATCAGCACTGGAAATTGAATTCACCGCTGATATGTCAACTTATGAAAAAGCAGAAGCACTACAGCGCGTTTTTGTATCGGAGATGAACACCTTCAATATTCCTATGGCCCTTACCGGATACAAAGTCCGCAACGGAAACGACATATGGAACGACAATGGTGCAACTCCCCGTGAGAAAGCGCTCATTATGGCAGAGGTATTAAACATGCATAACATTGAAGCAACACCAGTCTTTAGCTTCCAGCCAATTGGAGACGAAGCTGTTGGCAACTTCTACAACCTTGCACACAGCTATGTTCAGGTGAAAATTGACAACAACAGGTACTATTTGTCAACGGACAAATCCGGCGCAATACCCGCAGAGATAGTGGAACAAAGTCAACTTATCGACTTAGCAAGCGGGAAACTCCTGAATCCAAAATCTCCAACGCCGCATCAAGAACTGCGCATGACCGCTCAGGTAACCATTGACGAAAATTTACAGGCTAAAGGCACTCAAACGCTTCACTATGCAAACCTTGCAGTTGATAACTGGAAGCTTTATGCCAACAACAGCTATCCGCAAAAACGCCTAGCCCCATTTGGAAACGAAAACAACACCGAGCAACTGAATGCCCCCAAACCAGAGGGCCAAATTAAAGCAACAGTCAAAATTGACAAAGCAGCTCCGGTGTCAAAATCAGGAAATGTTTATACACTATCCCTTCCAAATTTCCCAAAAGGCATGAAGACAATGCACTTGGTTGGATTGAGCCAAAAACGGGAAACACCATTCGCAATAAACAATACGCTTACGGAATCGTACGACCTGGAAATTGAACTCAAGCCGGGTATGGACTGGATGGCATTACCAGAACCAGTAGAAATTGAAAATGAAGCAGGTGAGGTAAGCATCATCTTTGCACAAGATGCCAATACATTACATGTTATCAGGGAACTAAAGCTAAAAAGCAAAACAGTTACACCTGAAAACTATACAGCATTTAAAACACTCATCAATGAATGGCAACTACCTAAACATCAGGAGGTATTGTTTAAAAAACAATAATTAGTAAAAGCCTTAATTACCAACCACCAACAATCCTCACCGGCTTTGTTGGTGGTTTTTTAATCTACTATAACGGTAAATATCAGGTGCTTTACACTCTTTTTAAACGAAAACCTACGTTAAACAAATCGTCCCAGAAGTGTGGATAGGATTTGGTGACAACTCCCGGCGACATCATAATAAGCCCAGGATAAACAAGTGCCAGCGGGGCAAAGGCCATAGCCATACGATGATCTTCATAAGTAGCCACGAACACCTCTTGCTGGCTCACATCAAAATGCTCACCATCCCAGCAAATGGTTGCCGGAATATCATCTTCAAGTGTATAACCAAATTTCATAAGCTCGGTAACCAACGCTTCAATTCTGTCGGTTTCTTTAATACGCAGATTATGCAGTCCGCGAAGTTGAAAAGGTATGCCCATGCCACATAGGGTCACGGCTAATGTTTGCGCCAAATCGGGTTGGTGCGAAAAATCATAGGTAAACTCTTGCACAGAGGGCTGCGCAACCTCTTTCAGCTTGGCTCCATATTCCGTAAACTCAGTTCTTACGCCCAGTGTTTCGAAAAGATCAACCACTTTATTGTCCCCTTGCAGGCTTTCGGAGAAGAGTCCTAATAAGGAAAGCTCCTCGACCTTACCCAAGGCCATAATCTCATACCAATAGCTGGCTGCCGACCAATCTGACTCTACCGTTTGTTGACGCGCTGCATATTCTCCACAAGCAACCTGAACTGAAGAGCCTTCAAGCTTTACCTGAATACCGTGTTGCTTCATAAGTTCGGCAGTCATCCTTAAATAATCCTGCGAAATTATTTCACCATCCAGCTCAATAATTAGCCCTTGGGGCATAGTTGGGGCCACAAGCATAAGTGCTGAAATATATTGGCTACTTACATCTCCTGGCATCCTGACCTTCCCCCCTTGCAATTTTTTTCCCTCGATATGAAGTGGAGCATATCCCTCTCGTTCTTCAAATTGAATATCGGCACCCAGGTAGTTAAGTGCCTCAACCAAATCACCTATTGGTCGCTCTTTCATTCGCGAAGATCCGGTTAAATGATGGCTCCCGTTTGTAACAGCCAACACGGCAGTAAGAAACCGCATAGCAGTTCCTGCATGTCCTACATCAATGGTCTCTTGCCCCAAATTCTGCAGCCCTTCCACCAAAGCATTGGTATCGTCGCTATCCGATAAGTTTTCAATGATAAAAGACTCCTTACATACATGTTGAATTACAAGCAAGCGATTGCTGATACTTTTTGAAGCGGGCAGATCGATCGACTTTGGAGCCCAGGTTTCAGGAGGGAATATTTTTGTTGCCATACATATGAATTAAGTAAAACTACGCAACCTATTTGTAAATTCGTCTAATGCCTGCTTAACGATTAGTTCGGATACGCAAACATCGTGCTGTGGAAGCGACTCTCTATTAAGCAGGGCAAAAAGCAACTTCCCTTGAGCATTCTTTTTATCATGCAGCATTTTGCCGACTAATTCCTTTTTATTGAATGATGCAAAAGGCAATTTATACAATTTAAGCACATAATTAACAACCTCATCAACAAATGCTGCATCTAATTGCAAAACCTCTCTGGCAATAATTAGTTCTATGGCCAACCCATAAGCAACAGCCTCGCCATGCAAAACGGATTGATTTAATTGCATTGCCAAACTCTCGATGGCGTGACCGACAGTATGGCCTAAATTCAGAATTTTGCGTTTACCCTTTTCTTTGGGATCCGCCTCAACCACTTGTTGCTTTATTCTCACACTTCGGGCAATTAACTGGCTCAACTCTTTAAAAGTAAGTTGTTCCGGAGGTTTTTGTGCCAGCAGATAAAAGTCATCTGGTCCTTGTAGCAGGGCATGTTTTAACATCTCGGCCCAGCCCGAGAGCAAATGCCGTTTATCAAGCGTTCGTAAAAACATGGGATCAATAATGACAGATATCGGTTCAGTAAAACTTCCTATCTGGTTCTTTAAGCCTTCGAAATTAACACCCGTTTTACCACCAACCGAAGCATCCACCATTGATAACAGAGTGGTAGGTACCTGTATAAACTGAACACCTCTCTTATAGGAACTTGCAGCAAAGCCACCCAAATCGCCAACTACACCACCACCTAAATTCAACAAAACACAACCTCGATGGGCATGTGCATGTGTAAGCTTTTTCCAAACATGCATAACGGTATCAATCGACTTGGCCTTCTCTCCCACTCCCATCTCAATAATCTCTGCATTGTTGAGCAATGAAGCCTCTTTTAGCAAAGGCCAACAATGTTTTTTGGTATTTGAATCAACCAAAACAAATAGTTGTTTGTTTGACAAATGAGTATACTTACTCAGCAGGACTTGATTTGCCGGAGCCAGATAAATATCAGTATTTTCCAATTGTAAATACATAACAGGCAGGTTTACTACAAATGTAACCAATTCTTGCTAAAGGAGTGAGTATACAGGCAAACAAACCAGAAAATACAAAACAATTATCCACATGATATCATTTGAGAACACACAAATTGCCTTTCAAAGCAAAACGAATAAAGAGCTAAAACGCGCTTACTATCTTTTTAAAACCATAGGCAATCCAGCCATTGTTAAAACCGGAAAGTTCTTTACAAACATTGCCCTGAATTTACATTTGCCAATTGGCTGGGCAGTAAAGCCAACCTTGTACAAACAATTTGTCGGGGGCGAAACATTGCAGGATTGCAAACCTGCAGTTAAACATCTGGCTCAATATGGAGTAAAATCGATACTTGATTACTCAGTTGAGGGTAGGGACTCAAAATCTGCTATCGAAAGCGCACTTAAAGAGACGCTCAATGCCATTGACTTTGCAGCCCAAAACCCCGATATACCATTTGCAGTTTTCAAGCCCACCGCTTTCATTCATAGCGAACTGCTTGAGAAAGCCTCGGCTGATAAAGAATTAAGTACGCATGAGAAAAAGGAAGTAGAAAATTTTCATCTCCGCATCGAAGAACTTTGTCAGAATGCTTATGACAACAAACTACCTATACTAATCGATGCGGAAGATTACGCCTTTCAGGCAGAAATTGACAGAGTTGTCCTGAAAATGATGCGCAAATTCAACACCAAGGAGACAATTGTATACAACACCTTTCAAATGTACCGGTGGGATAGATTACCCTACCTAAAGGAGTTGCTCACAATTGCCGAACGCGAGTTCTTTTACCTGGGTGCCAAGTTTGTACGTGGGGCCTATATGGAAAAGGAACGGGAACGAGCTGAAAAAATGGGCTACCCATCGCCCATACAACCCAACAAAGAAGCCACCGACAAGGACTATAATGCTGCCTTGTTATTTTCCATAGAACACCTCGATAGAATCTCTATATTTAATGGCACCCATAATGAAGAAAGTTCCTTATATTTGTCAAAACTGATGGCTGATAAAGGTATTGAGAAAGACGATAAGCGAATATTCTTCTCCCAACTTTATGGCATGAGTGACCACATTTCTTTTAACCTGGCGGATGCAGGCTATAATGTTGCCAAATATGTTCCGTACGGACCGGTAAAGCATGTACTACCCTATTTGCTGCGCCGAGCCGAGGAGAATACTTCAGTAGCCGGTCAGTCGCCGCGCGAATTGAGTTTACTAAAAAAAGAATATAACCGCAGAAAGCACAAATAGTATGACCATCGACAACAAGCAAGCTATTGTAAAGTATAATATGCAACGCCTCGCTGCATTCATAATTGTAGCTGTAGGCATCGCTTTATTTGTTATACCCAATGTACTACCCACATCTATTACAAAAAAGACACCACTTATACTAAGCTTGCTTATTGGCCTCTATCTCATATACGTCATTATCAGCTTATTGAGAGACATCCATTACATTCATTTTGAAACCACCAACAAGCTTATCACGATTCGCTTTGTATCCGTACAACCTTTTAATCAAACACGCAAGCAACTAAAGGTAGAGAGGAGTAAACTAAAAGGCTATAAAATAGAAAGATCGAGAGGGGGGCTGCGGAAACAATTAGTACTTTTTGTCAGTACTCCAAAAGGAACAGCCAAATATCCGCCAATTAGCATTTCGCTAATGCCTCAAGCCAAGCTTACTCCATTGCTTAAATCATTGAACATGTAGTTTTTCGACACCTTTATCGAAAGAAAAAATACCCGCCCAAAAAGCTGCTGAAAATCATGTTTTATTCTTAGTTATTTTTTTGGTAAAAGAAATTATAACTCTACTTTTGCTCATACTTAGTTTTAACAGATAAGCTAATTGTTCAATCAAAAAATCTTTTAAGATGAACGTAGATAAGTTAATGCAACAACTTGAACAGAAGCACCCAGGTGAGTCGGAGTACTTACAGGCTGTTCATGAAGTTTTGGAATCAATTGAAGAGGTTTACAACGCAAACCCACAATTCGAGAGCGCTTCAATTATTGAGCGTATTATCGAGCCAGATCGCATCCTTACATTTAAGGTGCCCTGGGCTGATGACAATGGTAAAGTACATGTAAACCTTGGTTACCGTGTACAATTTAACAACGCTATAGGTCCTTACAAAGGAGGCTTACGCTTCCACCCAAGTGTTAACTTGAGTAGCTTGAAATTCTTAGGTTTCGAACAGATCTTCAAAAACTCACTTACTACACTCCCTATGGGTGGTGGTAAAGGTGGTTCTGACTTCAACCCAAAAGGAAAGTCAGACGCAGAAATCATGCGTTTCTGTCAATCATTCATGTCTGAATTATGGCAATTGATTGGACCTAATACTGACGTACCTGCTGGTGACATCGGTGTTGGTGGACGTGAAATTGGATTCATGTACGGAATGTATCGCAAGCTTGCCCGTGAAAACACTGGTGTATTAACCGGTAAAGGCTTGAACTGGGGTGGTAGCTTGATTCGTCCTGAAGCTACTGGTTTCGGTAACGTATATTTTGCAAAAGAGATGCTTGCCACTAAAGGTTGGGATTTCAAAGGCAAAACTGTTTCTGTTTCAGGTTTCGGTAACGTAGCTTGGGGTGCTGCAATGAAAGCTACCGAATTAGGTGCAAAAGTTGTTTGTATTTCAGGTCCTGACGGATATATCTACGATGCAGACGGAATCAGCTCACAAGAGAAATTCGACTACATGCTCGAGCTTCGCGCTTCAAACAACGACGTTGTTGCTCCTTATGCTGAGCGTTTCCCCAATGCAAAATTCTTCGCAGGTAAGCGTCCATGGGAACAAAAAGTTGACATTGCTCTTCCTTGTGCAATTCAGAACGAATTAGACAAGAATGATGCTGAAACACTTGTTAACAATGGTGTTATTTGTATTTCAGAAGGTGCCAACATGCCATGTACTCCTGAAGCAATTGAGGTATTCCAGAACGCTAAAATCCTTTATGCTCCTGGTAAAGCTTCGAATGCAGGTGGTGTTGCCACATCTGGTTTAGAGATGACACAGAATGCTATGAAACTAGGTTGGACTAGTGAGCAAGTTGACGAGCGCCTACACCAAATCATGAAAGACATTCATGACGCTTGTGTGAAGCATGGTACTCAAGACGATGGTTTCATCGACTATCCTAAAGGAGCAAACATTGCTGGTTTCTTGAAAGTTGCCAACGCAATGCTTGACCAAGGTATCGTATAATCTTTCCTACTATAAAACTAAAGCCTTCCTTCGGGGAGGCTTTTTTTTTACTTCAAAATTCAGTAACTTGATGTAACGCCATTGTTACCATCATGACTGACGAGAACCTATTTTATCTTATCGCCCTTTCGCTTGTTAAACACGTAGGGCCCATTACAGCCAAGCGACTTATCGCTTCAACCGGAAGTGCCAAAGAGGTATTTATCCACATCCGGAAAAATCCAAAAGCGTTCTCATTCCTTAACGCGCGCATGGTCAAAGAACTGACAAAGGACGAAGGGCTCCCGCAGGCAGAAAAGGAACTTAAGTTCATCGAAAAATACCACATTAAATGCTTACCCTACACACACCAATCGTACCCCAAACGTTTGAGACACTGTGAAGACGCTCCGCTATTGCTATTTACTAAAGGGGAAGCCAACCTGAATCCGCCAAAAGCATTAAGCATTGTAGGCACAAGAAAGGCAACAAACAGAGGACGATTACTGGTTGAAAAGATCGTAACAGATTTATTGGAACTTGGCCACAACCCGACAATAATAAGTGGCTTGGCTTATGGCATTGACATAGCCGCACACAAAGCAGCTCTGGATAACAACCTGCCTACACTTGCCATACTAGGCCATGGACTAAACACAATCTATCCGGCATCGCACAAAAATGAGGCAAAGAAAATAGCTTCAAATGGAGCCCTGATAACTGATTTTGCCACTAGCACTCCTCTGGATCGCAACAACTTTTTGCGTAGGAACAGAATTATTGCAGGTATGGCTGATGCCACACTGGTGGTTGAAAGTAGGGAAACCGGAGGCGCCCTTATTACTGCAGCAATGGCAAATGGATACAGCCGCGATGTTTTTGCAGTACCCGGTCGACCCGAAGATAACGAAAGCAAGGGATGCAATCAGCTGATAAAATCACTCTATGCAAATATGGTAGAAAGTGGTGAAGATATCATTGACTACATGCAATGGAAAAAGGAAACAGAAACAAATAGTCAGACCTCCCTCTTCACTCAACTTTCTCCCGCGGAGCAGCACGTAGCCAACGTGCTCAAGCAACAAGACGAACTTGCTATTGACATTATAGCTCAGCGCACAAACCTGCCGATGAACACTTTGTCATCGACTCTGTTAGAATTAGAGTTTAAAGGTGTGATAGCTGCCTTACCAGGAAAAATATTCAAGCTCAAGAACCCATTATTTATCTAAATATCAAGATTCTCAAAACAAATTCATCGAATCATAAACGATAGAAAGCCTATGAAAGCACACATTTGACACCCAAAGCTTATTGAGTCTAAATAAAACACGGGTCTTGCCTATTTACCTTGATTAATATTTTCCATAAGTTTGTTATAACAACTTACCAAACACTCTACAAACTAAAATTTTACACTATGGATCCTAGAACTGAAAAATTCATGGCAAATCTAACTGCCAAAAACCCTCACGAAACTGAATTTCATCAGGCGGTGCACGAAGTAGCCGAATCATTGATCCCTTTTATCGAGGAAAACCCCAAGTACAAGCATGCCAAAATTCTTGATCGCATTGCAGAACCCGAGCGGGTGATTCTGTTTAGAATACCCTGGATTGATGACAAAGGAGAAATTCAGATTAACAAAGGTTACCGCATTGAGATGAACAGTGCAATTGGTCCTTACAAAGGAGGATTGCGCTTCCACCCAACAGTGAACCTGAGTATTTTAAAATTTTTAGCCTTCGAGCAGGTATTTAAGAATAGTTTAACCACGCTTCCTATGGGAGGTGGTAAAGGTGGGTCCGACTTCGACCCCAAAGGAAAATCCGACAACGAAGTTATGCGCTTTTGCCAAAGCTTCATGACTGAACTTTATAGACACATTGGCCCCAACACAGATGTTCCGGCAGGAGATATTGGTGTTGGCGGACGTGAAATTGGATTTATGTATGGTCAGTACAAACGTCTAAAAAATGAATTTACCGGAGTCCTTACAGGTAAAGGCATTCAATATGGCGGGAGTCTTATTCGTCCCGAAGCCACAGGTTATGGTGCCGTATACTTTGCCGAAGAAATGCTTAAAACCAGAAATGAAAGCTTCAAAGGCAAAAAAGTTGTTGTTTCGGGCTCAGGTAATGTAGCACAATTCGCCACACAAAAAGTAAACGAAATGGGAGGGAAAGTAATTACCCTTTCTGACAGCTCTGGTTTTATTCATGACCCCAATGGCATAGATCCGGAAAAGCTGGCCTACGTGATGGACCTAAAAAACATCCGCAGAGGTCGTATACGTGACTATGCCGAAAAATATGGTGTCGAGTATTACGAAGGCAAGCGACCATGGAATGTAGCATGCGACATTGCCTTACCGTGTGCAACACAAAACGAAATTAGCGGAGAGGATGCAAAAAATCTGGTTGACAACGGTTGTATTTGTGTAAGCGAGGGTGCCAACATGCCCTCAGTTCCCGAAGCCGTTGAATTGTTCCTGGAGAAGAAAATTCTCTTCGGCCCCGGCAAGGCAGCAAACGCCGGTGGAGTAGCTGTTTCGGGCTTAGAAATGACCCAAAACAGCATGCGATTGCCTTGGACACGTGAAGAGGTAGATGCAAAACTTCATCGTATCATGAAGGATATTCATGCTACATGCGAAAAATATGGCAAAGAAGACGATTTCATCAATTACGTCAAAGGTGCAAATATCGGTGGCTTTGTGAAAGTTGCTGAAGCCATGCTAGCTCAAGGCGCTGTATAAACCTAATCAGGTAAAATAATTTAACTTTTTCTCTTATACCCCATCCTCCGCGATGGGGTATTTTCTTATTTATGCATCCTATATAAATAAATGTAGGTGAAAGGCTTTTTCTTTCTTAGGAACTGAAATTTTGATATGTTTGCACATATTTTATTCTATGGTCTTAATTGATACACATACACATTTATTCACCGATGCCTTTGATGAGGATAGGGAGCAGGTTGTAGAGCGAGCCAGGGAAAAAGGAATCAAACAGCTCCTTTTACCGAATATCGACGAAGCCTCTATGCCTGATGTGCTTGAAATGGTTGCAAATCACCCAAATTACTGCTTTGCCATGGGAGGCTTACATCCCACCTCTGTAACCGGGGACTATTTGAAGCAATTAGAGAAGCTATTCTGCTCGTTTACACCCAAAC
>Ga0102940_1002423_pt1 | contig 11269 bp, 14 predicted proteins | sample SalPonR2_C_D1_MG_FD_78215 | JGI IMG/M metagenome (GOLD analysis project Ga0102940, IMG submission 78215) | Salt pond soil microbial communities from South San Francisco under conditions of wetland restoration - Salt Pond MetaG R2_C_D1_MG | ecosystem: Environmental > Aquatic > Marine > Intertidal...
ACCGTTAGGTCAGTAGAGCGATTAACGTACAATAATGGATTCGACAGCTGGATCATGCTCAATATTTATCCCCAACGGGCCACGCATCCGGTAAATATTCACAAACGACTCAACAAAAAACTGCATACACAAAACATGGAAGCCATTTCACAACTCATAGGGCAGTTTAAAAAAGTTAACCTCTGGGCTGCCTGGGGTACACTCATAGCACATCGTCCATATTTCAGGTCCTGCCTTGCAGATATTTGCCAAATTGCCGAAAACCACAATCACCAGTGGCTCAGCATAGGAAACCTCACAAAAGCAGGGCATCCCCGACATCCGTTGTATTTAAAAGCCACCACTAAAACTCAGCCTTTTAACATGCCGGAATATTTAAAAAATCTTGTAAAACAAAACGCCTAATATTCAGAAAGTATTAAGTGATTCTTGCCTGGGTTTTTGAACCGATGCCGCTGGCATATTATATCTTGTAATACAAATTATGCACAGATTCGAAATTCATTGAGGCGTCGTATACTATTTTTTCAGGAAAAAATACCTTCTCCGCACAGTGCTGTAATGTGGTAAGAAAAGCCCCACAACTACAAATGCCACTCCGGTTACAGTTCGCCAGCTTAACTCATCGCCAAGCATATACCAGGCAAACACCGCTGCAAATACCGGAATTAAATTGGTAAACATATTGGCCTGTACAATGCCAATTTTCGAAATACTGTAAACAAAAAACAGATAGGCCATAGCAGATGCTACCACGGCCAGTTTTAGCAATGGCCAAATATTATCAAAGGTAAACTCCACTGCCAGGAAATTATCCAGGTCAAAAACGAGGAATAGTGGCAAGAACAAAACTGCTGCTATAAAATTCTGATAAGTAATAATGGTGAACGGATTGTATTTACCCGAAAGTTTCATAATTATTGCTGAGTACCCCAGCGCTGCTATTACAGCCATGAACATAAAAGCTACACCAATGGCCGGTGCTTTCCATTCGAACCCGGCTTTGGTAACCACCAACACTACACCCACAAATGATATGGCCAGGCCAATGACATTAAGCAATGTTATCTTGTCGCCAAAAAATATGCGGGCCATAACGGGCGTAAGCAAAGGAATAACTGCGATTATAACCGCTCCTTCGGTAGGCGAAACGTAATGCATGCCATAACTTTCGCTAAAAAAATACACAAATGGTTCAAAAAAAGCCAGGGAAAGAAATGTAAAACGGTCTTCTTTGGCAATGGGCTGCAGCCTTCTGATCAATTTTGTGAATACAAACAGCAAAACAGATGCAATAGTGAGCCTCAAAAAAACAGTGCCAATGGGTGTAAAAACCTCATAAACCTGTTTGTACCATACAAAAGTAAGGCTCCAGCATAGCATTGCTATAAATACGGTGATATATCCTGCCCTGTTGTTGCTCATTTGCGGAATAAAAATTTAAAACCGCAAAGGAACAATTTTTTGGCGACATAGTATCTAAGCAGATACGATTTCCTTTACAGTTTTCACGATTCCCGCAGCATCAAAACCACACATACGGTAGAGTTCAGCAGGCTTACCGTGCTCAATAAATTTATCTGGAATACCTAAACGCACAATTTGGGCCCGGTGTCCGTGTTCTGCGGCATATTCTATAACAGCACTTCCCAAACCACCAATGATGGTGCCGTCTTCTACGGTAATTATTTTTTGAAATTTATTGAACACTTCTTCTAAAAGATCCTCATCAATAGGTCTCAAAAAGCGTATATCGTAGTGGGCCGGTGTAATATTTTCAGATTTGAGATGATTAATGGCCTGTTGCACGAAATTCCCGGGATGCCCGATTGAAACAATAGCAACTTCTTCGCCATCTGAAACTTTTCTTCCTTGCCCAATTGGCAAATCATTCATAGGTTGTTTCCAATCGATCAGCATTCCACGACCTCTTGGATAGCGTATAGAAAAAGGCCCTTCTTTGTAGTTTTGTGCTGTATACATCAAATTTCGAAGTTCCGTTTCATTCATTGGGGCACTCACAATCATATTGGGCACACTTCGCATGTAAGCCATATCAAAAGCGCCATGGTGTGTTGCTCCATCTTCACCAACAAGGCCACCACGGTCGAGACAAAAAACAACCGGTAATTGCTGTAATGCCACGTCATGTACAATTTGATCGTAAGCACGCTGCATAAACGTGCTGTAAATGTTGCAAAAAGGTGTTTTTTGTTCTGCCGCCAGTCCTGCAGAAAAGGTAACAGCATGTTGCTCTGCAATTCCCACATCAAAACAACGGTCGGGCATCTCTTTCATCATGATGTTCAGAGATGAACCTGCGGGCATTGCGGGTGTAATACCAACAATTTCTTTGTTTTGTCTGGCAAGTTCCAGCAATGTATGTCCAAACACATCCTGATATTTGGGTGGTTTGGGCGTGCCATCGTCATCTTTTATTTTCAGGCCTGTATTTTTATCGAATTTACCCGGCGCATGCCATTCTGCAGCATTGAGCTCCGCTTGTTTAAACCCTTTGCCTTTTTTTGTAATGCAATGGAGCAGTTTAGGGCCCGGAATATCTTTCAGGTCATTCATCACGTTGACCAGGTGTACCACATCGTGCCCGTCAATGGGCCCGAAATAACGAAAGTTGATGGCTTCAAAAAAATTACTTTGCTTCATGAGCAAAGATTTTATACTGTTGTCAACTTTTTGAATAAGACGCTGTGCTGTAGGCCCGAGTCGGTTAAATTTGCCAAGCATATTCCAAACCTCATCCTTGAGTTTATTGTAAGGTCTTGAGGTGGCAATGTCGGTCAGGTACTCTTTAAAAGCGCCCACATTCGGATCAATGGCCATATCGTTGTCGTTCAGTACGACCAGAATATTGGCATTTTGCACACCCACATTATTCAAACCTTCCATAGCCATGCCTCCGGTTAGGGCACCATCGCCAATTACAGCTATAACATGTCGATCATCTTCTTTGCGTAGCTGAGCTGAAACAGCCATTCCAAGAGCGGCACTTATGCTCGTGGATGAATGACCAACACCAAAGGCATCGTATTCACTTTCTGAACGATTTGGAAAACCGCTTATTCCTCCGAGTTTTCGATTGGTCTGAAACCGGTTTTTGCGTCCGGTAAGAATTTTATGACCGTAAGCCTGGTGGCCTACATCCCAAATTAAACGGTCATACGGTGTGTTGTAAACGTAGTGTAGGGCCACTGTTAATTCTACTGCACCAAGGCTGGCTCCAAAATGGCCGGGGTTGGCACTTACCTCGTCTATAATAAATTCGCGCAACTCATCAGCAAGCTGAATAAGTTGTGGTTTATCGAGTTTTTTCAGATCAGTGGGATATTCAATTTGATCCAGTAATCCCATAGGGCAATTCAACAAAGATTTTAGCCTACAAAGATAGCAATAATTTCGGGAAACATTATAGTAATACAGGGGCTTTGCACAAAACAATCAGCCACTGGCAATCAACTAAAAATAAACTCACGAACAACAAAAAATGCAAAAAAACATGCAGGTTATCCTGTAAAAACAAGCAATATTACAGAATCTGGGCATCAGTGAATTATGATTCCATTACATGAGAAATATCATTGTATTTGGGTGTTTTTACTTGATATTTGTATGTAGATCAAACAGATAATTCAATGAATGCAAACGACTATATTCAGTGGCAACCGGAATTCATGACCGGAATCGAAAAAATTGACGAAGGACATCTTCAGTTTATAAAAATACACAACCAACTTGTGGATATTATGAATAAAGATTTTTGCCGCCAAAAGATAGTCGAGTTGCTTTATGCCTTGATGCACTACGCAGAGCACCATCTCATTAACGAAGAAATTTACTACCAGGGGTATGACGGTTTTGCCGAACATAAGGTCAATCATCAAAAGTTCATTGAAAAAATTAACCAAACTCAGTCATACCTGGCAAATGATAGTAGCCCCGAAGCCTGCGATGAGTTACTGGCATTTCTGAAAAGCTGGTTCAAAAATCACATTCTGGAAAAAGACAAAGCAGCTGTAGATTACGTTAAAAGCATTCAAAAATAAGTTGCTATTCTCCTTTACCCAGCCAGCCACTCAACGGATATTTTATGTTCTGATAACCAGTTAAAAAAGCCTTTACCTTACCCAATACTATTTTAGCTTCAACCAAAACGGGTATATGGTTACGATCATCGGTGGCCCAAACGGTCATATCTTCACCACCCTCAAAAATGGTCCCTTCAACAAGCAAAATGTTAAACTTCACACATTTATAAATGTCTCCGGTACGGGTCTCTATGGTTTCTTTCCCGAGATATCGAATATATAAATCATACAATTCATTATCGATAATAAAGGTGATGGGGATTTTCTCTCCAATTTTTCTGTGATCAAAATCTAAAGAGCGTGTGTAGTATATTGCAGAAAGCACATCAAAAGTACAATCGGGAAAAGCAATGGTGTCCATGGCCTTTCCAAAATCTGAATTATCTGTATCGGTATAAATCAGGCTGTCGGAATAATTAAAGTGGTATTTATTGTTTACACGGTAACTCCCTTCCCTGGTGTTGCGATGGTAAAACCAGGGTTGAAGTGTTTCTACATTAACCTTAGAACGGAAGGTATCTCTAACTTTATATAACCAATCGTATTTGGGCAAACTTGTACCAATGGAGGTAAAATTATACGCACGTTTATTTGCGGTATGTGTAACCGTAAACTCCACGTCAGCTGCCTCCAGCCAAATAAAGTTCCAGTTAAAATAGGCTTTGTAAGTGAGCTTTTCGCCTGCCCGAAAAACCTTTTGCTCTATCCCACACTGGCCAAAAGCACCCTGCACAGCAAACAAAAATACGAGCAAATAAAAACGCCTTATCATCAGTGGTTTACTTTTCCGATTTTTCCTTCCACCGATGCAATTTTACCTTCGAGCCGCCCCATTTCGCTCTTTTTAATATCAAACTTGGCCGTACAATAAATACGGTCTGAGTGTGGTTCAAGTATTTGCTGCGCTTTATTTAAAATTTCGGTAGCTTTTGCCATATCAGGTGTTTCTACAATGGTTCCCATTGCACTAAGTTTATACGGATAACCTGAATTGCGCACCATATCGATAATCTGGCTCACATATTCGCTAACACTTATGCCTTTGTCTGTAGGAAACATAGCAAATTCCAATAACACATTCATAGCATTTATAATTTATGATGAAACGAGCACTTCTATACCCAAAGAACGCGCTTTTTCTGCAATTTGTTCCAGCTCATCTTTACTCACAGCTTCAATGCCTTCTGCTGCGGTTTCACGAGCAATGGTATAAACCATAATTCGCTTAGGGCCAATCTCCTTAATTGCCGACAACCAGGCTGAAATTTCTTCATCCGTTGTATTGTCAACCTTGTAGCCATCATATTCTCCTTTGATAAACATACTTTGTATGGTAAGATTACCCTGAAACTTTTTTAAGCTCTCGATGAGCGTATCAAGGTTGAAGTTTCCAAGCGGGCAATTTATCTTTTTAATGGTTGCTTCAATCCCACTATCTAACTTAAGAATATTATCGTCTACTTTTTGAAGCACATGAAAAATACGGGGCTTATGTACCAGTGTGGCATTGCTTAAAATAGATATGCGCGCCCCGGGAAAAAGCCGCTGCCGTAACTTGAGGGTATCTTCTACAATCTCTACAAAAGCAGGATGCATGGTGGGCTCACCATTTCCGGCAAAAGTAATGGCATCTATAGGTAAATTTTTCTGACTTCTTTCTGTTAAAACGCCTTCAAGCTTGCTGATAACGTCTTCGCGGGTGGGAAGTACGCCTACATTTGAACCCTTATCTGTCCATCCACATTCGCAATAAATACAATCAAAAGTGCAAACCTTGGAATTCGTTGGTAAAAGATTAATACCCAACGATACACCCAGGCGTCTGCTTTTTACCGGGCCAAAAACGGTTTTATCGAATAAAAATGTACTCATAAGTCGAAAATTTCCTGCAAAAGTAGTGAAAAATAGTGATTAGCGATGTTTTATACCCCGGATCAATGGGTAGGATATTTTTTAATTCAATGCGCAAAGTTGCTCAAAATTACACATGACCATATAGTGTTTTCAAAAAAACATCTAATTTTTTGTGTGCCCGGTAATAAAACTTTCAAGAACTAAGCCTGTCCTGAAAATCGGGATCCTGTTCATTTTGAAAATCATGACGTCCCAATTCCCGGGATAACTGTTTTCAAAATAAACGTAACGTGATACATTCTACATATCGAAATACAGTTATTGGAATTTTCTTAAGGGCACTATATAACATTTTAATTACTTTTGCAGATATGGGAGAAGCTATTACAATTCACACAGACGGTGCAGCGCGGGGAAATCCGGGACCTGGTGGGTATGGCATTGTGATGCGCTACAAGGGGCATGAAAAAACCATGGCCGAAGGTTATAAAAAAACTACAAATAACCGCATGGAATTACTGGCTGTAATTGTAGCGCTGGAGCAATTAAAAACCAAACAAATTCCTGTAAGAATTTATACCGACAGCAAATATGTAGCCGATGCTGTAGAGCAGGGCTGGATTCATAACTGGGAAAGAAAACAGTTCAAAAAAACAAAAAACCCCGACTTATGGCGGCGCTTTTTGAGCATTTACAAACAAATACCCGATATTAGATTTCACTGGGTGAAAGGCCATGCCAATAACGAACTCAACAACAGGGCCGATGAACTGGCTGTGGCAGCCTCAAAATTACCCACGCTGAAAATAGACGAAGGTTACCAGAATAATAACGAAGAACTTTTTTAAAATATAAGATATGAATTGCGACCACCCTAAAAAGCGCATTGCCATTTTTGCCAGTGGCTCAGGAACCAACACAGAAGCTATTATTAAATATTTCGAGAACAATGCCGAAATTTGTGTGGCCAGCATATTTTCCAACAACCCCGAAGCTTATGTGCTTACAAGGGCTAAAAATCACTACATACCCGCTTTTACATTTAACAGAAGTGACTTGTATAAAACCAACAGAGTACTAAACCTGCTGCAGGAGCAAAAAGCCGATTATATTGTACTGGCTGGTTTTTTATGGCTAATTCCGACACACTTAATTAATAACTATAAAAACCGCATTATAAATATCCACCCGGCTTTACTTCCCGAATACGGCGGCAAAGGTATGTATGGTGACAGGGTACACCAAAAAGTTTGGGAAAACGGGGAGCCTGAAACCGGTATCAGCATACACCTGGTTAATGAAAAATACGATGAAGGAAAAATCATTTTTCAGGCTACCACGCCTATTGAAAGAGATGACACGCCTGAAATTATAGCCTCAAAAGTGCATGAACTGGAATATCAGCATTACCCCCGAATTATAGAACAATTTATCCGTTCAGATGTATAGCAAATAAAAATGCTTTTTATACTATCACCTGCAAAAACACTGGATTTTGAGCACGAAGCTCCGGTAAAGAACAGTTCGCAACCCCTGTTTAAAGATGAAGCGGCCATGTTAATGGAGCAGCTGAAAAAATTATCACAGGACGAGTTATCGAAACTCATGAATGTAAGTAACAAAATTGCTGAACTCAATACCATCAGGCACCAAAACTGGCAAAAATCACACACTCAAAAAAATGCAAAACAGAGCATTTACGCCTTCAGGGGCGAAGTATACAATGGTTTAAATATTGAACAGTTTGATGAGCAAGACCTTGAGTTTGCACAGGGCAGCCTGCGCATTCTTTCCGGATTATATGGAATTTTAAGGCCTTTGGACCTTATTCAACCCTACAGACTCGAAATGGGAACCAAACTTACGAATACAAACGGTAAAAATTTATACGAGTTCTGGAGTGACCAACTTGCCAAAACCCTTAATAAGCAGGGAAAAGAAAACGGCACAGACACCCTGGTAAACCTGGCTTCAAATGAGTATTACAAAGCTGTTAAAAAAGATGCTTTGAAACTCAATGTAATTACACCCGTATTTAAAGAATTAAAGGACGATAATTATAAAGTAATTGCTATTTACGCTAAAAAAGCCAGAGGATTGATGTCTGCATATATTATTCGAAACCGCATAACTCATGCAGAAGATTTAAAAAACTTCTCCGAAGCGGGCTACATGTATGCCGAAAATTTATCTTCATCAAAAGAAATGGTCTTTACACGTGGTTAAATCGTGCACTTTATGTAAAATAAACGATTAGATGCACATTTTAACAAATTATTAGTATTTTTGGATAAATAAAACCATACTTATGGATAGGGAAGAGCTCGTATTTTTTATAAAAAAGGCTAAAGAAAAAAACTCTAAAAGTCTTGACTTATCAAATCGGGATCTGGAAGAAATTCCGCCCGAAATTGGCGAACTCACGCAATTGGAACACCTTGACCTAAGTTACAACTACATTAAAACAGTTCCACGCGAAATTGGCAAACTCATAAATCTGAAAACCTTACTGTTACTCAAAAATCAGATTAAAGCACTTCCTCCCACCATTGGGCACCTCAAATCACTTGCACTGCTTGACATTAGCCACAACGATTTTACCACTTTCCCAAAAGAAATTGGTTTTTTATCGAACCTCAAATCGCTTGATGCAAGCTATAGTGAGCTAAAGACTTTACCCATTGAATTCATTGAGCTGTTAAGCCTTAAAGAACTTTACCTGGAAGAAAACCCCTTTGAATTTCCTCCACAAAAAGTCATCAAACGCGGGCTTTATGCCACAATGCATTACCTGACCACAGAAAAGAAACGATTAGATGCTGCCAAGGTAATGCTGCAGGTTTTCAATATGCCCGAAACACTCCAGGCACCTTTTCAGCAATATCTCGGTTATTTTAACGACCTGGTTTCCAATGCCAACGAAAAAGAGGTGCGTTTCGATATAAAATTTATTAAGCACGATGATCTTGGGGAAAAAATCGATGTGAAGGTTGGCGTAGAAAATTATCTGTATGATTTCATGGATTTCATTAAATCAAAAATTGAAGAAACAAAAAACAGTAAAGACGAAAAGAAATTTTCTATTGTAGACTTACAGGTTGCAGAACTCAGGAAGCAAATTGCAGAGTTCAACAATTCTCTGGAATCAAAAATGAACGAAATTCAAACCATTCAGCATAAAATGAACGATTTTCTTAAAAATCTGGAAAAGTAACCCCTTCGCACAATCACATAAAAACACCTGTTTTTTCTCGCTTAAATTTCGTAATTTGCAGCATACCCGTAAATTAAAATTGGTATGGCAAAAATTTATGCATTTTGTAACCACAAAGGCGGTGTAGGAAAAACAACTTCAGTAATTAATCTTGGTGTTGGCTTTAGCAGGAGAAAACAAAAAACGCTGCTCATCGACCTCGATCCGCAATCGAATCTCTCTCAATCTCTGGGACTGGAAGAAAAAACCGGCAATAATATTTACGGAGGACTAAAAGGCGATTATGTGCCCGAACCTTTTGTGATAAACAAAAACCTCCATGCCATACCCGCCGTGCTCGATTTATCGGGAGCAGAACTAGAACTGGCTGCTGTGCCCGCCAGAGAGTTGTTGCTCAAAGAAATTGTTGAACAGGTTAAAAATCCTTACGACATTATACTAATCGATTGTCCGCCCTCACTGGGCTTACTAACCATGAATGCACTTGCAGCGGCTGATGAAGTTTTTATTCCCGTACAATCAGAATATTTAGCCGTACATGGATTAAAAAAAATTATGGAAACCATCGACATTGTACACAAACGCCTGAACAACAGGTTAACTTTAGGTGGTTTGTTCCTCACCCAATACGACAAACGCAAAGTGCTTAACCGCGACATAAGGGAAACTGTGGGTGAAGCATTTGGACAAAAAGTTTTTGATACTGTAATTCGCAACAACATAGCACTGGCAGAAGCACCTGTAGAACAAATGGATATATACCGCTACAAAAAAGACAGTGCAGGAGCCCGGGATTATGCAGCATTGACACGTGAAATTTTACAAAAAAATCTTGCTTAACTATGGCAAAAAAAAGTTTTAAAAAAGGCGTTAAAAACGTCATCGATTCAATAGATGCGGGCACAGAGCAAGCCTCTTCACCCAAAAAGCAACCAGCTGCCAAAACACAAAAAAAAGCAGCATCGCAAAAAACAAAACCAGCCAGAATAAAACTTGGGCCTGCCTATACTGTGCAAAACTCAAATGAACTTAAAAGCACCCTTGAAACGGCACTGAAGTCCAAAGAAAAAATAGAAATAACTTCAGTAGAAATCACAGAAATTGATGTGGCCTTTATACAACTTCTAATGGCTTTTGATGAAGAGGCAAAAAAACAAAAAAGAGCTGTTGATTACGATATTCGCTTATCCAGCGATGTAATCCAAATGCTTGGTACAATTGGCATGAAAGATGCAATGACTGTGTTTACCAAAAAATAGGCCACCAAATTATGCAGTTAGACCATATTAAAATTCTGGGTTTCGATGCCGACGACACCCTATGGAACAACGAAACATTTTTTCGTGAAGCAGAAGTAGATTTTTTTCAGCTACTTAATGAATACGCTCCCAGGGCACAGGTGGAGAAAAAACTTTTTGAAATTGAAATGCAGAATCTTGAGCAATATGGGTATGGTATAAAAAGCTTTGTGTTGTCGATGACTGAAACAGCCCTGTTCATTACAGACCAGAAATTGCCGGGTCGCATTACACATGAAATACTTGAAATTGGAAAAGCTATGCTGGCCAAACCGGTAAAATTACTTCATGAAGTTGAAGAAACCCTTGGGAAACTTACCGAAACACACGAACTTGTGGTTGCTACCAAAGGTGATCTGTTGGATCAGCAACGCAAACTCAGAAAATCGGGCCTCGCAAAATATTTCCATCATATAGAAATCATGCCCGATAAGCAAATTACAGACTACCAGAACATGTTGTCCCGTTTGAAAATTCCGGCACAAAATTTCTTTATGACAGGCAATTCCATTAAGTCTGATATTTTACCGGTACTTGAAATGGGTGGCTACGCCATGCATGTGCCCTATCACACTACCTGGGTGTACGAAGATGTGAATGACGATATACAATCGCCCAACTTTTACCGCGGCAAAACACTGGCCGACCTGCTGAAAATTATCGAAGGATAGGGCTGCGACTTCTGAACCTATTGATGATAACACCTACATAGTCTCAGCAAGAAAACTACCAGTTTTTGCGTGTGCCTGGTAATAAACCGAGATTTGTCATTAGGAATTTGCAAAATTTCTAATGACAAT
>Ga0102940_1002427_pt1 | contig 11257 bp, 8 predicted proteins | sample SalPonR2_C_D1_MG_FD_78215 | JGI IMG/M metagenome (GOLD analysis project Ga0102940, IMG submission 78215) | Salt pond soil microbial communities from South San Francisco under conditions of wetland restoration - Salt Pond MetaG R2_C_D1_MG | ecosystem: Environmental > Aquatic > Marine > Intertidal...
ATCCTCGACGAGAGCGGCTATACCGACTTCTGGAAGAACGACAGATCGCCCGAAGCGCCGGGACGGCTGGAAAACCTCAAAGAGCTGATCCGAGCCCTCAGCGAATTCGAGAACCTGCAGGGATTTCTGGAGCACATCAGCCTGGTGATGGAGAACGAGAACAATTCGGCCGAGGACCAGGTGACACTGATGACCCTGCACGCGGCAAAGGGTCTGGAGTTCGAGAGCGTTTTCCTGCCTGGGTGGGAGGAAGGCCTGTTCCCGAACCAGCGGGCGCTGGACGAGAACGGCCCGGCCGGGCTGGAGGAGGAGCGGCGGCTTGCCTATGTCGGGCTGACCCGGGCGCGGAAGCGGGCGCTAATCTTTTGCGCCGCCAACCGCCAGGTGCACGGACAATGGGTAACAGCCCTGCCCTCCCGTTTTCTCAGTGAATTGCCGGAAGGAGAGATAACGGTCGAGTCGGAGCCTGGCTTGATGGGCAATACCGCGGGCGCAGGCCTGTCCGGCGGCTCTGGCTGGCGAGGCAGCGGCTATGACTGGGGATCCGGTTCCTGGCGGCGTCCCTCGGCAGCCAGCAAGGGCAAGGCAGTGGACGCCGCCTGGGAAGTCGTCGCCCGTCCCCCGAAAACCGGCATCTTCACCATGGGTGAGCGGGTGTTCCACCAGAAGTTCGGCTACGGCACGATCCTACGGATCGACTCGAACAAGCTCCACATCGCCTTCGAAAAGGCCGGCGAGAAGACCGTGGTCGACAGCTTCGTGGAGAAAACCTGATGTGGCGGCTGGCCGTGACTACCGACGCCGGCAAGGCCGACGTGTACGCCCAGGCCTTGGAGCCTATGGCCAGCGTTGTCTCCATCTACGAGATAGAGCCGGACTATCCGACCAACCACAAGAGTCAGCCGGAAGAATGGGCGACGGACGTGCTGATGAGCGGGACCTGTGTGGTCGAGGCGTTGTTCGAGGTGCCGCCTACCACTGACGACCTGACCGCCAGCTTGGCCCAAGCCGCCACAGCGCTGCGCGAGGCATTGCCGCCATTCTCCTGGGAACGCCTGGAAGACCAGGACTGGGTCCGTCTCTCCCAGTCACACCATCCGGCTATCGTTGCGGGCAAAGTGCTGGTCCGCCCCTCGCATGTGGACAACGCGCCGCCCGCTTCTGTCGCGATCAAGCTGGATGCCGGCCGCGCCTTTGGCACCGGCGGCCATTGCACAACATACGGCTGCCTGATGGCGTTGCAGAAACTGCATTTCCGGCCGCAACGGATCGTGGATATCGGGACGGGCAGCGGCCTTCTGGCCATCGCGGCGGCCAAGCTGTTCCGGGGCGCGGACGTGTTCGCGACAGAGATCGATCCGCGGGCACTGGAAGTCGCAGCCTACAACATTCGGGAAAATGGGGTCAGGGTCCGCTGCGTCCTGGCAGATGGCTGGCGGGCCGAAGCACTGCGCCACAACATGCCCTTCGACCTCATTATCGAGAACCTGCTCTATCGGCCGCTGCTGCGTTTCTCGCGGGACACGGTCCGCCATCTCGCGCCGGGTGGACGGCTGATCATGGCCGGGTTGCTCGGCGGCCAGGAGCGACCGCTGCTGCAGCGCTTCCGGCAGTTGGGGCTGATCCTGGAACACCGAAGCCACGATCCGGAATGGCCATGCCTGGTCCTGCGCAAGCCAGGGCCCTAACTACCCTTCAATGGCAGCTGGCGCATCTGAACCGCCGGTCTTCACGTAAGACCGGCATCGGCAACCGAAAGAAAGACTGAAACATGCCCGAAATCGGCGATCAAGCACCGGACTTCACCATCCCGACCGACAGCGGCGGCGAGTTCCAGCTCAGTTCGCATCGGGGTAAACCGATTGTCGTTTACTTCTATCCCAAGGACGACACCAGCGGCTGCACGAAGGAAGCGCTGGCCTTCACGGAAAAGAAGGACGAGTTCGATGCGGCCGGTGCGAAGGTGGTCGGCATTTCGCCGGACAGTCCAGACAAGCACGACCGTTTCAAGATCAAACATGCGCTGGACCTCACACTGGGGTCGGACGAGGACAAGTCGGTGTGCGAAGCGTATGGCGTATGGGTCGAGAAAAGCATGTATGGCAAGAAGTACATGGGCGTTGAGCGCTCGACCTTTCTGGTCGATCGTGACGGCAAGATCGCCCAAGTCTGGCGCAAGGTGAAGGTGCCGGGCCACGCCGACAAGGTCCTGGCAGCGGTAAAGGGCCTCTGAACAGAAACAGAAAAGGAAACGCGCGATGACGGAGCATTTCGGTGCCAGCGACCGGACTTTGCTGGATTACCCAACCGTCTACCGCGCGGACCTGTTCAAGAATCAGGTCATCTTGGTCTCCGGCGGCGGCAGCGGGCTCGGCAAGGCGACGGCAACACTGTTCGGCCGCCTGGGCGCAACCATCGCCATTTGCGGGCGGGATGCCGACAAGCTCGCTGCGGCGCAAGCTTTTCTGACGGAAGCGGGCATCTGCTGCTGGTCCCGCGCGATGACGATACGCGACCCGGAGGCGGTGACCGCACTCGTCGACGATCTTTACGCTGACCTGGGACGCCTGGACATTGTAGTTAACAATGCCGGAGGCCAGTTTCCGCAGGCCGCACTGGATTTCTCGGTCAAGGGCTGGAACGCCGTCATCGATACCAACCTGAACGGCACTTGGTACATGATGCAGGCGGCTGCCCGACGATGGCGCGAGCGTGGGGAGGGAGGCAGCATCGTGAACATCGTCGCCGACATCTGGCGGGGGTTACCGCAAATGGCCCATACCGCTGCGGCGCGGGCGGGCGTGATCTTCGCAAGCAAAACGGTGGCGGTGGAATGGGCGCCGCTCGGCATCCGCGTCAACTGCGTGGCTCCAGGCTGCTGCGAGTCCAGTGCCTTCGGCCGCTATCCGCCAGAGGGTGCGGCAACATTCACCCAGTCGAACCCGATGATGCGGGCGGGCGACGAGTTCGACTTGGCGGAAGCCGTTATCTATCTGGGCGGGCCGAGTGGCAAATTCGTCACAGGCGAGGTGCTGACAGTCGATGGCGGCCAGCAGCTCTGGGGGGACCCTTGGCCGGCAGGACGGCCACGGCAGTTCGAGATCGATTATGCCGTCGGACGCCGGAGCCAGAAACAACCTTAAAGCGAGTTATCCAGCGGCGCCATGACGATCACGCCCAAGATGAAGCCCCCTTCTCACTGCTATCGTCTGCGACACGGCGGCACGCGGTTTACGGGATTATGCGCGATTGAGTGGCAAGGTAGCGGCATTCCGGCCTTTATTGTATGCTATCTCACCTGTCCGGCTCTGTGCTGATCAAGGTTCTAAGGAGCTGTCACATTGACACACAACCAGTTGACTTGACGTTGCGCGGCCGGATGATCATTACTAGTAAGCGCGTTACATGATTATCTCAAATTAATATGGGAAACGAGCGTGACGACGATCTCTGACACTTCGCAATCAACGACGGCGGCTTCGTCTTCAGGGGGGCGTCTCGGCACCGTATGGTTGTTTGTGTCGTTCGCTGCCGCCATCGCCGTCTTCTGGGATGGCCTGATATCGCTCGGCCAGGCTTGGTCGGTCCCCGAATATAGCCACGGGCCGCTGATCCCCATCCTGTCGCTCTATTTGTTCTTGCGGCAGTTGCGCGAACAGCAGCCGATAAGCGAACCGATCAAGGACCGCTGGGTCGGCGTATTGGTTGTGATCTTCGGCCTAATGATCGGCGCGGTCGGCGAAGTCGCTCACATCCCCGATATCTTGACCTACGGCATGCTCGTGTGGCTTTATGGCATGTTGCTGGTCACTTTTGGCTTTCGGCATGGCTGGATATATTGGCCGCCTGTGCTGCACCTCATTTTCATGTTGCCCCTGCCGAATTTCATTTATTGGCAAGTTTCCATACAGCTGCAGTTTATGTCGTCGGAATTAGGCGTATGGTTCATTCGCCTCCTTGACATCCCGGTTTTCTTAGACGGCAACATCATCGACCTCGGTATCTACAAGCTGCATGTAGCCGAAGCCTGTTCCGGGTTGCGCTATCTATTCCCGGTCATGAGTTTTTCCTATGTCTTTGCCGTGCTTTACCGCGGTCCAGTATGGATCAAGGCTGTCCTCTTGCTTTCGGCTGCACCCATCACCGTGGTAATGAATTCGTTCCGGATTGGCGTCATCGGGGTCATGGTTGACAACTACGGGATCGAACATGCGGAGGGCTTCCTTCACTACTTTGAAGGCTGGGTGATTTTCATCCTCTGCATCGTGTTCCTGTTTATGCTGGCTCGCGTGCTACAGTTGCTTTCGGGTGACCGCCGCCCGATTGCGGAAGCCCTCGATCTCTCCTACGAAGGCATCTGGCCCCAGATCTCGCGCGTGTTTTCGGTACGCGCGTCCAGAGCCTTGGTCGCAACGGCGCTGATTATTTCGAGTGCAGCAGCGCTCTGGTACCTGACCCCGAACCGGGCGATGGTGACGGTGGAACGGGACCCGCTGGCGATGTTCCCGAATACACTTGGGCCCTGGCGTTCCGGCGTGCCCGACCGATTGGATCCTCAGATTGAAGCGACGCTCGGAGCGGACGACTATCACGCCGTGACGTTCCGCAGCCACGACCACATGGCTCCGGTCAATCTCTTCATTGCCTATTACGAGAAACAGACAGAAGGCGCGGGCATTCATTCGCCGGAAGTGTGTATTCCGGCCGGTGGATGGGAAATGTCCCGTATTAAACAACAAGAAATTCCACTCAACGCTTCAGTTGCCGAAGCAAACAGTGTTCCTGTCAATCGGGCGGTCATCCAAAAAGGGCTACGGAAGCAGGTCGTTTATTACTGGTTTGAGGCGCGAGGCCGACGGATGACCAACGATTATGTCGCAAAGGCATTTACGCTGCTGGACGCTCTAACCATGGCCCGGACAGACGGCGCTCTCGTTCGACTGATCACCCCGGTTCGCCCGGGTGAAACCGAAGTGGAAGCCGAGGCTCGGCTCAAATCATTCCTAGACCATAGCGTGGGCGTCTTGCCGCGTTTCGTTCCGGCGTAAGGAAAGCCCATATTATAAATAGGTCCGGAGAGAGAGGGCGAGGCTCGGGTCATTACCCAGGGGGCCGGTTAGGACAAAAGACAGAGCCATGGCTGCCTTTAGTATTTGGCAACGCTGGAAATCACGGCAAAATTCCCCACCTCCAAGGTTGCGCGCCACAATCGCGCACTGCTTGAAGGTTGTATTATCCGGACCGAAGTCGTGCTAAGCGTGTGGTCGTCGGCTGATACTATGGGGCCAGGGGATTTTACCGTTTCGGAAACGATGCTCGCAATGTTAGCCCGGCCTAGCGTCCCGTTCCCCTAAACTGAATAGAGGGCGCGGGACGTCGGCAGCTGGATCGAAAGAACAAGGCATATGTACGAAGAATTCTACGGACTGACCGAACGGCCCTTCCTGACAGTTCCGGACCCGGAATTCTTGTATTGGTCAGACAATCATCTGATGGCGTTTACGATGCTGCGCTATGGGATCATGACCCGCGCTCCGATCACCGTAGTCACGGGAGAGATCGGCGCCGGGAAGACAACCCTCCTAAGACATCTGCTCAGTGAGTTGCCGGAAGAACTGACTGTCGGGCTCATCTCCAACATGCAGGAAGGGCGGGGCGATGTGTTGCATTGGGCAATGATGGCGCTTGACCAAGCCTTTGACGACGAGCCCTATGTGAAGATGTTCCGCCGCTTTCAGGATCATTTGATTGACTGTTATGCGCGCGGGCGCCGGGTGCTTCTGATCGTGGACGAAGCGCAGGAGCTTTCGGTCAAGGCGCTCGAGGAACTGCGGATGTTCTCCAATATCAATGCCGACAAGGATGAACTTCTGCAGATCATTTTGGTCGGCCAACCGCAATTGCGGGAAAAACTGGACCGACCCGAACTGGTTCAGTTCGCGCAGCGCATCAGTTCGGATTTTCACCTGGGTCCGCTCTGCCAGGAAGAGGTTGCCCAGTACATCCATCACCGGCTAGCGGTCGCCGGAGCAACCTGGAAGGTTTTCTCGGATCGCACGTGCGAGTTGATTCACGAAGCGACGGGCGGCGTGCCGCGTCTCGTTAATATCCTCTGCCAATTGTGTATGGTATATGGTTTCTCCTACGAACGGAAAGTAATCGATGAGGAGTTGTTGCGGCAGTTTCTCGATGGCGCAAAACGTCATGGCATTTACAAACATTTCTCGCCGATCGATACCGGGCCAAAACTGGTCCGGTCGCAGGCGTAGCGTTTCATGGTTGAGCGAGGCTGAATAATGGAACAATCGCTGGACATTGGCAAATATATCGATGGAGTGCGGCGCCGGCTCTGGATCGTTGCGCTTGTGTTCATTCCGGGCGCCTTGCTGGCAACCGGCATCGCGTATGTCCTGCCACCCGTTTACGAGTCGACGGCGCGCATCCTGGTCGAAAGCCAAAGGATCCCTTCCAATCTTGCGCAGTCAACGGTGACGGTCTCGGCCGCCGAGCGTCTTCAGTTGATCGAGCAACGCATTTTGGCACGCGAGAATGTGCTCGACGTCATTGACCGGCTCAACTTGTTCGCAGACCGGCCGGACATGACGCCAACGGACAAGGTGGACCGCGTTCGCGCCGCTACGTGGATCGATCTGATCGCCTTCAATTCCGGCAGCCGGAGAGCACCGGCAAACGTGTCAGCCTTCACGATCACCTACAGCGAGAGCAACCCTCAGATTGCGGCGCGCGTCGCGAACGAGTTGGTCACGCGAGTGCTCGAACTCAATCTGCAGGCGCGGTCGCAGCAGGCGCAGCAGACGCACGACTTCTTCCGCCAGGAGGTGGAGCGGCTAGCCGCTGACCTGATCTCGCTGGAGACGGAAATCGCGAACTATAAGAAGCAGAACGAAGACGCGCTGCCGACCACACTTCAGGCCCGGCAGGGATCGCTTCAAGCCACGGAAAACCAGTTATTTAATATTGGGCAGCAACGCGCGCAGTTGGAAGAACAGCGCAGGGCCCTTACACAGCGGCTCGAGACGGTGTCCTCCCTGCCGCCGCCACAACAGAACCTAACGACCGAAGAACAACAACTGGCTTCTCTTAAAACCACGCTGGCTCAACAAGAGACCATGCTCACGGAGCGGCACCCGACCATCCGCGAGTTGAAAGCCCAGATCGCCGCGATGGAACGCGTGGTGGCTTCCGCGGGCGGAGGGCCCAGTGGGGCCAGCACGGGACAACGGCTCCAAATCGAGGATCTGCAGGCCCAGATTTCGGCGCTGAATAACCAGCTACGGCTTCTGGACGAGCAGGAGGCAAAGAATCAGGAACGGAAGGCGGACCTGGAGCGCACCATCGCCCAGACCCCCCGGATCGAAGCCGCCCTGAATGCCCTTCAGCGCCGGCATGCCGATTTACAGACCCGATACCAGGTGGCGGTACAGAAACAGGCTTCCGCGGCAACGGGTGAGAAGCTCGAACTCGACCAGAAAGCCGAGCGATTCGAGGTGATTGAGCAAGCCCGCGTGCCGGTGGCGCCTGTTGCGCCGCAACGCACCCTGATCGCGGCCGGCGGCGCGATCGGTGCTTTAGGCCTTGGGGTGGCCCTTACCCTCCTCTTCGAACTCCTCAGCTCTGCAATCCGCACGGGCGCCGACCTCGAGCGGAGCGTACAGCTTCGTCCGATCGTCACGGTCCCCTACATCTATACACGAGCTGAAGTTCGCCAACGCCGTATTATCCAGGTTATGACATTGCTCGTTTTTATCGTCGTTTTGCCGAGTTCGCTTTGGCTGGTCGATCAATACGTCATGCCAATAGAGCAAATTTCGGAAAGAGTTCTGGAAAAGACCGGACTGGGCCAAATGTGGCTAGACATCAAGCCGCGAGTGATGTGAGGAGAGCACAGTGGTCGAACGGCTGAGAGACGCGATCAACAAAGCCCGGCAAAGCCGGGATACGGGCACAACTGCCCCGACGCTTCCGCCTGCCCCGGAGGCGCCGAGTAGTTCTTCGGCCCAATTGCGGGAGGCGATGGTCACCGCGGTGACCAAGAGTCCAGGCACCAGCACCAATGGCCGGCATGCGCCGATCGAGGATGAGTGGTCCGCAATCCGGGAATTGAAACTTCAGGCCCCTCGTCTTGAGCATCACCGTATTGTTTCTCATAAAAAAGTAAATCCGGCCCATCTGGCATTCGACATGTTGCGGACCCGGCTGCTCAACATGATGCGCACGAATGGGTGGACCCGGCTGGGCATCACCTCGCCCACCCAGGGGTGCGGCAAGTCGATGGTGTCGACCAACCTGGCGCTCTCGCTCGGACACCAGAATGACCTCCGCGCCATGCTCTTCGATGTCGATTTGCGTTCTCCCGTATTGGCCAAGCTGCTGGATGTACGGGAGCGGCTTGCGATCTCCGATTTTCTGCATGGGGAAGTGGATGCGCGCGATTATCTGCGGCGCGCGGGCAGCAATCTGGCGTTCGGTTTGAACTCGGAACGCCATCCTGGTCCATCCGAGTTATTCCAGAATGAGCGGACGAAAGAAGTTCTGGGGAAGACTATTGCCCGGTACCGCCCCAACATCGTGGTCTATGATCTGCCGCCGGTTTTGGTCAGCGATGACGTTATTGCCTTCCTGCCGCATGTAGACTGCGTGATGATGGTGGTAGCCGCGGGCCGAACAACCCCGAAGGAAATCACTGAAGCGGAGCAATTGCTGGCAGACCAGACCAATTTCCTTGGCGCCATGCTGAATAAATCCAAGGAAAAGGGCGCGGGCGGCTATCAATACCGGGGCTATTACTGAGCCTCGGCTTCCCGCCGCTTCGCTGCAGGGGGTTGGAACGGCCGGCGGATGCCGCCATCATCCTGATCCTTTCTACCCCGCCGTAGCCGGCACGAGGTTTTCATGATCCTGCGGACCCTTTGGAGCCTGTTGGCGTGCAGCACAATGGCCGTGGCCGGCGCGTTAGCGCAGCAGCCGGCCCCGTCTCTGCAGGAAATGGTGGTCACCGCTCATCCGCTGGCGACGCAAGCATCGCATGGCGTCCTGGAGGCTGGCGGCAATGCGGTTGATGCGGCCATTGCGGCGCAGATGATGCTGACCCTCGTGGAGCCGCAATCTTCCGGTATCGGTGGCGGCGCCTTCTTGGTGCACTATCGAGCGAGCGACAGCCTTCTGCAGGCTTTTGACGGACGGGAAACTGCGCCCGCCGCTGCGGGACCGGACCTGTTCCTCCGGCCGGATGGCAGCCGGATGGAATGGTCCGAAGCGCGCGTCGGGGGGCGCTCTGTTGGCGTGCCCGGCACCGTTCGCATGCTCGCCCTTGCACATGAGCAGCACGGAGCCTTGCCCTGGGCGGAATTGTTCCGGCCTGCCATCCACTTGGCGCGGGATGGCTTTCAGGTCACGGAACGGTTGCACGAAGCTATTGCGCGGGTCACCGATTGGGAAAAAACGCCGAGTTCGGCATTCTATTTTCTGAACGCCCAGGGAGAGCCCTGGCCGGTCGGCCACCGCTTGCGAAATCCGGCGCTGGCGGAGGTGCTGGAGGCGCTCGCCGCCACCCCCCATGGTCTCAATGTCGGACCCATCGCAGAGAAAATTGTCGAGGCGGTACAAGGATTCGCGGCCAATCCGGGCCGAATGACCTTGAAGGATCTTGCCGGTTACGACCCAAAGGTTCGGGAGCCCGTATGCGGGGCCTACCTTGTCTACCGGCTTTGCGGGATGCCGCCACCATCCTCCGGCCCCCTGACCGTACTGATAATGTTGGGTTTGGCGGAACGCCACAGCCTGCATGACCAACCGCCAGATTCCATTGCCTGGGCGCACCTGTTTGCCGAAGCCGGCAAAGTCGCGTTCGCCGACCGCAACCACTACATGGCCGATCCGGATTTCGTGGCGCAACCGGTGGAGGGCCTGCTGAACGGCGGCTACCTCGACCAGCGCGCCGCACTGATTTCCCGGAAGAGGGCGCTTGGCAAGGTTGACCCCGGATCGCCGCCGGGCGACAGGCGAGGTGCATTGCCTGGCCCGCACGAAGGGCTGACCGAAAAGGGGACATCCCATCTCTCGATCGTGGACGACGAAGGCAACATTGTCTCGATGACCACAACAATCGAAAGTGCCTTCGGCTCCCGGCTAATGGTGGCCGGGTTTCTACTCAACAACGAGTTGACCGACTTTTCCTTCGTACCAGAGCGGAACGGCAAATTGGTCGCCAACCGGGTCGAGCCTCGCAAACGGCCGCGCAGTTCCATGGCGCCGATGATCGCGTTCGACGGAACCGGCGATCCGGCCTTTGTCACGGGCTCGCCCGGCGGCTCCCGCATCATCGCCTATGTTGCGGGATCCATCGTCCGCGTTCTGGGCAATGGCGTGTCCCCGCAGGCAGCGGTCGAATCCGGCCATGTGGTGAACCGGAACTCGGTCATCACGGAGCTGGAGGAAGGGCGTGCACCGAACGGACTTGCAGCGGGCCTGGAAACGCTCGGCCATCAGGTTAAACTGAAACCTCTGACCAGCGGCCTGCACGTGATCCGGATCAGCAGGGGTCAGATGGTGCCCGGCGTCGATCCCCGGCGCGAAGGTCTGGCTTTAGGAGATTAAACCATGCGTTTCGGCTGGCTCACCCTCGCCCTCTCCCCTTCCCCGGAAGAAGACGCCCAGCGTATCGACGACCAGATCGAGCAGGTCTGCCTCGCCGAAAACCTCGGCTTTCACGATGTCTGGCTGACTGAGCACTATTTCACCGGCGAAAGCGTCTACAACGACGCCATCCTGTTCGCCGGGGCCTTGGCCATGCGGACCGAACGCATCCGCCTCGGCTTTGCGGTCGTGCAGATGCCGTTCCACCATCCGGTGAGGCTGGCTACGCAACTCGCCCTACTGGACAATCTGACCAAAGGCCGGATCGACGTCGGCATTGGCAAAGGCACGGTCTACAATGAGTACGAGTTCGTCGGCCACGGCCTGCGCTCCGATGACGGACGCGAGCGGATGGAAGAAGGCCTGGAACTCTTGCAGCGGGCCTGGCGGGAAGCACCGCTGACGTTCGAGGGCAGATACTACCAGGTCGAAGTGCCGGAAATCCGGCCGAAGCCCGTCCAGCAGCCGCACCCCCCGCTCTGGCGGAGCGTGATTTCGCCCGGCTCTTTCGTCGATTGCGGGCGGCTCGGCATTCCGATCCTCACCTCCCGCCTGCCGGTGGACAAAATCGCCGAGCGCTGGGCGCTTTACGAGCAGGGGC
>Ga0102940_1002432_pt1 | contig 11234 bp, 7 predicted proteins | sample SalPonR2_C_D1_MG_FD_78215 | JGI IMG/M metagenome (GOLD analysis project Ga0102940, IMG submission 78215) | Salt pond soil microbial communities from South San Francisco under conditions of wetland restoration - Salt Pond MetaG R2_C_D1_MG | ecosystem: Environmental > Aquatic > Marine > Intertidal...
AAAGAAAAATATGCTTACTGTTAGTGTTCTCATTTACTTTATAAACTAGACTGTATAAGGCCTAGAAAGCATTTTATATAAGAAGTAAAATAAGTAAAAATAATTCGTAGCAGCAAATATTATTAACACAACATTGTTAATAACCGTAGTTTTACCTGATTTTGCCCCGAATATTTACTTAGGTTTACTTAAATATTTCATGAAAGACGGTGGTAATAACGCCACCACCTGTCAGGAATGAGATTATTGCAGGCTTGTTTGTAATCATCATAAGAACATGATATATAATGGTAATGATTTGTTTCAGGGTTCAATACCGGGATTTCTACCCACCACCTGTCGGAAACATTGCTTTTATAAAACACTAATTCCTGCTCCACTTTATTCAAACTTATTATAAATTTCTTGGTGTGTGATTTATTGGTGTAGGGATTTTCGGATAAGCGGTTTGCTATTCCATCGATAAAATACCATATTGCCTGTGCCCCTAAATGACTTGTCTGGTCCAGGTTATCATGTTCATGTGTTACTTCAAATAATCCAAATGCCTGCAAACCATCACTCATTCCTGCGTAGCGCGATAACGCACATATTTCATCACCATTAAAACCGTTTGGTGAAGGGATAGAAACACCCGGAGAATCTGATTGCTTAACAGCACTCATATCTACAATGAAAAAGTCAGAATCTCTTATTACCGGTTCTAATGCAGAAATATTATTTCTTGCTTCTCCAAGGCGTATACCAAGCATGAATTCGTTTTCAAGAGAATCTATTTGATCTTCAGTTATATAATACGTTTGGTGACCAATATTTGAAAATGTATATTTGTTTTTGAACGCTTCATCGAACAGGTGATTAAGGTAATTTCGGGAACTGGTTTTTTCTTTAAAGTCCAGAGTTAAATCTAATCTTGGGTCGATGGAAACGATCTGACTCAGTGTGTTTATTTTTTCCAGCGCCAGTAAAACACCATACCCTAAATCGTTCGATCCTCCGATGAAAACGGGTAAAATATTATTTTCGACCAATTCAAGTGTAATATCTCTGACAGCATAATAGGTATTGTTTATATTTTCTGTTATTATTAGGTTACCAAGGTCGTATATTTTCAAATTATTGATTTTCCGGAGTTGATATAACATGCCTCTTACATGATCAGGAGCCAATGCGGACCCTTTTACTACACCACCTTTTTCCTCCGGTAAACCAATAATAGCAACATCATATTTTTCAACTTCCTTTAATGGCTGGTCTGGTGTATGAATTGTAATATTCCTGCTAAAAGTATCCTTGTCAGGCAATAAAAAATACTCAGGTTTTGTTAAGCTTACGGGATCAAAATAGCCTGTGAGGTCCATTGGTTAATTAGATTTAAGATTTTCTTTTTTTCTTTTTTATGGGAGCTTTTTCAATGATTTCTTTACATTGTTCCAGTGTTAATTCTTCAGGTGTTTTACTTTTAGGTATTTTGTAATTTTTCTTTTGAAAAGAAATATACGGACCATACCTGCCATTCAATACTTGTAAACCTGGCTCAGAATCAAATTCCTTGATGATCTTATTTTTATCCTGCTCTCTTTTAGCATTAATAAGCTCTATTGCTCTATCAAGAGTTATGGTATATGGGTCATCATTTTTTTGCAGACTAATAAATTTGTTATCATGTCGCACATATGGTCCGTATCTGCCTATGGCAACTTGTACGTCTTTATCTTCGTATACACCAATTATTCTGGGTAGTTTGAAAAGATTAAGCGCTTCTTCAAGTTTTATGGTTTCCATGCTTTGGCCTTTAAGCAGGCTTGCAAATTTCGGTTTTTCTTCATCATCAACAGAACCAAGTTGCACCATAGGGCCAAAACGCCCAATTTTTACTGATATTGGCTTACCCGATTCAGGATCTTCTCCTAAGATTCGTTCACCTTTCGATTTGTCTGATGTCTGGGTAGTTTTATCTACCTGATCATGAAAAGGTTTGTAGAATTTATTTAGCATCTCGGTCCATTCAGCTTTTCCCACAGCGATGGTATCAAATTCTTTTTCAACTTCAGCTGTAAAGTTGTAATTCATAATATCGGTAAAATACTGATCCAGAAAATCATTCACAACAATTCCGATGTCAGTGGGGAATAGTTTTTGTTTTTCTGCACCAGTATTTTCACTGTTCTTTTTTTGTTTAATATGTCCATCTTTTAGCGTAAGTGCATCATATTCCCTTTTCACCCCTGGTCGTGATTCTTTTACAACGTAATCACGATTCTGTATGGTAGAAATTGTGGGAGCATAAGTGGAAGGTCTTCCAATTCCCAATTCTTCAAGTTTTTTTACCAGGCTTGCTTCCGTATACCTGGCTGCAGGGTGCGTGAAGCGCTCTATAGCATCTATTTCAGCGTACTTGAGGGGATCATTTTCTTTAACCGGGGGAAGTAAACCTGACTGTTCCTCCTCGTTTTCATCATCTGTAGATTCAATGTATACTTTCAAAAAACCATCAAATATCAAAACCTCTCCTGTGGCAACGAAATGCTCTGATGCATTGGAAATATTAATTTTAATGGTGGTTTTTTCCAGTTTAGCATCACTCATTTGAGAAGCGATTGTTCTTTTCCAGATTAATTCATACAGCCTCTTTTCTCTGTCTCCTCCCTCTATATTTTTGTTACTGATATATGTGGGCCTGATGGCTTCATGTGCTTCCTGGGCACCTTTGGATTTTGTGGCGTACTGTCTTACCTGGTGATATTCTTCACCATATAAAGATTTGATTTCCTTTGCTGAGGTGGTGATCGCAAGGTTCGATAAATTAAATGAATCTGTCCGCATATATGTGATGAATCCGGATTCATATAATCGTTGTGCCACACTCATGGTCTGAGCCACTGAAAAGCCCAGTTTCCGGCTTGCCTCCTGCTGAAGTGTAGAGGTAGTAAAAGGTGGCGCGGGAGATTTTTTACCAGGCTTCTTTTCCACACTTTGCACTTCAAAATCTGCTTCTATGCATTTTTCAAGAAACGATTGTGTCTCTTTTAAAGTTTTGAATCTTTTTGATAGATCAGCTTTGATGTTGCCATTTATCCCTTCCCCCGAAAAATTTGCATACACTTTATAAAAACTTTCAGGCTTATATGCATTAATTTCCCGTTCTCTTTCCACGATTAATTTCACTGCAACACTCTGCACCCTGCCTGCTGAAAGAGAGGGCTTTACCTTTTTCCAAAGTAAGGGGGATAATTCAAAACCTACTAAACGGTCCAGTACACGTCTTGCCTGCTGAGCATTTACAAGATTTGTATTGATTTTTCGGGGATTTTCAATGGCATTTTGAATGGCATCTTTTGTAATCTCATGAAAAACAATTCTCTTTGTCTTTTCAGGATCAAGATTTAAAACTTCCTGCAAATGCCATGCAATTGCCTCTCCTTCACGGTCTTCGTCAGAAGCGATCCATACTTTTTCTGCCTTATTAGCTAACTCTTTCAGCTCTTTTACCACTTTTTTCTTTTCTTCCGAAATGATATAATCGGGTTTGAAATTATCCTCAATATTGATCCCGAGATTCTTTTTTGCAAGATCGCGTACATGACCAAAACTGGACTTTACAACATATTCATCGCCGAGAAACCGTTCAATGGTTTTTGCTTTGGCGGGTGACTCAACTATAACAAGATTTTCTATCATAATTTTAAAAAGGATTTTAAATATGAAAGCACAAAATTATAGCAATTGATTTAGTACGCTCAATTTTTTGCTCAAATAATTATTATTTTTGTCGGAAACTTTACCATAATGGTTAAAATTCCTGATAAGCGAAGCATCTATTTAATTGTTCTCTGGACAATTTACGGACTTATTCTGACCTTTATTATAATACTTTTTATTAATATTTCAAGGGGTAAGCTGGGATTCATGCCTACTTTTGAAGAACTTGAAAACCCTCAAACCAACCTGGCCTCTGAATTATATACTGATAACGGAGAACTCCTGGATAAATTTTTTATCGAGAACAGAACATTAATCGAATACGACGATTTATCACCTAATCTTATTAATGCTTTGATCGCAACAGAAGATGTCAGGTATCATAAACACTCCGGCATTGATGTTCGCAGTCTTGTAAGGGTTGTTGTAAAATCACTTATACTTGGACAGGATGCTGGCGGTGGCAGCACAATATCACAACAGCTGGCAAAAAATCTGTTCCCCCGCGATACTACCAGAAACAAAACAAGTATTGGGCGGGCAGCCCACATGGCAGTTACCAAATTTAAGGAATGGAATACTGCGGTAAGGTTAGAGCGCAGTTATACCAAGGAGGAAATCATTGCTATGTATATGAATACGGTTCCTTTCGGCTCAGAAGCTGTAGTTGGTATAAAATCTGCAGCAAAGACCTTTTTTGAGACTACACCGGATTCACTCAAGATTGAAGAGGCATCAGTGTTGGTTGGTATGCTTAAAGCGCCTTCCTATTATAATCCATACCGTAATCCTTCTAATGCTTCCAGACGTCGTAACGTTGTGATCGACCAGATGCTGAAATATGAATATATCGATTCTACCACTGCCGATTCAGTAAAACAGCTTCCTGTAGATGCACAGTTTAATATTTCCAGTCATATGCGTGGAAAAGCTAATCATTTCAGAACTTTTCTGCGGGTGAGCATGAATGCAGATAAACCTGAGAGAGAAGACTATGCCTCCTGGAATGAAGAAGGTTTCAGACGCGATTCATTAAGGTGGAAAAATGATCCCCTCTATGGATGGATATGGAAAAATCCAAAACCCGATGGCTCTACCTATAATATTTACAAAGATGGATTGAAGATATATACCACCTTAAACATGAAAATGCAGGAGTATGCTGAAATCTCGATGGAGGAGCATTTGAAAGATTACCTTCAGCCTGCATTTTTTAAAGAAAAAGAGGGTAGAAGAAATGCGCCATTTGAGGGAATTACAGATGAACAGGTTGAGTCAATAATGAACCGTACCATCGAACAATCGGAAAGATTTAAGCGATTGGAAGCAGCAAATGTTAGTGAAGATTCAATTTATGAAATTTTTCATAAACCTGTTGAGACTTCTGTTTTTAGCTGGAATGGCATGATTGATACTGTGCTAAGTCCTTATGATTCTATTCGTTATTTAAAGCATATTCTAAGGTCTGGCTTTATGGCTATGGAACCCTGGTCTGGACATGTTAAGGCTTATGTCGGCGATCATAACTACAGGTATTTTCAATATGATCATGTTACGCAGGGGAGGCGGCAGGTAGGATCAACAGTAAAGCCGTTCTTATATTTGCTGGCCATGGAAGAGGGAGTCTCACCCTGCAAGCAAATTCCATTGGTGCCTATTTCCTTTACAGTTAACGATTCAGTATATACACCAAGAGCTGCAGGCTCCAACAGGCATGCGGGAAAGTATGTATCATTGCAATGGGGTCTGGCACATTCTCACAACTGGGTTTCTGCATGGCTGTTTAAGAACTTTCATCCTGAAAATGTCATTCAATACATGCGGAAAATGGGTATTACCTCCACCATTGATCCTGTTCCCTCAATGATTTACGGGCCTTCAGATATTTCGCTGGAAGAAATGGTCGGTGCTTTCAATACTTTTGCTAACCAGGGAATCTATGTGTCGCCGGTTTATGTTACCCGGATAGAAGACAAATATGGCAATGTAATATCTACTTTCCAGGCGAGGGAGAGCGAGGCAATCAGTCAGGAAACAGCCTATCTGATGGTAGAACTGTTAAAAGGAGTGGTGAATGGTGGAACAGCAGGCAGATTGAGATGGTACTATGGTTTTACAGGGGATATGATTGCCAAGACCGGCACAACACAAAAACAGAGTGATGGCTGGTTTATGGGGATAACGCCTCAGCTATCAGCAGGCGTGTGGGTAGGCGCTGAAGATCGTGCAGCACATTTCGATGAATTGGGAATGGGCGCAGGGAGTAGCATGGCCTTGCCAATATGGGCGAATTTTTTTGAAAAGGTATATGCTGATTCAACATTGGGAATAACCCAGGAAGAAGTATTTGTAAAGCCCCCTGGCATGCAGGTCGACCTTGATTGCCCGGATGTTACAGAAAAGCCTGCTTCAAATAATTACAGCGAATTTTAGTCAGCTTTTGCCTGATGGATATTTTTTAGTTGCTCTGATTAAAGAAAACACCTTTTATCAGCGTATTTATTATCATGGGATCGCATTTAGTAACGCCATTGTGTATGGCTGAGTCGGGTTTTTATAAATCTCCTCCGAACCGCCTGATTCAATAATGGTTCCATCAGCCATCACAATTAACCGGTCGGACATATATTTTACAATTGTCAGGTCATGTGATATAAATATATAGGTAAGCTGATATTCTTCCTTGAGATCATTGAGCAGGTTCAGAACTTGTGCCTGAATACTCACATCAAGTGCAGACACACTTTCGTCAAGAATGATAAATTCCGGATTACAGGCCAATGCTCTGGCTATTCCGATTCTCTGCCTTTGTCCGCCTGAAAATTCATGTGGATATTGATTTATCGAACCTTCTGAAAGCCCTACCTGTCTGAGTATAGTTGCTACTTTACCTGCTCTCTCCGATTTGCTGCTCTCTCGATTATGAAGTTTTAATGGCTCCTCAATAATATTTCCAATCGTTTTTCCGGGGTTTAATGAGGAGTATGGATCCTGAAAAATAATCTGGATTTTATTCCTTATTTTTCTTAATTCCCTTTTTTTTATCTGGTTCAAAGGCTTTCCTCTATATGAAATATTTCCATCTTCAGATTCAATTAGTTGCAGTATAGCTCTTCCCAGTGTGGTTTTTCCACATCCCGATTCCCCCACCAGGCCCAGCGTTTCTCCCTTAAATACTTCAAAGCTTAAATTTTTTATAGCCTGAAACCTCTTTTTACCTTTTCCATATCCTACTGTCAGGTTGCAGACTTTCAGTAAAACCTCATTATTAATTGTTTCGGTTTGACTTTTTATTGGAGGTTTTACGGGCTTTTCATTTCGCAAATACTGTGAGACAGTAGGAAGTCTGTAAGGTTTTTCTGTCAGACTTGGTTTACATGCAATTAACCCCCTGGTATACGGATCAACCGGGTGGTCCATTATTTGTTTGGTTGACCCATTTTCAACGATTCTACCCTTATACATTACAGCAACATTATCGCAAATATGATTGATCACTTGCAAGTCATGACTAATGAATATGATGTTCAGGTTGTATTTATTTTTTAATTCGTCAAGTAAATCCAGGATCTTTTTTTGAACAGTTACATCAAGGGCAGTAGTAGGTTCATCAGCAATAATAATCTTAGGTTCGGTAGTCAGAGCCATCGCAATCATCACGCGCTGTCTTTGCCCGCCGGATAGTTCATGGGGCCAGGCGTTGTATATTCGTTTTACATTTGGAAGATGTACTTCGTTAAATAGGTGTAATACTTTTTCTCTGGCTGTTTTTGTTCCAATTTTTTTATGAATCATTAATGGCTCCAGGGCTTGCTTACCGCATTTCATAGAAGGATTCAGGGAAGTCATTGGTTCCTGAAAAATCATATTGATTTGATTTCCACGAATCGCATTGAAATCATGCCTGTTTATTGAATGCAGGTTAATTGACCGGTCATCCTGATAGTATCGAATTTTTCCGGATGATATATGAATACCAACAGGCAATAATCCTACCATGGAAAGTGCAGTGAGTGTTTTCCCAGATCCAGATTCTCCAACCAATCCAAGCACACTATTCTTTTCAAGATTGAAAGATACATCCCGGATAATTTGCTGATCACCAAGCGAAATACATAAATCACTGACATCCAGTATTAATTCACTCATACGTATAGCATTTTCGGTAAACTATTACCCTATTATCTATCAATTTTACATCCCAGTCTTCATGAAGTAATTCTTTTGCTTTTCTGTAATAAAGAAGCGTTCTGATACTTGCATTCGCATCTTTTTCGTTATCCTTGAATTCTCCACTAAATTCATAGCTTATTGAATGACCATGGTGTTGGTGATACATTCGCACAATTTCGGTAACAGTTGCTATGACGCGGTAAACTTCGCCCCTGTTTGTTTCACTGTATTCGTCATCAAACTCTTCATTTAGTACACTGAAATTGACTATGTTACTCAGGTAATTGTTTCTTTTTTTTGCAAACAACACTTCATATTCTATCCCACTATCAGACTCGAATAAGTAGATCTCGCCTGAGGGGATATCAGGTTTTCTGATAAAATAAGGTTCCAAGGAGGGCTTGTAACCGTCCCTGAATAGCGGAAAAAATTCGTTATCATTAACTGTACTCATCCAAATAAGTGTTTTGGTAGCTCCTGGACTTTGCTTAGCTTGACAATTTCAATATCAAATCTTCCTTTTTTGAGTGTTTTATCAATATAACTGGATACAAAAATAGTATTGAACCCTAACTTTTGTGCTTCCATAATACGTTGTTCCATGCGGTTAGCTGGTCTAATCTCTCCAGATAATCCAACCTCACCTGCAAAGCAGGTTTTTCCGTCTATTGGTATATCAACCGTACTGCTGAGTATGGCGCTGATGATTGCCAAATCAGTAGCCGTATCATCAATTTTTAAACCACCGGCAATATTTATAAAAACATCTTTGCTTGCGAGATGAAAATTAGCACGTTTCTCCAGCACGGCAAGCAACATGTTTAATCTTCTTATATCAAAACCATTCGAAGTTCTTTGTGGGTTGCCATACGCAGCAGTGCTTACAAGGGCTTGTGATTCGATCATTAAGGGTCGTATACCTTCAATATTGGCGGCCACTGCCGAGCCGCTTAAGTCGGACGATTGATTATTAAGTAGAATTTCGGAAGGATTTGAGATTTCTATTAGACCATCATTTTTCATTTCAAAAACCCCCAATTCAGATGTGGATCCAAATCTGTTTTTACGAGATCTTAATATTCTATAAATATGGTGACTATCGCCTTCGAATTGTAATACTGTATCAACAATATGCTCCAGTATTTTTGGTCCTGCAAGACTCCCTTCTTTTGTGATATGGCCGATGAGGACAATTGGCAACTGACTTTTTTTCGCGATCCTCAGCAATTGAGAAGTGCACTCTCTTACCTGAGAGATACTGCCTGGCACAGAATCTAGTTCGTCAGAAAGCAACGTTTGGATTGAGTCAATAATGACAAGATCGGTTTCGGTGTTGGATATTTGTTGGATAATATTTTGAAGCGAAGTTTCAGTCAGAATAAGCGTTTTTTCATTTAAAAAAGACAGTCTGTTAGCCCTCATTTTTAATTGTTGGGCACTCTCTTCCCCTGATACATATAATGTGGAACCATTAAAATTAAGGGCAACCTGCAGTGCAAGGGTTGACTTTCCTATTCCCGGCTCTCCGCCTATAAGGATAACTGAACCGGGAACCATACCTCCTCCAAGAACGCGGTTAAATTCGTTGTTCTGAGTATCAATTCTGGAGGTGTTATCACTTTTTATTTCAGTGATTCTTTCCGGCTGTTTTTTTTCTGCAAAATCATGTGTGCCTGAGGATGTTTTTGCCCCGCTTATTTTATGCTCCACATATGTATTCCATGCCCCACAGCTTTGACATTTGCCTACCCATTTTGGCGAATCGGCACCGCAATTCTGACAAACATATACAGTTTTATTTTTTACCATGTCAAAAAATTGAGAATGATAAAGGTAACATCATTGAATCGAAGTTCAATTAAACTAGCGATGGTTTTTATTATACTTTACCAATTAATGAAGAAGTGGAATAATTTTCAAGAAACGGTATAATCTTTATCATTCCACCATATGATTTAACAAAATCGGCGCCAACAATTTCAGATTCATTATAATCGCCACCTTTGACAAGGATATTAGGCCTTATTTTATGGATGAGCTTTTCGGGTGTTTGCTCAGAAAAAAGGATGACATAATCGACGAAGAAAAAAGAAGCCAGGGTTAACATCCGCATATACTCATCTTTAACAGGTCTGGTTTCCCCCTTTAAACTGCGAACGGATTCATCTGAATTTAAACCTACAATGAGGATATCACCAAATTCTTTTGCTCTATAAAGCAGATGAATATGTCCCGGATGAATAAGGTCAAAGCATCCATTGGTGAATGTTATTTTCTGAGCTACTGATTTTTTTCTCAGAATTGGCAGGTCCTCAGTTCTTAAAACCTTTTGATGTATGATTTCATTGATTTTCAAGGTCAGATTTTTTTTGTTTCGATCGCTTCGAAAATAAGAAAAGCATGGAAATACTACCAAGAACAAGGATTAAAATCGTTTGAGATTCATGCTGAAGCGTGGCAAATACCAATCCCTCAGAAATTTCAAGTCCATACACGAAATGCAAACCACGTGAAACAATTCCATGGAATGCTCCAATACCAGCCTGTACCGGAACTGCCATTCCGAGACTACCTGCAACCAACAGAAAAATCCCATCAATAAAATTCAGGTGCCCAGTGATATCTGGCAAAGCAAACACAACAACCCATGACATCATGGCATAATTGAACCATATAAATACGGTGTGAAAGAGAAATTCTCTTCTCTTTTTCATTTTTATAACAGACAGCAATCCTGATCTTAGCCCTTTAATCAGAGAAATGATCTTTTGATAGATGCTTGTTTTATAAATCTGTTTTCGTAAAAGCAGGAAAGTAAAAATAAATATTCCTGCAACAGCTGACAAAATGATAAAGAAACTGGCCTGAGATTCAAATATATTGTTGAATCGATCTGATATAGGAATGAAGATATAATTGCTGAAAAATTCACCAAATGTTTCGAATCGTGCAATGAGCAAAATGAAAAGAATTATGAACATAGTTATTAAATCAATAGCTCTTTCAATGATGACGGTTCCGATAAGCGAGTCGACTGGAATTTTTTCTTTTTTACCTAATGCAACACAACGTGTCACTTCTCCAATTCTGGGGAAGGCATAATTAGCAAAATAGCCAAATAACACAGCATTAATGGTAATCCATAAACCTGGTTTTCGGCCGTGCATTGGCTCAATGAGCAATATCCATCGCCTTGCACGACTAATATGAGAAATTATTGCAAATATCAAAGAAAGGGCAATCCACTTGTATTTAGCATTTTTAAAGTGCATGACCATTTCACTGAAATCGATACCCCTGAATGCAAAGTACAAAAGCACCAACCCGGCAGTCAGAAAGGCAGTAAAGCGCAGTATATT
>Ga0102940_1002435_pt1 | contig 11226 bp, 9 predicted proteins | sample SalPonR2_C_D1_MG_FD_78215 | JGI IMG/M metagenome (GOLD analysis project Ga0102940, IMG submission 78215) | Salt pond soil microbial communities from South San Francisco under conditions of wetland restoration - Salt Pond MetaG R2_C_D1_MG | ecosystem: Environmental > Aquatic > Marine > Intertidal...
CAGCCACAATTACCTCATCAAGATTTTGGCTAAGTCTGTTAAGGTACACCACGGCAGGGGATTCCGGGAATGGCTTATGTAAGGTATATGCATCATATCCATGTCGAAAGACAACTATGCTATCTACATCCTCCATAGCATTTTTGGTGAGCTCCAACACGCCGTTTGGTCTAATCTCATAATTCATGACACCTGATAACGAGACTCCCTGCAACGGCTCATTGCTGTGGCTATCGCGCACTTCGAGCAAGTACTGCCCGTAGCTTGTAAAGCCGAACAGCAGAAAAAAGAAAAAAATGAAAAAAAAGCGTTTAATCATTCATTCACCGGCAACAATTTCACAATAAATCCGGGTTTCTCGGCCGCTACATAAAGGAAACCATCCGGCCCCACTTCTACATTACGTACACGTCCAATACCTTCGAGCAATTTTTCCTGATCGACCACCTCATTGCCATCGAGCTCGACCCGTTCAAGGTACTTAAAGCGTAACGAACCTACCATAATATTGTTTTTCCAGCCCGGGTACCGGTCACTGGTAACAAAGGTCGTTCCGCATGGTGCAATCGAAGGTGTCCACTGGATAATAGGCTGTGCCATGCCTTCTTTATGTGTAATATCGGTGAATTTGGTGCCATCATAATTTATTCCGTATGAGATTACGGGCCAACCGTAGTTTACACCCGGACGAATAAGGTTCAACTCATCGCCACCACGTGGACCGTGCTCCGTAATCCAAATATCACCTGTCTCGGGATGCATGGTCGTTCCCTGTGGATTGCGATGCCCATATGAATAAATAGACGGCATGGCGTCAGGGTTTTCTACAAACGGATTATCTTTGGGAATGCGTCCATCGTCGTGTATTCGGTGAATTTTACCATTATGGTTTTCGAGTGTTTGGGGGTTACTTCGCGGCGTCCACGGTCGCCAATCCCAAACCACAAATAACCATCCTTATCGAATTGCAGTTTGCAGCCCCAGTGATACGACTTGCGTGAATCGGGTTTGCCATCAAATATTTTCTCCTGATCGACAAGCTTATTGCCTTCTATGCGTGCCCGCATTATAGCAGTATTACCAGCTTTGGGATCTTCATTGGAGGGTTCGGAATAAGCGAAATAAAACCAACCGTTAGATTCATATTCGGGATGCAGGCGCAAATCGAGTAAACCACCCTGCCCTTTCGGAAGAATATCGGGCAATCCTTGCATTTCAGTAAGCTCACCCTCATGCAGCCGATAGAGGGTACCAGAACGCTCTGAAATAAGCATATCGCCATTAGGTAAAAATTCCATTCCCCAGGGTACATCCAGTCCGGCTATTATTGTATCAATGGTAAAATTTTGTTTCTTAGTTTTTATTACCTGATCAGTCAAAAAAGCAGGCTTTAATTTCTTGTGGTCTTTAGGTACTTCTTTGCGAATATATTTGGCCAGCGCCATAATTTCATCATCAGAAAAAGTTTCTTTAAATGCAGGCATACCTTCCTCTTCTTTACCAAATTTTATACTTTCAAAGGCAATTTGATCGTTTCCGCTAGTCATCCATTCCCGTTGATCGAAACGTTGCAGATTCTCACCATGACAACCAGCACAGTAATTAAGGTACTTTTCCTTCACATCAGGATTTACAGATTTATTCATACCAAACATATGATTAAGCGTGGTATGGCTGAAATTTATCCAGGAAACCAACATTGTACCCAGAACTAAAATAGCAACAATAGTGAAGATGATTTTGAGCTTGGATTTTGACATAGCACATAAATTTACCGGCTTTAACCGCATTTTTATGCAATATAAGAAAGAAATATCAAAATTCAACATCGAATACACCCAATATTTAACGAAAAGGAGGTGCATAAAAATTTATAACACAGAATGCTATATATACAGGCACAAAGTATAGACAGTGTAAAAAAGAATAAACAGAAGAGTTACTTAAAATTACTATAACCAGGTTTAATAGATAGGAAATTTATGTTATGCACCGGCAATGGCTGCATCAACCTCTTTCATTTTAAAGGGTTTCTGAAAGTATTTCTTTATTACCCCCTGATTTAAAGCCTCCTGAATTTCATCTGTTATTTCATATCCTGTTAATATATAGAAATCAATCATGGGATATTTTACACGAGCTGAAGCAATAAATTCCAGACCATTCATTCCGGGCATACGCATATCGCTAATTACCACATCAGGGGTTTCCATTGCTTCCAACAGATTAAGGGCTTTCATACCTGATTCGGCAATGGTTACACCATAGTGTTTTTTAAACATATTTTGAAACAACACCAGATTAATGTGCTCATCATCGACGTAAAGAATGCGTTTTTGATTGTTCATATACAATTCATTTGATGGGAAAGTAAATTACAAACATTGTTCCCTTTTTGACTTCAGATTGGCATAATATTTCTCCACCATGCTCATGAACAATCTTTTGCGATATAGAAAGTCCAAGACCGGTGCCTTCTCCGGGGTCTTTTGTTGTAAAAAACGGATCGAAAATATGTTTTAGATCATTCTTTTTAATACCTTTTCCATCATCTTTAATCGATATCTCAATTTTATTGTTTTCTGCCTGCGTAACGATGTGTATGTTGCCCCCTCCTTCAATAGCATGCACTGCATTTAATAAAATATTGAGCAAAACCTGATGAATTTGGCCTTGATTGGCCAGAAAATCCGGCAAATATTCACCATAGGTTTTATGTATCTGAATTCTGTTTTTATATTGATTGTAGAGCATCGTCAGGCAATCGTCAACAACCTGGTTTATATTAATCCTGGTCTTGGTTAGATCTTCTCGCCTCGAATATCGTCCAAGACTCTTAACGATATTCACAGTTCTATCGACACCCGTATTTATGGCATTAAAATAGGGTTCCAATTGTCGTTTTTCTTCCTGAAGATACTCTTCCATAAATTCCTCAATCGCCTGAACTCCATTATAAATATAATTCACCGGATTATTAATTTCGTGAGCGACACCAGCCGTTAAAATTCCAAGTGAGGCCATTTTTTCTGATTCAATAAGTTTGGCCTGAGCGTCCTTTAACTCATTAAATGTTTTAGACAACATTTCATTATTTGCAGTTAACTCATCCTGGTAAGAAATGAGCTCCTCATTTTGAGTCTGTAGCTCTTCACGATTTTCTTTTAATTCTTCATTCTGAGTTCCCAGTTCTTCTGCTTGCTCTCTAATACGGTTGGATTTTTCCTTCAGTTCATTATTGGTTCTTTCCAACTGATCCTCATATCTTACGTTTTGAATTCTGAGATAATAAATGGATAAGTTGAAGAAAACAAATACGGCTATATGCGAAAGCTTTAAGAAAAATAGATTGTCTATAATAAAGGGAATAATGCTTGCCTGACTTTCATCAACCCAAATCATTACTAAATCAACAAAAACTAACACCACCATGTAATAAATCATGGAAATAAAGAACAATAATCGCTCTTTCCTATAAGACAAAATAAAATGTGGAATTAAGGATAGAGCCACCAGCCCAAGGGGGACATAGAAAAAAAATTCATCTAAAATATGACCAAAAAGAACAGGTAAAAAACCAAAGATGAAAGCAGGTAAAAAAATCAAACTTATTTTACTGATAAAAATCAGTTTAAAACGTGTGAGCAATAAATTTACCAGGGCGATGCCAAAGATTAGGATTGTCCGATAGCTACCATAAGACATCTGATTTTTATCTACAAAAAATAAAATCAGCTCGATGATAAATATACTGAATAGAGTACTGAAAAGGATCAGATTGATCCAGTTCATCAATGTGACATTTCTACGCTCATATTCATTAACAACAGCTTTTGTTCCGAACTTGCTGATTTGGCTAAAAACATTACCCATATGCAGATGATAAAAGAACAACACCAAGGTACAAAAAAAAATAGTGTGTTTATGGACTTAATTCATTTATAAAGGTCTTTTAAAAATCATTACTCAGCTTTATGATCAAGAGGCAATCTTATCAAAAAGGCAGTGCCATTCTGCAATTGTGATTCACATTCAATGTTACCTCCATGATCATTCACAATTTTTTGAGATATAGAAAGCCCAAGCCCAGTTCCTTTGCCAGGATCTTTTGTGGTAAAAAAAGGATCGAAAATATGCTTCAAATCACCAGGCTTGATACCTTCCCCATCATCCTTAATTCTTATTTCGATTTCACCTGTAGTTTTACGTGTGTGTATGTTTATATTGCCTTCATTAAAACAGGCGTCTATGGCATTGACCAATATATTAAGAAACACCTGGTGAATTTGCCCTTCATTACCCAAAATAGTAAGATCCTGTTCGCTGTATTTCCGATGTATTTTTATGCGGTTTTTGTACTTATTATATAGCATTGTCAGGCAATCATCCAAAACTTCATGCAAATCGAAATTATTCCAGGGTAACTCTTCACTTCTTGTGTAGCGACCAAGGCTTTTGACAATATTTACAGTTCGATCGACACCGGTATTGATAGCATCGAAATACGGGTTCAGATGGGGCATATGATCAGGAAATCTCTCTTTAATATAATCCTCAACTGCGTTTGTGCCACTGTATATAAAATTCACCGGGTTGTTGATTTCATGTGCTACCCCTGCAGTAAGAATACCCAGCGAGGCCATCTTTTCTGATTGTACAAGTTGATTCTGAGCTCCCTTAAGCGATTCGAGGGTATCCTGTAGTTCTTCACGTTGCTCAAAAAGTTCCTCATTGGCTGATTTGAGTTCTTCGTTTGTTGTTTCAAGCTCTTCTGTACGTTTACTTACAAGTCTTTCAAGATGGTCTTTATACTGCTTTAGCTCATGGAGCAAATTTTCATATCGTCCGAGCATTTTACGCATGATAAGCAAAATAATAAATGCCACAATGGTAATATGAATGGCATTAATAATCCATGGATAAAACTTCAGTACATAATCATTGGGGTGATATTCCTTTGGCAAGCTTTGAATACCTGAATAATGCATATAACCTATAGCAATAAAACCAATTAGAACAATGCTATGAAAAATAATAACACGGGAAAAGGAAAAGTATAAAAATGAAAAAAACGGAATGAGTACAATATAAATTCTTGCTGCAGAAAAAACCCCGTAGAAAAATGCATCGTACATCGAAAAAAAGAAAACAAGCAGTAAAAATACCGATGCTTTGAATATGGTTGAAAGTTTCTTACGAAAAATGGCTACTGTTCCAAGGCTAAGCATCACCATAAATTCGAGGAAATAAGTAACCGATAAATCATTATTCATGAGTCGGGTAAGGCTAATCAGATAAGCAACAGCACCGAGACACGCTGTAATAATAAGCGAGATATCCAGGATATTTTTTCGCAGGTGATCAATATCGTTGCTCATAACAATCAATTTTAGGTTCTTCCATATTTTAGGTAAACCATTATTCGGGCCGGTCGATCTTAATCAAATAGTTACTCACCGGAGCATAATGAAAAGCAACTTCGCCCCCTGTTTCAAGCATATTATAAAGCTCTTTATCAATGCGATGCCGAACATTGTCTACAATTACATAAAAAACCTTATGCGCGTTCATTTCCTGACCGACATAAAGCGTTCCGCTACCTGCTTCGAAATCGGTTTTTTCCTCGAGTCTTTGTATGGGTTTTAAAACCACATTTTTCACTTTATTTTTAATGTCGGCACGATAGTTTCTGGTCATTGTAAAGTGCATTAAAGCAGCCAACCCGATTACAACAACCATAAGAAACCAGGTAAAATCAATACCTGTAAGCAGTAATAGTTCCGGATTCATATTGCTGATTACGCGTACCACAACTACACCAGGGACCAATAGCATCAAAGGAAAAAGTATACCAGGCCTGAATTGATATTTCAATGTTTTGATATCTGACGCCTCAAGGGGCATTTTTTTGTATTTTTCCATTATGACTATTTAGTTTTCATAAGATTGAACAAATTCGGCCAATCCATTTGTAATTCTAAACTCCCAATAGCGATGATTAATACAACCTGCGGGACAATCACCCCAGCCAATACTAAATGTGAGTTTGGCAAAGTCGTTGTTGCGTTCCATTGTAATTGTATTCCCATCACCAACACAGCCAGGATACAAATCAGACAAAAGCACAGCATCAATTTGCTCAAATTCATGTGCAATGGGTATCATATTCCAGATTTCCTGTGTATAAAGGGTCAGCCAGGGAAATTCAGGATAACTATATGCTAATTTTACCGAGTCAAATGCATAAATGTTCAGCAAGCTATCGAGCAGTGCATTACCTGTAGGAGTCACTCCATTTACCATATTTTGAACTTCCGGCGCATCGGTTTGTACTTTTAAACTCAGACCGTTCATCATAATGCAACAGCGCGTATGAATTTCATATACAGTAAAAACGGTATCGCGCTCAGGAATATCAAGTTCATAAACGGCATTAATCAACTCAAAAACCCTGTCAATCTCTTCATGGTTTAAAATGGGCTCGCTGTAGTTGGGATGATTGGGATTATTGATGATCTCCTGTTGGTACAATTGAATGGCATCTGTACGATATGATTCTATATCCACGCTATTGGAACTGCCATTTTTAATGTCATCAGCATTTCCAAAATGGCAACCTTTTATTAAAATAAAGAGCAGGGCTAAACAAAAAAGACGCATTATTAAAGCAGTTTAGTTATAGATATAAATCTACAACAGTATAACAACGAAAGCAAAAAAACTTGATTACTGTATGAATAAAACAGTTATATGCCGGCTTTTTCCTGATTAATGTGATAAATATTACCCAGGCCATTTTGAATGGCATTTGCTTTGAGCACAAGCGTATCTACCTCAGTAATTTTTCTTGGAAACGCTGGTGCGCGGGTACTTGTAAAATAGAAAATACCATGTTTTAAATCGACAAAAGGACAAAAATCAAGGGCTTTTGTATTAATATCCGGCCCCATATTCCGGGCCTTTTCCCAGGTGCCATCGCTTCTTTTTTTACTCATGTACATATCGCCTCCACCCAGGCCATCTTCCCGGCCATAACTACCAAAAATAATAATGTCTTCATCGGGACTTACCCAGGCATTATATTCATAGTTTTTGGAGTTGACAGCACTATCAAGCGGCACAGGTGGCTGGTAAATGCCTTTGATCTTTTTACTTACAAAAATATCTTCTGCTCCCACACCATGACTGCGTGTTGCCGTAAAATACAAATTACCCTTTTTACTTACAGCCGGATAGAATTCATTACCCGGGCCATTGATGATGGTATCGAGTGACTGCGGCTCACTCCATTTATTGCCATTGCGTGTAGTCATCCAAATATTATAATCACCGGCAGCGGTATCTCCGGGCATTGGCCTGTCAGAAGCAAAATAGAGTTTTTTGCCATCCATTGAGAAAAAAGGCTCAATATCCTGATAAGTGCCAGAGAAAGGCATTAATTTTCGTTTACCCCAACCCTGTGTATCTTTTTTAATGCATACCAGGAACCTGTGTTTTTGTGTATAGTCACCCAGCGTATATATAATTTCGTCGCCTTCAGGCGAAATAGCAAAATCGCGTTCATAAAGGGGCGTGGAGATTATTCCTTTTCCAAAAAGTGACGTCTCCGAAGGAGCAGTATCAATATTTATTTTATCGCCATTCTGTAAATTGCAGCTTACCAGCAAAACCAGAGTTATATATCTAATCAAATGCATCATTATTGCTATTCTCTTATTTTTTAGCATTAAAAATAATAAAACCACAGCTTATTAAATGTCCAACTAATGTTTTATTTTAAATTTATAGAATCAATTCCAGTTATACCAGTGTGCTTGCAAACCCCGGTATCCTGAAGGTTTATAATTCAACCAGGCGAATCGAGTTGCCTTCCTGCTTGAGCACTAAAAACTTATTCTTTTTATTTGACCATACCGGAGCGCCAAATGTGCCCTCCACAATTTTACCATCTACAAGGAGTTTGCGCTTATTGTCCATAAAATGATTTTCTGTAAAATACTGTCCCATAAAGTCGTCATGCTTTTCCAGGGTAACAAGAGCAGCGTAGCGACTGGCATCGGGCGACATTGTAAACTCCACGATGCTTTTAAAGCTCAAATCGCAAGCTAATTTGCCGTTTTTGTATAGCTGTGCCGTAAAATTCCTTTCACCCTCACGTTTAAACTCTTTTCTGGAAAAAACATCGTTGCTCTCCGTGGCAAAGTGCATCCAATCGCCCATGGCTCTACCCTTGATGTCGAACCTGAAGTCGCCGTTTATTACGGTTCTGTCTTCACTACCAACCGATTGATCTTTTGTAACCACAAGATTTAACTTGCCTGTTTTAGGGCTGAACTTTAGGGTTTCTATGCCCATAATCTTATCTACACCATCAATCTTAAATATTTCTCCATTCTTTTTTAAGGTGTAGGGCTGATTATAGTTTTTCCTGTAAAATGTGTAGTAATCTCCGTTGGGGCTGAGTCTGAGTGCAGCACCGCCTTTGCCCCTCTCTTCAGGAGTGACCCGCTCGAGGATTTTACCATTAAAATTAACAAGGAGTGAGCTCCCGTCGGTATCGTATGTTGTGAAATAAAGTTGATCTCCGGTTTCATGAATCGAAGCGCGGTATGCGTATTTTCCATGTTTAACCAGCTCCCCGGAACGGTAATTATACTTCCATATTTCCACAGATTTCTTTTTGTACCTGTCGTTTCCAGTGTAGTTTTTGTTTTTTTCAGATACGGTAAAACACACCCAGGGAGCTGCAATTTTAAGATTACCAACTTGTTGATCAATAGTAAAATCGAACTTTTTATCATCAATAAGTACGCTATGTTTTGCCTTGCTCGCATTATTAATAATTATGTTTTCCCAGGCATTGAAGTAAGGTTTATTTGTACCGGGCAAAAAGCCGATTTGATTAACCAGGTTAAAGGGCCCGTCAATTGATTCATGGTTCAGGTAAATGTATTTCTTTCTCTTATCATCTTTCGCGCCAACAAAGAGTAGGTCATCGTTATTATATGCGTATCTGATGTCTTTTATTACTTTCCAGCCACGCAGTTTGATTCTGCCTTTTTCAATTAAACGGGCGTCTCCCGGCCTCCATTCCATGGCAAAAGTGGTATTCGATGATGTGGGATCATAAGCGGGTGCCTGTACAACACTCCAAAAAGTTATGCCAATGTCGTTATTGCCGAAAATAGGATAATACTTTTGACCTTTCACTCCGGCAAAACTGATATGCTTTCCATCGGGGGTTATCCAGTTGTCAATATCGCCATCATCCTGGTGTATATCATAAATCCGATCGTATGGACCCATTTTGTTTCCGTTTAATACTACGAAATAGTCGTACATATCGTAATCTTTGGGATTATTGTCAACCCGCATTTGACCGCCCCTTAAAAGAGGTTGCGCACCATAAGGCATTCTCATCTCCCTTTTGTAAATCTGTTTTGATTGGTTGGGTTTGCGTGTCATGGCGAACGTGTACTTCACACTGCCATTATCATTTAATCCAATTTTACCATAAACAAGCTCTTCGTTTGCAGCCAGGTTCAAAATGTGGTCTGAAAATGGAGCTGCTGGTTTCTGAAAATTTTGAGCATGTCCGGCAGCATTCCGGCAGCCATTATTTTTGTTGTAATTTATTTCTGACTGATTGTTGATTTCTTTATTGGATGGCTTTTCTGTTGCCTTTCGCGCTTCAACGGTATTTACTAAGGCAAGCAAAAACATACAAAGAATTAGACCGGTTTTTTTCATAATTATGGAGTTATTCGTTTATACAAAAATATACATAAATTAGGTTGTCAAATTTTTACAGAATGAAAAAATTGGCAAACCATGTTTAGAGTCTGTCCATAGAGTCGGGGTATCTAATGAATAAACTCCATTTCCAAAGCTTCCGAAACTCAAAACCGTTGATTTTACTGGTGTAAATGATGCGGTTTTGAGTGAGGCTAACGCAGAAAATGGAGTTTTCTGACGGACAATATTTAGGGTTTTGGCAAAAATCTGCATGTTTAAAACAGCTTTTTCAATTTCTCTTTGGCTTCCTCTTTTGGATCAACAGGTGCAGGTTTTTCTATCTGGTTGTTAACACCTTCCTCTCCACAATAGGGCACATAGTTTAGTTTGCTTCCGGGTACAAGAATAACCTCGAATGGCATATGATAATTAAATCCTGTCCGTGATGTTGGGATGCAACTAAGGTTCTCGTAGCCGGGAAAGTTATGGTGCGATAACGTGGGATCGAACCAGTACCATACATCGTTCATTTCAACAATAACAGCCCAGTGGTCGCGATAAAAATCGTAGTGAAAACGTTCAACAGCCATCTTGTTTGCGGGTACACCGGCTGTGCGGAGCATGGCCGAAAAAGCCAAAGCTACCGATGAGCAGTTACCTACCGGGATAAAATCGTATTTATTGTAAAGATTTATAAATTGCTCAATGGTTGTCCAGTAGCTAACCGGACCATTAGGCCTTGTTCTGTTGATGCTTTCATCAAATACCTTTTTAACTGTTTGGGTTAAGGCTCCGTGTTTTCTAAAAACGGATTTCGTATTGTTCTTGTAAAACTCCCAGGTTTTTCTGGTAATCTCATATATTTCCCGGCTGCTTGTTGCTTCTGCTCCCGATACCCCAATTAACTCACGTAATTGCTGTTTTTGAGCTGTGTTCCGGTTTAAGTTGCGAAAAAAGAAGTCGAATTCTTTATTTACTTCACCTTTTGTATTTGTGTAATACTTAGAAGTTGTACGATAGGGAATGTTCCCGCGGTGCTTACTATCAAATAATTTTGTTTTTTGAGGTGGCCTGGTTAGGTTCAGTGCAACATTCCTCCGGTTATCTGATTTATGATATTGGTGATGATCGGAAACAAGCCCGTCGATATCTGCCAGCACTACTGCAACATAATCGTTATCGTCTATTTGTGCGTTTGGAAAACTGAAGTTCCCATTGGCATCAGGCTTTGTGGTTAGCGGAGATTTTGCGTATTTATTCAGGAAAAATTTAACCTCAACATTTTGTACGTTATAGCCCTCAGGCACGTTTACGTTACCCCTGGGTTGGGGAATTTTATTGCCATTTGCCCGGGGATTAAAAGCCCTTCTGGTTTGCGCATCAATGAGGTACCACTCCATCCACGGACCGTTATGGTTGTCCCAAATGTGCACGTTTGAGCGGTTCTTGCTGCTTCTTCCTGCCAGGCAGATGACTTTTCCGCTGTTTTTA
>Ga0102940_1002441_pt1 | contig 11214 bp, 7 predicted proteins | sample SalPonR2_C_D1_MG_FD_78215 | JGI IMG/M metagenome (GOLD analysis project Ga0102940, IMG submission 78215) | Salt pond soil microbial communities from South San Francisco under conditions of wetland restoration - Salt Pond MetaG R2_C_D1_MG | ecosystem: Environmental > Aquatic > Marine > Intertidal...
AAGGCTCCCACTCAATCGAACGCGCTTTTTATGCGCTTCGGGTTCATCGGGGTGTTCCCGTTCGCCGTTTCCGTCAGTTCGCCATCACCTCACGTTGCGCCTTACCATTCCGTCAGACCGATATCAGCCGGGCACCGGCCCGACCTGCGATCTGAAGCTCGTTCCGTCGCGCAAGAGCGCGTAGATCGTCCGCGCCATGCGGTTCGCCAATGCGATGGCGACGACCCTCGTTTCCTTGGTCGCGAGCTTTTGCGACAGCCAGTCACTTCCACGGTACCGGCTCCTGCGGCGGACCATGATCTGCGCCATGGCTCCCAAATACAGCAGGCGTCGGATGTACCGGTTGCCCATCTTCGAGATGCCACCGCTTCGGGGCTTACCGCCTGTCGAGTGCTGCCTCGGCGTGAGGCCGAGCCAAGCGGCGTAGTCCCGTGCAGACGAAAAGTTGCCGACATCTGGCGTCGTGGCGGCAATCGCGGTTGCGGTCAGCACGCCAACGCCAGGGATCGACGCCAGCCGGCGGCTCGTCTCGTTCTGACGGTGGACCTCCTCGATCTCGTCGGTCAGCCGGTCGATCCTACATTGCGTTTCCTCGAACTGATCGAATAGGGTACGAAGCGGCAGACGAGCGGCCTCCGGCAAGTTATCCAACTCATCCGCCAGACTCGCGACCCGCTTCGATCCCTTCGCCGTCACGATCCCAAACTCCGCCATGTGGGCGCGGATCGCGTTGCCGACTTGGGTAACCTGCCCGACGAGAAAGTCCCGCGCCCGATGCAGCACGAGCGCGGCGGAGTTCTCTTCACTCTTCACCGGGACAAACCGCATCGACGGCCGGGTCACGGCTTCGCAGATCGCCTCGGCATCCGCCGCATCCGTCTTGTTCCGCTTGACGTAGGGCTTCACGTAGGACGGCGGCATCAACCGAACCTCGTGACCCATCTCCTGCAGTTGACGGCTCCAGTGATGTGCCCCCGAGCAGGCTTCGAGGCCGATCAGGCAGGACGCGTGCCCTTCGAAGAAAGCCAGGAACCGGCTCCGCCGGAGCTGTCGCCGGACCACGACCTTCCCGTTGGCGTCGATGCCATGGACCTGGATGACATTCTTGGCGAGATCAACGCCGACTGTGCTAAACTTTGACATGGGTGACTCCTTTGCTCGGGACAGTGACATCCCATCTATGGCGCAATGCGACGCCGGGAGCAGGAGCCATCCACACCATCAATAGAAATGGCGTTTTCAAAGCTCAAAGCATTGATCAGGAAAGCGGCCGCCCGAACCTACGACCAACTTTGGGCTGCCGTCGGACAGGTCTGCGACCTGTTCTCAGAAGAGGAATGCTACAACTACTTCACGGCAGCCGGCCAGGAGGCCAATTAACTGCGACAGGCTCTAGCTCAAAGCTCGTGCGATCGCCAGGCCGAGCTTCTCCGCCAGCTCGTCGACCTGCGCCTCCTCGATGATGAAGGGCGGGGCGATCAGGACGTGATCGCCGTGCTTGCCGTCGACGGTGCCGCTGGCCGGGTAGACGACCAGACCGGCGTCCATGGCTGCCGCCTTGATCCGGGCGGCGAGCTTGCGGGCGGGATCGAAGGGCGCCTTGGTCTCGCGGTCCTCGACGAGTTCGATCGCGCGGAAGAGGCCGCGGCCGCGGATATCTCCGACATGGGCGTGCTGGCCGAAGGCGGCGCGCAGGCGGCTGTCGAGTACCTCGCCCATCCGCGCGACGCGGGGCACGAGGCCCCTGTCGCGGATCGCGGTGACGACGGCGCGGCCCGCCGCGGCGGCGAGCGGGTGACCGTGGTAGGTGTGGCCGTGCTGGAACGACCCCGAGCCTCGGGCGATGGCATCATGAATCGCTCCGGTGCAGAGCATTGCCCCGATCGGCGCGTAGCCCGCGCCGAGGCCCTTGGCGACGGTGACGATGTCGGGGGCGATGCCGTCCTGTTCGCAGGCGAAGAAGCTGCCGGTGCGTCCCATGCCGCACATCACCTCGTCGAGGATCAGGAGGACGCCGTGGCGGTCGCAGATCTCGCGGACGCGCTTGAAATAGCCCGGCACGGGCGGAACGGCGCCCGCGGTCGCGCCGACGACGGGCTCGGCGATGAAGGCCATGACGGTTTCGGGGCCGAGGCGGAGGATCTCGGCCTCGAGCTCGTCGGCGACGCGCAGACCGTAGTCCTCGGCGCTCTCGTCGTCGCATCGGCCGCGGTATTCGTAGCACGGCGAGATGTGGTGCGTCTCGACGAGGAGTGGCGCGTATTTTTCGCGCCGCCACGCGTTGCCGCCGGCGGCGAGCGCTCCAAGCGTGTTGCCGTGGTAACTCTGCCGCCGCGCGATCAGGCGGTGGCGCTGCGACTCTCCGGTCTCGAGGAAATACTGGCGGGCGAGCTTGATCGCCGCTTCGACGGCTTCTGACCCGCCCGACAGGAGATAGACGCGGTCGATGCCCTCCGGGGCCTGTTCGATCAGCAGGTCTGCGAGGTCCTCGGCGGGCTCGGAGGTGAAGAAACCGGTGTGCGCGAAGGCGATCCGATCCAGCTGCGCGTGGATCGCGGCGCGCACCTCCGCGTCGGAATGGCCGAGGCAGGAGACGGCGGCCCCGCCGGAGCCGTCGAGATAGCGGCGGCCGTCGGCATCGACGATGTAGCAGCCGTCGCCCGCGACTGCGGTGGGCAGAAGCGTTCCGCCTCTTCCGAAGACATGGCCGGCCACGATCAGTCCCCGCGCACGACGAAGACGGACTGCCTGGCGTGCCGCACCACGCGGGCGGCGTTCGGGCCGAGCAGGTAGTCGGAGAGCTCAGGGCGATGCGAGCCCATCACGATGGCGTCGACGCCGAGCCTGTCCGCGGCGCGGATGATCTCGTCGTAGACACGGCCGTGAAGGACGTGCGGGTGGACCTCCACGCCATCGGGGACGTGCTGGGCGACCCACTGTGACAGCGCCTCGCCGGTCGCGTGGAGCGCCTTCTCCTCGAAGCCGGCCTGAAAGTAGCTGCCGACCCAGGCCGATCCGAAGTCCGGCAGGACCGTCGCGACGTGGAGCGGGATGCCGTCGTCGCGGGCCATCTTGACCGCGAGCGGCGCGGCCTTCTTCCAGCTTGGCTCGGCCGAGAGGTCGATGGGCAGGAGGATGGATTTGAACAAGGGGCGCCTCCTCAGAAGGCCGGTTTGGTCTGTCGCCGCTTCTGCAGCAGGATCACGAGCCCCAATAGCAGAAGCGCGGGAATGTAGAAGACCTGCGCGGGCAGCCGGTCGGCCGGGGCCTGCACGGCGGCGAGTTCCACGGGCGTATCGGCGTAGAAGTCGAAATTCGAGAGCGTCTCGGCGAGAGGCGTGCCGAACATCGGTTCGTCGAGGCGGACCGTCTCGCCCTCCGGATAAAGCAGGAGGCCGGAGGCGGCGATGCGCTCGGCCGCGCCGCGTTCGCCCTCGATGTCGAGAACCACGGTCGTTTCGGTCATCTGCATCGTGTTGAAATCGGGGCCGCGCACCAGGAGGCGAAGACGGTCTCCGGGTGCGGCCACGGCGACGGTTTCCTCGAAGTCGGCTGGCGCGATCTGGTCGAACCGGGGCTGGACCATGTCGAGCCAGACGTTCGGCACGAAGAGCGTGAAGGCGACGACGAGGAGCGCCGCGCTTTCGTGGAGGCGGGATTTCGCGAAGAAGTAGCCCTGCGTCGCGGCGGCGAAGAGGAGCATCGCGAAGGTGGCCACCACGAAGACGAAGATCGCCTGCAGGATGCCCGCCGTCGTTCCGAGATCGACACCGTAGAGGATGAGCGTCGGATTGTAGATGAAGAGGAAGGGCAGGGCGACGGTGCGGAGCGAATAGAAGAAGGCGGTGAAACCCGTCTTGATCGGATCGCCGCCCGATACCGCCGCGGCGGCGAAGGAGGCAAGGCCCACGGGCGGCGTCACGTCCGCCATGATGCCGAAGTAGAAGACGAAGAGGTGCGCTGCGATGAGCGGCACGATCAGCCCCTCCTGCGCGCCCAGCGTCACCACGACCGAGGCCATCAGCGAGGAGACGACGATGTAGTTCGCCGTCGTGGGCAGACCCATCCCGAGGATCAGCGAGAAGAGCCCCACGAAGACGAGCATCAAGAACAGGATCCCGCCCGAAAGCTGCTCGACGAGGCCGGCGAGTTCGGTGCCGATCGGCGTCTTCGTGACGGTCGCGACGATGATGCCCGCCGCCGCCGTGGCGACGCCGATGCCGATCATGTTGCGCGCGCCCGCGATGAGGCCGTCGACGAGGTCGCGGGCTCCTTCGGCGACCTGCGCGCCGAATTCGCCGCCACGGCCACGGAAGAGGGTCTTGAGCGGCTTCTGAGTGACGATGATGAACAGCATGAGCGAAGTCGCGTAGAAGGCCGATTTCGCGGGGCTCTGCCGCTCGACCATCAGGAACCAGACGAGGACGAGGATCGGCAGGACGTAGTGCAGGCCGGTGGCATAGACCTCGGCCACGGTGGGGATCCTGATTTCGGGATCGTTCGGGTCGTCGACCTCGAGGTCGGGGCGCCGCGCGGCGATGGCCACGAGGCCGACATAGACGGCGAGAAGCAGCGCCATCGAGATTGGTGCGGCCAGCGACGGCAACATGGCCTCGAGGCCGTTCATCGCGTAGATCAGGGTCGTGAAGCCCGCCCCCGCGATGGCGAAGCCGACAAAGAACCTGAGGATCATGCCCGGGAAGGACTTGGCCTTGCCGAGGGCGGGCATGTCCTTCTTCAGCGCCTCCAGATGCACGATGTAGACGAGCGCGATGTAGGAGATCACCGCCGGGATGAAGGCGTGCTTGATGACCTCCAGATAGGAGATCCCGATGAACTCCACCATCAGGAAGGCGGCCGCGCCCATGACGGGCGGCATGATCTGGCCGTTGACGGAGGAGGCGACCTCGACCGATCCGGCCTGTTCGGCGGTGAAGCCCACCCGCTTCATGAGCGGGATCGTGAAGGTGCCCGTCGTCACCACGTTGGCGATGGACGAGCCCGAGATCAGGCCGGTCATGGCGGAGCCCACGACCGCCGCCTTGGCGGGGCCGCCCCGGAGGTGGCCGAGGCCCGCGAAGGCGAGCTTTATGAAGTAGTTGCCGGCGCCGGCCTTGTCGAGAAGCGAGCCGAAGAGCACGAAGAGGAACACGAAGGCCGTCGAGACGCCGAGCGGGATGCCGAAGACGCCGGCGGTGTCGAGCCACTGGGCGTTGATCAGCGCGGTGAAGGACAGGCCCTCATGCTCGATGAGGTCCGGGATCAGCCAGCCCGTCCCGAACCACGCGTAGGCGAGAAACAGCGATCCGACGATGGTCAGCGCGGGGCCGAGCGCGCGGCGGGAGGCCTCCAGAAGGACGACGAGGCCGATGGCGCCGAGGACGACCTGGAACTGGGTGGGCAGGCCCGAACGCGCCGTCATCGCGAGGGTGTCGGAGAACCAGAAGATGTAAAAGCAGGTGAAGGCGCCGACGAGCGCGAGGGTCCAGTCGGCGAGGGGCACGTGGTGGCGCGGGGAGCGCTTGAAGGCCGGATAGGCGAGGAACGCGAGGAAGATCGCGAACATCAGGTGGATGGGACGGGTCTGGGACGAGTTCAGGACAGGCAGGTATGCGCCGAACCAGAGTTGCGGCTGCGCGATCCAGAGCTGGAACAGCGACCAGGCGAGCGCCGTGCCGGCGATCAGGAGCGCCACCGCGCGGTTCGTCGGGCTGCGCGCGCCGGAATCGGTGCTGGCGACGAGATCCTGCAGTTCCTCGTCGGAGAACTGTCGTCCCTCGCGGCGATCGGGCTCTTCTGTCATGCCCCGTCCCCTGTCAGGTTTTCATGGTGTCCGCCTGCCCGGCGGAAGGGGTCGAGGGGGCGGTGGCCGCCCCCTCGCATCATGCGTCTGCAGCCGTCACTCGAGGAGGCCGGCTTCCTGGTAGTAGCGCTCGGCGCCGGCGTGAAGCGGCGCGGAGAGACCGTCGCTCACCATCTCTTCCTTCTCGAGATTCGCGAAGGCGGGATGGAGGCCCTTGAACTGGTCGAAGTTCTCGAAAACGGCCTTGACGACCTCGTAGACAACGTCGTCGGGCACATCGGCCGAAGTCACGAAGGTCGCGCCGACACCGAAGGTCGTCGTATCCTCGTCATTGCCGCGATACATGCCGCCCGGGATCGTCGCCTGGCGGTAGTAGGGGCGGTCACCGACCAGCTGCTCGATCTCGTCGTTCCAGACCTCGACGAGCACCGCGTCGCAGGCGGTCGTGGCTTCCTGGATGGAGCCGGAAGGGTGGCCAACGGTGTAGACCATCGCGTCGATGTTGTTGTCGCAGAGCGCCTGCGACTGTTCGGCCGCCTGGAGCTCGGAGGCGAGGGCGAAGTCGTCCATGCTCCAGCCCATCGCGTCCATCACGACTTCCATCGTGCCGCGCTGGCCGGAGCCCGGGTTGCCGACATTGACGCGCTTGCCCTGAAGATCCTCGAAGCTTTCGATCCCGGCATCGGCACGCGCGACGACCGTGAACGGCTCCGGGTGCACCGAGAAGACGGCGCGAAGATCCTCGAAGGCGCCCTGCTCCTCGAAGCGGGACGAGCCGTTGTAGGCGTGGAACTGCCAGTCGGACTGGGCGACGCCGAATTCAAGTTCGCCACCGCGGATCGCGTTGATGTTGAAGATCGAGCCGCCGGTCGACTCCACGCCGCACCGGATGCCATGTTCGGCGCGGTTCCGATTGACGAGGCGGCAGATGGCGCCGCCGGTGGGATAGTAGACCCCGGTCACGCCGCCCGTGCCGATGGCAATGAAGCTCTGTTCCTGTGCCGTTGCCGCGCCCCCTGCGAGGAGCGACATGGCGGCGACTGCGCCGGCAATGTAAGATTTCATTCATATTCCTCCTGGACTTCGGCCGCTTATGATGCGGCCAAATCTGAGCGTGGCCCGGTTCGGCGGCGATGGTCAACCCCTGACGCAACAGGCAGGGTGCAACACGCAAGCGGAAATTTATGCGAAATCAGGCGCTTCGACGGAAACGGCCGGAGCCCTTACGGAACCCCGGCCGCCCACCGTTACCACTCGTACACAGACACGGGGAACGCTCCGTGCCCGCTACGGGTTTCGTTGTGCGGGCCGACCTTGGCATCAGTCGGGCGGAATTATTCGCAACCGTGACCCTTTCATGCAGCCCCCTGTCCCGCCGATTTTGACGAGGATGTGACGCTGGTCGCAAGACGTGGACAATGAGCCGAAAAGCGCCGCCGAAACGAGGAATTTCGGGTGTTTCCGGTCGATACATCGCGACAAAGGACGGCCGGCAGCGCCACGGCGTCGACAACATTGGTGTCACATTTGGTTTGTCTTGAAGCCCGAAACACTGTGTTGCGGACGGCGGGGCGCAACTCTTGGACGCGTCCCGGCGGTTTCTTCGCAGCAGAGACAAGACCCGGCTGTCGTTTTTCCGGCCTGCCCGCGAACCGCGCTAGACCAGTCGCTCGATCTCCTTCGCCGCGCGGACGAAATCGGCGAAGAGCGGATGGGGTGCGAAGGGCTTCGACTTGAGCTCGGGATGAAACTGCACGCCGATGAACCAGGGATGATCGGCGACCTCGACAATCTCGGGCAGGCGCCCGTCGGGAGACATGCCGGAGAAGCAGAGACCCGCCGCCTCGAGCTGGTCGCGATACTTGACGTCCACCTCGTAGCGGTGGCGGTGGCGCTCTTCGATGGTGTTGGAGCCGTAGATCTCCGCGACGCGGCTGCCATCCTTCAGATGCGCAGTGTATCCGCCGAGCCGCATGGTGCCGCCCTTGTCGTCCTCGACCTTCCGCGCGACGGTCCGGTTGCCCTGCACCCACTCCTTGAGGTGATAGACCACCGGCGTGAAGCGGCGCTTGCCCGCCTCGTGGTCGAATTCCTCGGACCCTGCGTCGTTGATCCGCACGAGGTTCCGCGCCGCCTCGATCACCGCCATCTGCATGCCGAGGCAGATGCCGAGATAGGGGATCTTCCGCTCGCGCGCGAACTGCGCCGCGCGGATCTTGCCTTCGGTGCCGCGCTCGCCGAAGCCGCCCGGGACGAGGATCGCGTGGAAGCCTTCGAGGTATGGCGCGGGGTCCTCGCGCTCGAAGATTTCGGCGTCGATCCATTCGGACGTCACCTTCACCCGGTTCGCCATGCCGCCGTGGGTCAGCGCCTCGGCGATGGATTTGTAGGCGTCCTCGAGCTGGGTGTACTTGCCGACGATGGCGACCTTCACCTCGCCCTCGGCATGGAAGATGCGGTCGTAGACGTCCTCCCAGCGGGACAGGTCGGGCTTTGGCGCGGGGCTGATCTGGAAGGCGTCGAGCACTGCCTGGTCAAGCCCTTCGCGGTGGTAGGCAAGGGGCGCTTCGTAGATCGACTTCAGGTCGTAGGCGGCGATCACGCTGTCGGGGCGGACGTTGCAGAACAGCGCGAGCTTCTCGCGCTCCTTCTGCGGGATCGGGTGCTCGGAGCGGCAGACGAGGATGTCGGGCGCGATGCCGATCGAACGAAGTTCCTTCACCGAGTGCTGGGTGGGTTTCGTCTTCAACTCGCCGCTCGCCGCGATGTAAGGCAGCAGGGTCAGGTGCATGAAGATGCACTGCCCGCGCGGCTTGTCCTGGCCGAACTGGCGGATCGCCTCGAAGAACGGCAGGCCCTCGATGTCGCCCACCGTGCCGCCGATCTCGCAGAGCATGAAATCGACCTCGTCCTCGCCGATGCGGATGAAGTCCTTGATCTCGTTGGTGACGTGCGGAATCACCTGGATCGTCTTGCCGAGGTAGTCGCCGCGCCGCTCCTTCTCGAGCACGTTGGTGTAGATCCGCCCCGAGGAGATCGAATCGGTCGCGCGGGCGGGCACGCCGGTGAAGCGCTCGTAATGGCCGAGGTCGAGGTCGGTTTCCGCGCCGTCGTCGGTCACGAAGACCTCGCCGTGCTCGAACGGGCTCATCGTGCCGGGATCGACGTTGAGGTAGGGGTCGAGCTTTCGCAGGCGCACCGAGAAGCCCCGCGCCTGCAACAGCCCCCCCAGAGCCGCCGACGCGAGGCCCTTGCCAAGCGACGAGACCACACCGCCGGTGATGAATACGAAACGCGCCATTGGTGTGCTTGTCTCCGCGAGCTCGACAGTCCTGCACGCCGGTCCCGACGCTGCATCTTCACGGGATTTGACAGTAACCGGATTCGGTGGCGGGGAACAAGACGCCGAGCGCAAGATGATGTGGTTTCGCGCCGCGAGCTACGCGAATTGTCGCGGCGTCACTTGGACAGGCAGGCGTCCAGGCTCGTGTCGTCCGCGCGCGCGAAGAGCCCGAAGCCGACCGTTCCGGGCCCGGCGTTGTAGTTGATGCCCCGGATCGTCGCGATCGCGTCCAGATCCGCCCCTGCGAGCGCCTCGAGCGCCGCCTCGTCACCGAGCGGCGCGAAGACGCGCCAGCCGGGCTCGCCGGAGGCCAGAACGGACACCGCCCGTTCGGGCGGCCCGAAGACGGTGTCCGTGCCGGTCAGGAAGGCGAGGCTCAGTTCCTCGTAGCCCGTGGCGACGACCGGGCGGTCGACGCAGTCGTCGAAGGCCGCGTCGAGGGCGGCCATCCGGGGGCTCAGGAAAAGGCTCTCGAGCCGGGGGAGGGTTTCGCGCAGGAGGGCGGGCAGGAGAACCGCGCCGGCGAGGACACCGAAAACCGCGGCGGCGCGAGGCAGGCCCTGCCCGAGCGCGAACGCGCCGAGGATCGCGGCGATCAGCCCGAGGACCGCGAGGCCGAGCGCCATCGGGAAGATCCGGCCCTCGAACCAGAGCGGCCCGCCCACGACGAGCCCGGCAAGAAGGAGCGCCCCGAGGAGGAACAACGCCGCGGCGAGCCATTGCAGGACCGGACGCGCGCGCCCCTCCGGCGCCAGAAGCCACAGGCCGATCAACGCGCCCACCGCCGGAAGCACCGGCATCACGTAGTGCGGCAGCTTCGTCGTCGCGACGGCGAAGACGGCCCATGTCGGGATGATCCATCCCGCAAGGAAGCGGAGCGTGTCGCTGCGCCGTTGCGCCCATGCCAGCGGAACGGCGAGCAGGGCGAGCGGCGTCCAGGGCCAGAAGGTGATCCAGATCGTCATGAGGTAGTAGCCCGGCGGGCCGGTGTGCCCCTCGGCCGCGCCGTCGATCTTGCCGAGGAGGTCGCGGCCGACGGCCTCGGCGTAGAACCCCCAGTCGGTGGCGACCCCGATGGCCAGGAACCACGGAAGCGTCAGCACCGCGAAGAGGAGGAGGCCCGGCCATGGCCTCGTGCGGCGAATGTCGTCGAGGGAGAGCTCGAAGACCGTGAGCCAAAGGAGCGTGCCGACAACGACGATCAGGATGATCGGCCCCTTGATGAGCACGCCGCCGGCGAGCGCCGTCCAGAACAGCGCGTGGGGCCAGCCGAACCCCAGCTCCGGAATCCGGTCGAGGCAGCGCACGAGCGTCCCCTGCGCGAGCACGATGACGGCGAGCAGCGCGGCGTCGGTCTTGGCGATGTGGCCTTCCGCGGCGGTGACGACGCTGCTGGCCACGACGAGGCCGGCGATCGCCGCGGGCCCCGGACCCGTGAGCGGACGGAACGCCCAGAGCGTCAGGAGCGCCGCCGCGAGAATACCCAGCGACGAGGGCAGCCGGTAGACCCAGAGCGGCGCGTCGGCGCCCTGGCCGCTCAGCGTGGCGGCAGCGGACTGAAGCCAGTAGATGCCGGCCGGCTTCTTCCAGCGCGGTCCGTCGAGGTTGCGCGGCTCGATGTAGTCGCCGGTCTCGAGCATCTGCTTGGAGGCGAGAACATAGCGTGCCTCGTCGCGGTCGGTCAGTGGTAGAGCGTCCTGGCCGGGGATCAGGAAGACGGCCGCGACGACCGCGATGACGAGCATGGCGCCCGGCACGCTGCGCCCGAGGCGGGCGAAGAGGTCCCCGGCGGCGGCGTCGATCCTGCCGAGGACGGACGTCACGAGCCTACTGGTCGAGCGCGGGGGGCAGTGCCGGGCCGTCGCCCGTGGTCGGCGGCAGAAGCTCCTCCGCCGGCGGCAGGAGGGGATCGGGTTCGCCGGCGGCCGGCTGCTCGACGCCAAGGCGGTCGAGCACCGACGTGTCGGCCGAATTCTGCGCGGCGAAGATCGTGAGCGTCATCGAGGTCGCGATGAAGGCGATCGCGAACGCCCAGGTCAGCTTGCCGAGCGCGGTGGCCGCCCCGCGA
>Ga0102940_1002449_pt1 | contig 11188 bp, 13 predicted proteins | sample SalPonR2_C_D1_MG_FD_78215 | JGI IMG/M metagenome (GOLD analysis project Ga0102940, IMG submission 78215) | Salt pond soil microbial communities from South San Francisco under conditions of wetland restoration - Salt Pond MetaG R2_C_D1_MG | ecosystem: Environmental > Aquatic > Marine > Intertidal...
ACACCCGTACCCATCTCGAACACGGAAGTTAAGCTCTTTAGCGCCGATGGTACTGCACGGGAGACTGTGTGGGAGAGTAGGACACCGCCAGATTATTTATCAAGCCGTCCGGGGCGTTGGAAAAACAACGGCCCGGACGGCTTTTTTTGGTATTGTATATATATCAGCATGTCTTACAGGGAATGTCTGGGGTATCAGATCATTTCTGAGATCTGTGTCGGATATCCCGTGCATGTCAAAAGAAAAATCAAGGGCATCCAGCGGGACCTTCCAGAAATCGACATGTGGTTTCATCAGATTTCTCAACCAAGTGTACTCCAGCTGTTTCGTCCGCCAGAGCACAGATTTCTGGTCGGCCTTTTCTCCCAGCCGATCACAGTGTTTCCCAACAGCTGAACATCGAAACCTGGATATCACCAGCATATTGTCGATACGGAGCATCTATTGATCACAGGACAATTGAAAGAAAAAAACTTAATAACTGTTTATGTGAAATCAGGAGAAACAATCGAGCCCAATATTTTCCATCATATGGAGATTCATTTCCTGGTCAAAACATCAGAATTGAAAATAGTTGATCTACATGTAACAATACCTGGTGCGCCGCATGAAGACCTTTGCAGGGAAATGGAGAATAGCCTTAATGACATAAAGGGCCTTTTCATAGCCCCGGGATTTACATCCAAAGTCAAAAAACGTGCTGGTGGTGTGAAAGGGTGTGTTCATCTGACAACACTGCTTTTATCTATGGCACCCGCAGCTCTTCAAGGGTATTGGATATTTGAAGCCCGTAATGAAAAAAGAAACGAAGAATCAGCGTTCGAAATCGAGAAGTATTTAATCGATACCTGCTGGGCATGGCGTAAGGATGGACCTTTGGTTAAAGATTTGAATGGGTGACCCTGGAATTTATTTCAATGACATACAACTTTGATCCAGACAAATGGTACGATGATGAATTGTACATGCTTAAATCAAAATTCAAGAATAGTGAAATTACTGAGAGTGAATATGAACAGGTGGTTGAATCTCTTGACATAAAATATGAAGAGATGTGGAAGCGCCTGGATGGCACCTATCAACTAAAATAGATACATTAAAATAACACACTTATTTGTTTTTACAGAAAACAGTGGAAAATCAGAAAAATGATTGTCAGAAATATCAATGATAAAGAGGTTCATGAAACCACATATCGTGCCCATGGGGGTGCAATTGCCCAGATGATTCTTGATCGCAGGACCTTGGAAAAACTTGGATTCCTGGCAATTGCCAGACTCGAACCCGGTAAAATTATCGAGTCCCATGTGGATCCCATGGAAGAGATTTATTTTGTCGCAAGCGGAACCGGAGTCATGCAGGTGGATGATGAAAAACAGCAGGTCAAGCCCGGAGATGCCATCTGGATACCAGAGGGGTCTGCCCACAGTCTTGTGAACAATGGTACTGAAATTTTGGTAATTTTTGTGGTTGCTTCGTCATGGGAAAAGCATGTATTGTAACGTAACACATGAGGAAGGAGAGAACATGGCTGAAGAAATGGGAAAAAATCCAAAAGGGGCCGGCAAGAGCAGTTTTGATTTGATTGATTTGAAAAAAATCTCCGATATTTTGCCCATAAAGCCTGGATCGGTTGTCCTGGATCTGGCCTGCGGCAGAGGGGATTATTCTGTTTATTTTTCGGAGATCGTCGGAGAGCAAGGTCTAGTCTATGCACTGGACCTGTGGGAAGAAGGGATAATGCTTCTGGAAAAAAGTATCGAAAAACAAAATATTACCAATATCATGACCCTGATATCCGACGCGGCGCGGCAGATCGAGATTGATGATTACAGTGTGGACATGTGCCTGATGGCCACGGTGCTGCATGATTTTGAAGAGGCCGGACAGGCAGAGGCCGTTTTGAAAGCTGTCAAAACCATCCTAAAACCCAACGGATGCCTGGCTGTGCTTGAATTCAAAAAAACCGACGGCCCGCCTGGTCCGCCCAAACATATCCGGCTGTCGGAAAAGGAGGTGGATGATCTGGTCCTGGGAAACGGATTTAAAAAAGGCAGCGCTGTTGATACAGGGGATTACACCTATCTGTTGACCTACAGGTCCTTGTTTTAAAAACTTGTATTCGTTTGTCCCAAATCTGCGTGCCAGACTTGACAGGTGTGGCTGTCCAGGATATTCAGATCGCCACGGCGGTCTGTAATGCCCTTTCTTCAAAAATAAAGGAAGAAGCATGATTGAATATATCAGTACAAAAGCCGGCATTGATCCTGTTGGCTTTGACCAGGCCGTACTCGCGGGTTTTGCAGATGACGGGGGCCTGTTCGTCCCGGACAGCATACCCCGCATTTCCCACGGCAAACATGCCGAACTGAGCCACCTGTCTTACACAGACCTTGCCTTTGTACTGACATCCATGTTCATTGACTCCGCACTATCCCTTCAAAAGATTTGAATGCCTTGATCAAAAAGAGTTTTAAACCGTTTGAACATCCGGAGCTGATGCCGCTGGTTCCAATGAAACAGGATAAAAATATAGTGATCATGAAACTGTTTCATGGTCCGACACTGTCATTTAAAGACATAGCCATGGGATTTTAATCAATGTCACTGGGACGAGTTTTTTTATTGGATGATATCAAATAGAAATTTTAGAGGCATGTGACCATGACTGTCCGGTTAACAGATCTTATTCCGTTCCTGTTTGTATTTTTGTGGAGTACCGGATTTATTGCAGCCAAATATGCACTGCCCTATATTGAACCGTTTTATCTCTTGTTCACACGAGCAGCGATTACTGTTGCTGTTTTTCTTCTGGTGTGCCTCACGTTCCGGGTCCCGGCTTTGACTCCAAGACAGGCCGGACAACAGATGGTGACCGGCTTTCTGGTTCACGGCACCTATCTTGGCGGCGTGTTTGCCGCCATTAAATGGGGGATGCCCGCCGGCATCACCGCCATGGTGGTGGGGGTGCAGCCCATCCTGACGGCATTGCTCGGGCGGGCAGTCCTGGGGGCAAGGCTGCGGGCAATCCAGTGGTTCGGACTGACGCTGGGGCTGGGCGGCGTAACCCTGGTTTTGTGGAGCACCCATCAGCATGAGCATATACATCTGAACGGGCCTTCGGTCCTGGCTGCCTTGGCTGCCCTTTTCGGTATATCCATCGGCACGGTTTACCAAAAACAGGTGGGCAAGGGATGCAACCTGATTGCGGGATCCTTCTGGCAGTATATCGGTATGCTGCTGTTGATGGCATTAATGGCCTGGTCATTTGAATCCCGCACAGCTGTCTGGACCTTGCAGCTTGTCCTGTCTCTGGCATGGCTGGTGGGTGGCCTGTCTGTTACAGCCATCCTGTTGCTGATGTATATGATCCGGGAGGGGGAGACCGCCAAAGTGGCCAGCTATTTTTATCTGGTCCCGCCGATGGCGGCTGCTGAAGCATGGATCCTGTTTGGAGAATCACTGAGTATTCTGTCCATGTGCGCCATTGCTGTAACTGTGGTCGGGGTCTATTCCGTTGTAAAAACACCGAATCTGCATCTATGAGCTATGAGCCGGATCTTGATCCAAATCGTTGTAATCAGGCTCCATTTTCGGCTGAAGAGATTATACTACAACCTTAAAAGTAGACGGTGGCTTTTTGGTGGGCGTTTTCTTGGCAGGTTCTTTACCAGCCCCTACTTCCCGAACTTTCGGACCGAGTTTGAAATCGGTATGGAATTCATACCCACAGCTCGGGCAACGCATGAGCATTCCTCCAATATCTGCAGGGATACGAAGCGACTGATGACATCCATTGCAATTTTTGATGATGTAATTTTCCATAGGTATTGTATCGGCAGGGGAGTTGTAACATTAAACAGAGAGCCGCCATGATGTAAAAAGTTGCATAAGTTTATTCCCAAAAACTTCTTGCGCTCTGCAATGAATTTCCACCACAGAACAAGGTCATGGTCATTTAACGTGTATTCTTGGCAGACAATACTTGCCTGACAGGGAAAGTCTGGGGTGATCATTCTGCTAAAAAAAGGAGAGTATTCTGGAGGTAGTCTTTACTATTAAAAAAAGTTTCAATTCTCTTTAAGGAGTATTATGTTGTTTTTTGGGTATTTTTTTTTAGCCAGCGGGTAAACCCTCCCAAAGAGTAGTAACTTTTGCCCAAATTTTCAAAAACGATGACTCTTTCCTCTGGTGAAACAACGAAATCCCAACCGTGCAACCTCAAAAATAGGCGTGATACAACATATGCTGTTCTTTTATTTCCGTCTAAAAATCCATGATTTTTTGTTAATCCAAATGCATAAGCAGCCGCCAGTTCAGGAATATCAGGAGAAGTATATGCCATGAGATTTTTGGGCTTGTTAATAGCACTTTCTATTAAACCAAGATCCCTTATTCCGCTCGCTCCACCATGTTCTTGGATTTGCAGATCATGTATAACAAGAATTGTTTCGAGTTCAATCCAAGAATATTTCATCTTTTGGATAGTTCCCTCAAAAGATCTTTGTCTTGCTGCATTATATTCTCAGCTTCTGCAACCTGTTTGGTAAAATTCTCATTATAGCCGCTTAAACGGTAGCTACCATTTTCCGTCTCAGTAAAATAGAGACTTTCGCCTTCATTAACCCGTAATCTTGCCAAAGATTCTTTTGGCAAGACAACACCAAGAGAATTGCCAATCTTTCTTACTTTTAATTCCAACATATAGCACCTCCAATGTTATAACTATTGTAATAACAAATTTTTGAATATTGTGCGACAATTATCTTGTCCGGTTAATCGTGGTAGAACCCCGACACTAAAATTCATCAAAATGGAGGTGTCAATGTCGGGTAAAAAGCATTGCCTGTAAAAAGGCCCAGGGTAACAATGCAGAACCCCAACACCGAAAGACACTAAAAACTAGTAAATTTATTGAATTTTTTAGCCATCAATCAACCCGAAAAAGGGGCGAAATTTGAGTTAGGTATTGAGCGACGCAGGATAACGGAACTTAAGCGCTTTATCACGGATGGTGCTGGACGGGAGACAGTGCGGGAGAGCAGGACACTGTCGGATTATTTATCTAACGGCCGGTAAATTGAAAACTGCAATTGACCGGCCGTTTTTTGTTTGGCACTATTTTTCTGCCACCGGGAACTCGGCCCGGAACCATTCCTGCCATCCACCTTTGAGGGCGTGCACATCCGTATATCCGTCCGCCATCAGTTTTCGTGCCAGACCGGCACTTGTATATTCACTGGGTCAGGCGCAGTAGAGCACCATCCTGCGGTCTTTGGGAAACCTGTTTTTCCAGGCACGGATGTTTTTGGGATCCACTCTGACAGCGGCAGTGATTTTAAATTCAGATGCGGTCCAGTCTCTTCCCTGGCGGACATCCAGGATGGTGACAGTACCTGTGTCTATCCATGTTTTCACGGTTTCCTTGGAAACGATGGAAACCGTATCGCCTGCTGTGACAACAGACAGGGGCAGGAGAAAAAGCACAGCCAGTAATGCAGTCATACATTTTTTCATGGTGAACTCCTTTGCTAAGGTTAATCCTTTTTTGTAAAAAGGGTATGGAAAAAACCTGCCGGCGTAACATCGCTTTGTTTTAATGCCGGTAATACACCGGATTTCAGGGCAGCAGCCAGCATAAACCCTCTTAGGGTCAATATAAGCATGGTATTGTCACCTGTCTTGACAATATATATTCCCGCAGCAGAGGCAAGGGCTCCAGCAACGGGCAGAACAGGATGCCGGGTCTGCAGATAAAAAGCTGTGCCTGGCAAGGCCAGAGTCATCAGCCGCAAAACAAGAGCGGCCCGTATCCCCGGCAATGGTGCGGGCAATGATCCTGATGCCGCAAACATCGCGGTGTATCAGTTCTGTCGGGGTTTGGTATGGAACCTTGCAAAAAACTCAGATCCACAGATCAGAGACAGGGGTGTCCGGTGTGAACTGGTCCGCCATCTGGGCCAGGAAAAGTTCGGCGGTTGCCAGGGCATCGGTGAGGGCATGGTGGGGCCGGTACGGGGGGAGGTTGTATCGTTGTCTGGCATGGGCAAGGCGCAGAGAGGGGCTGTTTTTTTCTCCCATCCACCGCTGTATGAAATTCGGTCTGAATACCGGGTGCTTTCGGGATTCCAGCTCCATGGTATCCACTACAGGGAATACCAGGGTATCACCGGTTGTATCCAGCACTGTCCTGTCGAGAAAATGCCGTTCAATGTGGTGGTAGTGAACCAGCACCACCCGGCCGGCCATGGCCTGGAGCAAAGGTTCCAGAATGGTAGAAAAATCAGGGCAGGTGTGCATGCGGGTATGGGTGATGCCGTGGATGGTGGTCTGAATGTCAGGGATTGGATGGTCAGGCCGTACCACCCAGTAGCGGGCACCGCTGCACAGAATGCGGTCATGAAAAAGGGGAAGAAACCCGACACTGATGATGGCATCGGTTTTTGGGTCCAATCCGGTGGTTTCCATATCCAGGGCCAGAAATTTCACCTGTTTTACCGGGGTGTGTCCGGGAATGTGGGCTGCCCTGTAATAGGCTTTGAGCCGGGGATCTCGGGCCTGATCAGCCAGAAGGGAAAACCGGGATCCCCAGTCCAGGGGCTGTTTGTCAGATATGGTGTTTTTCCTGGTCATTTTCGGGAGGGGTCGATGCCGGTCTGCATCCCAGGCGACACATTGTAGCGGTATTTGAGAAAGGACTGGGCCTGGGATATGATCTGAAAGGCATCTTTGAGATGGTCGCGCTCAAATGAGGAAATAGTTTCAGGTATGACATTGTTGTCCGGGGATATACCTGCTTCCACCTGCCGGGCCTGGTGGCGGATACGCACCATGGAGATCAGCTCAAGGGCATCCAGGAGGTCGTCGCCTACGCCCTCTGCCAGCAGAGGGGTTTCCTTGACATGGGTCAACCGTTCTTCGGTGTTCAAAGGCATGGCACCGCAGGCCAGGGCATGGACCCGGGCCAGGTCGGCCACAGGAGCCGTACCCCTGCGCTTGAGGTTGAAGCTCTTTTTGTGCCGGCCGTCATGCTCCAGTACAAATTTGCGGAAAAATCCCAGAGGCGGGCTGCGCAGCAGTGCATTCCTGGCCAGGCAGGCCAGAAAACGCTTGCTGTCCTTTGCCTTGTCCAAAACCAGTTTCCGCAGCTGGCCGGCTAAGCCGGTTTCACCGAAAATGCCGTCCAGGTCAAAAAATATGGATGCATGGAGCAATGCTTCGGGATCAGGGGTGTCAATCCAGTCGGTAAAGTAAGTTTTCCAGATAGAGAGCGGCTGGCGCCACTGGGAATTGGTGGCCATGATATCCCCTGTGCAGTAGGGAAATCCGCACTGGTCAAGCCCGTCACTCAGGAACTGGGCCAGGGCCTTGAAGTAGGTATCATGAACAGCCGGATCAAAGGCATCGTCCAGGATAAAGGCATTGTCCTGGTCTGTAACTACGGTCATTTCATCCCTGGCCATGGACCCCAAAGACAGAAGGCAGTAAGGGACGGGAGGCGGCCCCAGTTTTTTTTCCCCAAGCTGAAGCAGGCGCTGGGAAATACAGATGCCCATGCGGGATACGGCAGCTCCGATGCTGTGGGAGTTTGCATCTTCATTCACCAGCTGGACAAAGAGCTGCTGGATTTTCGGGGATATGGCGACCAGATTCTCCACTGTTTTCTGTCGGAAAATATCGCCCACCAGGTAGACAGATCCATGGGATTCATACCGGATCAGGTCAGACACCGAAACAACCCCCACCGGCGTATGCTGGTCCAGGATGGGCAGATGGTGCAGGTTGTGGCGCATCATGGTCAGCATGGCATCAAATGCATATTCCCGGGCCTGGATAGATATGATCTCCTTGGACATGATGTTTTCCACAGAAGTGGAAAATGGCAGACCTCTGGCAATGACCCGCTTGCGCAGGTCCCTGTCTGTGACCAATCCCACAATGGGGGACTGGTCCCCGGGGGGGTCATCTGTCACCAGTACCAGGGAGGAAACCCGTTTTTCAGTCATGCGTACCGCAGCCTCCTGGATGGATATATGGGGTGAGGCGCTGACAATGGGCTGGTGGATCAATTTTCGGACCTGGGATGTCATCAATGGATTCCGGTTTTCATGAACAGATCTGCCCAGGGCATTTTTCAGCCGGGTACTGTGGTCTTCTTCCATGTAGTCGGCGAACCGGTCGTAGGTATCGATCAATTGCTGGAACGGTGCATCCGGTATCTTATAAACCAGGGTATCTTCAATGGCCCTGGCAGGATACCGCACCTTTCTTTTGCGCATCAGGGCAAACTGGCCAAAAGACTCGCCCTCTCCCATGCGGGTATACAGTTCCCCCGAGCTTCTCAAAATTTCAACCGCACCGCTTCTGATGACAAAAAGATATTGGTTTTCCTGGCCCTGGGTAAGGATCATAGACCCGGCCTGGAAATAGGCCACTTCAATGTGGGAAACCAGATCCTCTACAACCGCTTTGGGCAGGTTTCGAAACGGGGGATAGGAAAACAGATGGTCGCGTATTTCAAACAATTCAATTTCCATGGATCTGATTATACCTATAAACTGCATTTTTTTAAAATGGAAATTGAAAAAATACCCTTTTCTTTCCTGTTTTATATCTGGTAAAAAACAATAACCAAAAAATAGAACCACCGATAAAGGAGAGGGCATGGAGTATTGTTATTATGATTCCCCTGTGGGCCGGCTGCTCATCGGCGGGACTGGAAAGCTGGAATTTATCAGTTTTTCCAAGGGAAAGTTCCTGTACACGCCCCAGCCTGACTGGGTATACGCCACCCAGCCCTTTTCAGATGCCCTGTCACAGTTGGCCGCCTATTTTCAAGGAAAACTGACACAGTTTTCCCTGGAAACCGCCCCGGAAGGAACCGAATTTCAGCGCAGGGTCTGGCAGGCGTTGAAAAAAATTCCCTATGGCACCACCATTTCCTATGGGGAACTGGCCAGGCGGATCGGCAACCCCAAAGCATCCCGGGCAGTGGGCATGGCCAATGCAAAAAATCCCATACCCATTGTCATTCCCTGCCACAGGGTGATCGGAAAAAACGGCAGACTCGTCGGGTTTGGCGGCGGGCTGGATATCAAGGAAAAACTGCTTGCACTGGAGCAGCAGGCCGCATAAAACAGTCACCTGAAAAACGGATAAGCCCATGCCCAAGGAGATTTCCCACTGGTATCTGGCCGGGCTGGTCAGAGAAAACCTTCCTGAGGAATCACTCTTTTATATCCCCGTCCATACCCATGAAAATCTTTTTTTTCTGGGTGCGGTGGCACCGGATATCCCGTTCTATTACCTTCTGGGTCCCAAAAAAAACCGTATCCAGGCTGCAGCTGATCCGTTTCACCGTCCCGATGTCCAGGCCCTGGCACCGGTGCTGGCTTTTTTTGACAGCAAGCTTGTATTACAACCCGATCCTGCTGCCCTGGCTTTAGGGGCCGGTATCATCTGTCACATCCTTTCAGATACTGCTTTTCATCCGCTGGTGTATTATTTTTCCGGCATTTCCCCCCAGCATTCCGGTGCCACGGCCCGCCACCGGCAGTTTGAGACCGCTATGGACCTGTATTTTCAGCACCTGGCCGGCCCAAACGCCAGAAAAAGTCTGGGCCGTATTCTGGAGAAGGTTGAAGTTTCAAGATACCGGCTGCTCAACCTTTTGGGTGAGGTGTTCAACCTGGGTGGGTCCCATGAAAGAACCTGCCTGGGATATGCTGTCCGCTCCCATGCATTTTACCAGGCCCTGTTTCGGGTCACCATGCTTTACCGCATACTGCACCCTATGAACCAGATTCGTCACTGGGTGCCGGATTCGGCTTTGGCATTGATCTATCCGGTGAAACAGGGGGTGGCGCTGCCCTTTTTTTATCAGACATTTCACTACCAGGACCCGGTGACCGGCAGACACGGCAAAGCCGGTATTCCGGATCTGACCCGGCAGGTGGAAATCTCTGCCCTGTGTCTGCTGGACATGGTGTCTGCTGAACTGTCACAGAAAAACCCCACCGGTTCTCTGACAAGGCATCCTGATCTGCCTGAAATCCGGCCTGGCATACCATTGTGCCGGTTCTGGAAAGGACAGGACAATCTTTTAACGGATTTATACCAGACACAGGGGTGATCGCCCCGTGTAAAAAGGAGAAACCTGTATGATCACGGCACCGGCAGATAAACGCACGGTATTCGGGTGGGTGTTGTTTGATTTTGCCAATTCCGCCTATACCACCCTGGTGGTCACTTTCATCTACGGCACCTATTTTGTGTCTGCCATTGCCCCGGACGAGGTAGCGGGTACGGCACTGTGGTCCAGGGGAATCACCATGACCGCCCTTTGTGTGGCATTTTTGTCCCCGGTGCTGGGGGCTTTGGCAGACCAGGGGGGGCTGCGCAAGCGGTTTTTGTTTTTGTCAACCGTGGTGACCGTGGCCGGGACAGCCGCCCTGTTCTGGGTGTCACCCGGCCAGGTGTTCTGGGCGCTTTTCTTTTTTGTGATATCCAATATCGCCTTTGAGTTTTCCAATGTGTTTTACAATGCATACCTGCCGGATATTTCCACCCGGAACAATATCGGCAGAATTTCCGGCGTGGGCTGGGGTGTGGGGTATATCGGGGGCCTGGCTGCCATGGTGGTGGCGCTGGTGGGATTTATCAGCCCGGAAACACCCTGGTTCGGCCTGTCCACTACAGACGGGGTGAATATACGGGCTACCTGCCTGCTGGTGGCGGCCTGGTTTGCCCTGTTTTCCATTCCGCTGTTTTTGTGGGTGCCTGGAACGGTACCCCTGGTCCGGGCAGACAAGGCCCGTATTGCCAAAAGCGGGCTGGCTGATCTTGCGGATACCTTTAGAGAGATCCGGAAATACCGGCAGATAGTCCGGCTGCTGGTGGCCCGGATGATCTACAATGACGGGCTTGTGACCATTTTTGCCTTTGGGGGGATCTATGCTGCCGGCACATTTGGGTTCAGCTTCCAGGAGATCATGATTTTCGGCATTGTCCTGAACGTTTCCGCCGGCATTGGGGCACTGATCATGGGCATATATGATGACCGGCTGGGGGGAAAAACCACCATCCAGATCAGCAATTGTATCCTGGCCCTGGCTGCCCTGATGGCGGTGCTGGCACCGGATAAAACATGGTTCTGGGCGGCGGGCATCCTGGTGGGATTTTTTGCCGG
>Ga0102940_1002452_pt1 | contig 11174 bp, 10 predicted proteins | sample SalPonR2_C_D1_MG_FD_78215 | JGI IMG/M metagenome (GOLD analysis project Ga0102940, IMG submission 78215) | Salt pond soil microbial communities from South San Francisco under conditions of wetland restoration - Salt Pond MetaG R2_C_D1_MG | ecosystem: Environmental > Aquatic > Marine > Intertidal...
CCGGCCGGCGAAGATCGCGGCGGCGGCCGCCATCGCCGTCGGCGGCACGACCGCCGGCGTCGTCGGCGCCACCACGCAGGCGGTCGCGACGATCACCTCGCTCGGCCGCGTGACCGGGACCACGGGCGGCGCGAAGGACATGACCGCCCCCCGCCGCGGCGATCCGGCCGAACGTCGACGCGCTGCTCGCCGAGGGCGTGAACAAGACGGTCCTCGTGAGCCATCTCCAGGAGATCGCGCCGGAGAAGGAGCTCGCCGCCCTGATGAAGGGCGTCGACGCGGTCGTCGCGGGCGCCCCCGACACCCTCGAGGCCGACGGCGACGAACGGCTTCGCGCCGGCGACACGGCCGACGAGGGCCGTCCGTTCCGGACCGTCGACGCCGAGGGCGATCCGCTGCTGATCGTCTCGACAGACGGCGAGCATTCCTATGTCGGGCGCCCGACCGTCACCTTCGACGACGGCCTCGCCACCATCGCGCCGACGCCCGAGCGGCTCGAGATCGTGCTCGAGCACGGCGTCGCGGCGGTCGGGCGCGGCGACATGCCGGGCCGGTTCCCGCAGGTGGCGGGCCTCGCCTTCTCGTTCGATCCGACCGCCGAGGCGAGGTGAACCGTGACGGGGGGCGCGTCCTCGACGCCGGGCCTGTCTTCGGCGTCACCGACCCGCAGAACGGCGACGACCTCGCAGGCGACGTCGCCGCGAGCCGGCGCTTCGACGTCGCCGGGGCGACCGACCTCGCGGAGGCGACCGATCTCGCGCTCTCCATCGACGTCGAGGCGATGCGCGATTTCGAGACGGATCGGGTGATCGGCGTCTCGCCCATCACCGGCGTGGCGGCTGCTCCAAGCAGGATGATGAAACGTGGTCCCGGGTAACGGCCACGAGCATCGTGAAGGAGCAGCCATGAAGTGCCATGCCGGGATGGGCGAGACCCCGATCACCCCATATGGCCGCGACGACGCTGTCGCCGACGCCGTGAGACGGTTTGGGACGCCACGCTCTCCCGACCCCGTCATGCGGCGGCCCCGCGCCGACCGCGAAGAGGAGCGCGTGACCCATGGGCGCGGCGACTGTCGACGGACGGAAATCGGCACGGGGCAGCCTGATCCGGGAGACCCCCGATCAGCGAGGACTCCGAGCGATATCGTCCGATCGGCGCGCGCGGCATCGCGAGGGCCGGGGCGGCGACGTCCGGGCCCTCCGGCGCTCCATCCCGGTCTTCGCCTGCTCGGCCGCCCGACGCGAGGGCGTCAGACCGTCCAGCCGTCGAGATGCCGGAAGCGCGGCTCCGGCACGCCCGCCACGTCGACGTCCATCGCGAAGATCCCGCCGGCGCCCGGCTCCGCCTTCAGCGTGCCCTGGTCGAGCCCGGTGCGCGCCGTGGTGACGAAGAGCCGCGTCAGCCCCGGCCCCCCGAAGGCCGGGCAGGTGGGGCGCGAGACCGGCAGCGCCAGCGTGCGGTCCACCCGCCCGTCCGGGGCGTAGCGCACCAGTCGCGCCCCGTCCCATTCCGCGTTCCAGAGGAACCCCTCGGCGTCGCAGACCGAGCCGTCGGGCCAGCCTTCGGTCCGCACGAACAGCTCGTCGGGCCCCTCCGGCGCCCCCGCGGCGTCGAGCGGCTGGCGCCGGATCGCCTTGTCCGGCGTGTCGCACCAGTAGGCGGTGCGGCCGTCGGGCGCGAAGGCGATGGAGTTCGCCACGGTGATCCCCTCGCGGTAGCCCTGCGGGCCCTCGGAGGTCACCCTCCGGATCGCGCCGGCGTCCCGCTCGTGCCGCCAGCCCATCGAGCCGATCCAGAAGTCCCCGTTCGGGGCGCAGCGCCCGTCGTTGGAGCGCACGCCCTCGAGGTTCGGCAGGTCCCAGGCCTTCACCGCCTCCGCCGTCTCGACGTCGAAGCGCCAGAGCGCGGTCTCGCTCGCCAGCAGCAGATGCGCGCGGGAGATCCAGGCCAGAGAGCCGATCGCCTCCGGAAAGGCCCATCGGCGGGGGCTCCCCCCCTCGGCGTCGCAGGCGAAGAGGGCCTTGCCGTTGATGTCGGTCCAGAAGAGTTCGTCCCGCTCCGGGTGCCAGAGCGGCCCCTCGCCGAGGCTGCACTCGACCGGAACGAGGAGGTGGGGGATCTCGAACCGCTCCATCGCATTCTCCTGCGCGAATGTCGGAATGTCGCCGAGCCTAGCGCCCGCGCGAAACGGACGCAGCCCCCGCCCGCTGCGGTCCGGAGCCGCGGGGAAGGCCCGCGCGACCGGCCATGAAACGGCCTTTCCCGCCGCGAACGTCCGCCGCCCGGGTCTCCGGCGCCCGGGTCGCGCGCCGCCTCACGCCTTCGCGGCTTCGCCGCTCTCCGCAAGCGCCCGCCGCCAGCCCTCCGCCAGCGCCGCGGCCTCCGCCGCGCCCGCGGGCCAGATCGCGGCGAGGCGGGTGGCGTCCGGCTCCGGGCAGGGCGCCGCCTGCACGACGCGGCCGACGCGGTGCAGCTCGAGCCCCCCGCCCCCGACGAGGCGCAGCCGCCCCTTCAGGCGGTAGACGCCCTCGGCGCCCTCGAAGAACCGCTCCGCCGCCTCGCGCGTCAGCGCCTCCGGCCCCTCGTGCGACCAGCTCCCATAGGCGGCGCCGTGGTCGTGGGCATGGGCCGCCGGCGCCGGATCGGGCGGCGCCACCGGCGTCCGGTCGAGCAGCATCGCCACCGGCAGGGCGCCGTGCGGCGCCTCCACCACCGGCGCGGCGCCCAGCGCGGCGAGTCGCCGCCGCGCCTCCGCCGCGTCGCCCAGATCCGCCTTGGTCAGCGCGATCAGATCCGCCGCGCGGATCTGATCGGCCGCCTGCGCCCCGACCCGCGGATCGTCGAGCAGCGCCGGCAGGTTCGCCGCGTCCGCCAGCACGACGACTCCGGCGAGCCGCATCTCCGGCTCCGCCAGCGCCGCGTTGGCGATCTTGCGCGGCTCGGCCACGCCGGAGGCCTCGATCACCAGCGCATCCGGGCGCGGCCGCCGGTCGAGCGCGTCCGCCAGCGCGAACATCAGGTCCCCGCCGAGCGTGCAGCACACGCAGCCGTTGGCCAGCGTCAGCGTGTCCTCCGTCGCGCTCACCAGCAGTTCGGCGTCGACGTTCACCGCGCCGAAGTCGTTGACCAGCACCATCAGCCGCCGCCCGCCGGCATGGCGCAGCAGATGGTTCACCAGGCTGGTCTTGCCGGCGCCGAGATAGCCGCCGATCACCAGGACGGGCAGGGGCGGCGCCGCGCTCATGCCGCGAAATGCCGCCCGCCCTGCACCGTGCCCAGCACCGGCACGTCGCGCAGCGCCTCCGCCGGCACGGCGAGCGGATCCTCCGCCAACACCGCGAAATCCGCCCGCTTGCCGCACTCGATCGAGCCGACCTCCGCGTCCAGCTTCAGCGTCGCCGCGGCCCCCAGCGTCACCGCGTGCAGCGCCTCCGGCACGCTGATCCGCTGCGCCTCGCCCAGAACCCGGCCCGACTCCGTCAGCCGCGTGGCCGCGCACCAGGCCACCGTCAGCGGCCCCATCGGCGTCACCGGCGCGTCGGAATGGATCGCCAGCGTCACCCCCGCGTCGAGCGCGGCGCGGCAGGCGTCCATCCGGCAGGCCCGGTCCTCGCCGATGGTCAGCCGCGCGTGCTGGTCGCCGAAATGCCAGATGTGGTTGGCGAAGAGGTTCGCGCAGAGCCCCAGCGCCGCCATCCGCCGGAACTGATCCGCGCCGATCATCTGCCCGTGCTGCAGGACGTGGCGGTGGTCGTGCCCCGGACGCTTCGCGATCGCCGCCTCCATCGCGTCGATGGTGACCTCGCTCGCCTCGTCGCCGTTGACGTGGACGTGCATCTGGATCCCCGCCGAGTGGAGCACGTCGCAGAGCTCGAAGATCTGCTCCGGCGCGGTGTTCCAGATCCCGTTCGGATGCCCGGTGACGTAACCCGGCCACTTCACCCGCGCCGTGTAGCCCTGGATCGACCCGTCCGTCATCAGCTTCACCGCGCCGAGGCGCAGCCGGTCCGAGCTCAGCTTCGCCAGCGCCAACGCCGTGTCGCGGATCTCCGCCGCCGGCGCCCCCATGCCGCCGAGCGCCGGCACCAGCCGGATCGGATGGTCCTCGGCGTCGACCACCGCGCGGATCCGCGGAACCTCGTCCAGCGTGATGGTGGAGAAGAGGTCGGTCGCCGTCGTCACCCCTTCCCGCAGGCAGGCCCGCCCGTAGTCGCGCAGCGCGGCGTCGGTGCGCCCCAGCGTCCGGAAGTCCGCCCCGAGCCGGCGCATCACCGGGAACATCGCCGCCATCTCCTGCAGCTCGCCCGTCGGCCCGTCGGCGTCCGTCAGCACGCCCTCGACGTTCGTGCCCTTGTCGTAGCCCGCCAGCGCCAGCGCCGCCGAGTTCGCCGTCAGCAGGTGGAAGTTGGAGTGCATCACCATCGCCGGCCGGTCGCCGGTCACCGCGTCGATGTGCTTCCGATGCAGCCGCTCCGTCGGCAGGAAGATCGGATCGAAGCCCCAGGCGACCAGCGGCTCGCCCTCCGGCAGGCGCTCATGCGCCGCCTTCAGGCCAGCCGTAACCGCCTCGACGTCGCGCATCCCCTTCCAGAAGCCGCCGTCCGGGTCGGTGCGGTCGTGATAGCCGACATAGGCGAAGCGCCACATCGCGCCGGCCATCAGATGCGCGTGTCCCTCGACGAAGCCCGGCAGCAGCACCGCCCCCGCGTAGCGGTCGTCGTGGCGGACCTCGCCCCAGGCGTCCGCGCAGTCCCGCCCGCCGACGGCGAGCACGCGACCGTCGCGCACGGCGACGTGGCTCGCCTCGGGGCGGTTCGGGTCCATGGTGATGATCTTGCGCGCGGCGTAGACGACCGTCTCGTTCATGCGTTCCTCCTTCGGCGTCGGGCGAAGCTGGCACGACGCCGACCCTCCGCGAAACGCGATTTGTCTTGCCCCCTTCCTCGGCTTTTCCGAACAATCGCGGGCCGGAGGAACGGACATGCGGTTCACGCTGAAGCAGATGCGCTACGCGGAGGCGGCCGGCCGGCTCGGCTCGATCTCGGCCGCGGCGCAGGAGCTGCGCATCTCGCAGAGCTCCATCGCCGCGGCGATCGACGGGATCGAGGCGTCGCTCGGCGTCGACCTCTTCCTGCGCCAGCCGGCCAAGGGCGTCGTGGCGACGCCGGCGGGCCGGCGCGCGATGGACCTGATGCGGGAGATGCTGTCGGCGGCCTCGGCGCTCGAGTCCGAGTTCGACTGCCTCGACGGCGCCGCCCGCGGCGCCCTCCGCCTCGGCTGCTACGAGACGCTGGCCCCGCAGGTGCTGCCGCCGCTGCTCAAGGGCTTCTCGGCGCGCTGCCCAGAGGCGCGGATCGATCTCTCCGAGGGCGACCTCGCGGAGATGCGCGCGCGCCTCGCGGCGGGGGAGGTGGATCTCGCCGTGACCTACATGCGCGGCGGAGAGGCGGACGCGGCCGAGGCGGCGGGCGCGTTCCTGCCGCTCATCGACGCGCATCCCTACGCGCTGGTGCCGGCCGATTCGGCGCTGGCCGAACGGCGCGAGGTGGCGCTTGGAGACCTCGCGGCCCGTCCCTTCGTGCTGCTCGACCTGCCGCGCACGCGGGACTACTTCACCGGGCTCTTCCGCGCCGCGGGGCTCGAGTTCGAGATCGCGCACTCCACGCGCTCGCCCGAAATGCTGCGCGCGCTGGTGGGGGCCGGCTTCGGCGTCTCGATCCTGAACATCCGCTCCGGGCGGGAGGACGAGCCGGGCTCGCCCGTGCGCTGCCGCCCGCTCGCCGGGGGGCTCGAGGCGCCGCGCCTCGGCGTCGCCACCACGCCGGGCCTGCGCCGGCCCTTCATGGCGCGCGCCTTCCTCGACCTCGCGCGGGAACTGCGCGAGGCCGGCGCGTTCCGCCCGTTCGTCGCGCCGCCCCCGCCGGCGGCGACGCCGTTCCTCGGCGTTTTGTGAGAACCCCCGTTCCTTTTTCCAATTTCTGGTGGGTGGCCCCTCCGCTAGCGTTTCGAGTCATCGAAGATCCGCGACGCAACGCGACAGGGAGCCCCGCCATGAAACCCGCCCGTCTCGCCCGCAGGCTGACGGCCGCCGCGCTCGCCGCGACGGTCTCCGCAGCCGCCCTCGCCCCCGCCTCCGCGCAGGAGGAGGGCGGCAGCCTCGTGCTCGTCACGACGCAGGTCCCGCGCCACCTCAACGGCGCCGTGCAGTCCGGCACGGCGACGGCGGTGCCCTCCACCCAGCTCTTCGCCTCGCTCCTGCGCTACGACGAGGGCTGGGAGCCGCAGCCCTACCTCGCCGAAAGCTGGGAGGTCTCCGACGACGGCCTCACCGCGACCTTCACCCTGGTCGAGGGCGCGACCTTCCACGACGGCGAGCCGATCACCTCCGAGGACGTCGCGTTCTCGATCATGACCACCAAGGAGCATCACCCCTTCACCACCATGTTCGCCCCGGTCGAGAGCATCGACACGCCCGACGCGCGCACCGTGGTGATGAACCTCTCCCAGCCGCACCCGGCGCTGATGCTGGCGCTCTCGCCCGCGCTCTCGCCGATCCTGCCGAAGCACGTCTACGGCGACGGGCAGGATCCCAAGACCCACCCCGCGAACTCCGAGCCGGTCGGCTCCGGCCCCTTCATGCTGGAGGCGTTCGAGCAGGGCGAGTCGGTGGTCCTCAAGAAGAACCCGAACTTCTTCGTCGAGGGCCGCCCGAAGCTCGACGAGATCATCATCCGCGTGATCGGCGACCAGTCGGCCCTCCTGATCTCGATGGAGAACGGCGAGGCGGACATGTATCCCTTCGCCGCCTCCTCGCAGGCCCTCTCGCGCCTGCAGGACACCGACCGCCTCGTCGTCGCGCCGGAGGGCTACGCCGCCGTCGGTCCGATCAACTGGCTCGCCTTCAACACGAAGAACGAGAAGCTCTCCGATCCCCGGGTGCGCCGGGCCATCGGCTACGCGGTCGACCGGGAGTTCATCGTCAACGCGCTGCACCGCGGCTTCTCGGGCATCCAGCGCGGCCCGATCATCGAGAGCTCGCCCTTCTTCTATCCGGCGATCCCGGCCTATCCCGTCGATCTCGACAAGGCCGCGGCGCTGCTGGAGGAGGCCGGGTACGGGGACGGCATGACGCTGACCGTCGACTATCTGCCCGGCGTGCCGGAGCAGCAGAAGAACGTCGCCGAATACCTCAAGTCCCAGCTCGGCAAGATCGGCATCGAGGTCGAGGTGCGCGCGGCCCCCGACTTCCCGACCTGGGCCAACCGGATCTCCAACCACGACTTCGAGATGACCATGGACATCGTGTTCAACTGGGGCGACCCGGTGATCGGCGTCCACCGCACCTACCTCTCGGACAACATCCGCGAGGGGGTGATCTGGTCCAACACCCAGCAGTACGAGAACCCGAAGGTCGACGAGATCCTGGCCGAGGCGGGCGTCGAGACCGACCCCGTGCGGCGCGAGGAACTCTACCACGAGTTCCAGCGCATCGTGGCCGAGGATCTGCCGATCTACTGGATCAACTCGCTGCCCTACCACACCATCCACGACCGGCGCATCGGCGACGCGCCGACCGGCATCTGGGGCGTCATGCACCCGATGGACAGGGTGCACTGGGCCGAGTCGAAGGAGTGAGCCGGCCGGCCGCCCGGCCCGCGCCGGGCGGCCGCCGCCGCCGCGGGGCCCCGCGCCCCGCCCCGCCGAAGGGAGCCTGAGATGGGCGGAACCGGATGGCTGCTGCGCCGCCTCGGCTACGGGGTGATCCTGCTGGTCGGCGTCGTGGTCCTGAACTTCCTGCTGATCCGCCTCGCCCCCGGCGACCCGGCCGAGGTCATCGCCGGCGAGATGGGCGGCGCCACCGAGGAGGTGCTCGCCGGCATCCGCGCCAGCTACGGCCTCGACAAGCCGCTCCTCACCCAGCTCGGCCTCTACCTCGCCAACGTGGCGCAGGGCGATCTCGGCATGAGCTACTTCTTCGACCGCCCGGTCGCGGAGCTCATCGGCCGGCGCATCGGCCCGACGATCCTGCTCGTGCTCACCGCGCAGGCGCTCAGCGTCGTCATCGGCGTCGCCCTCGGCGTGATCGCGGCGCGCAAGCCCAACGGCCCGCTCAGCGCCTTCGTCTCGGTCTTCGCGGTGATCGGCTACGCCGTCCCGGTGTTCTGGACCGGCATCATGCTGATCATCCTCTTCGCCTCCGTCATCCCCATCTTCCCGGTGGAGGGGATGGCCGACATCCGCCTCCGCGACGCGCCGTGGTGGGAGCAGGCGCTCGACGTCGCCCACCACCTCGTGCTGCCGGCCTTCACCCTCGCGGTGATCTACCTCGCGCAATACGCCCGCCTCTCGCGCGCCTCGATGCTGGACGTGATGGGCGCCGACTACATCCGCACCGCGCGGGCGAAGGGCGCCTCGGAGGGCACGGTCCTGTTCCGACACGCCCTGCGCAACGCGATGCTGCCGATCCTGACCGTCGCGGGCCTGCAGTTCGGCAACCTGATCTCGGGCGCGCTGCTGGTCGAGACGGTGTTCAACTGGCCCGGCATGGGCCGGCTCGCCTTCGAATCGATCCTCCGGCGCGACTACCCGACCCTGCTCGGCGTGCTCTTCTTCGCCTCGATGATGGTGGTCGTCGCCAACATCGTCACCGATCTCTCCTACCGGCTCGCCGATCCGCGGCTGAGGAACGCGAAATGACCTCGATCCCCGATGCGATCGCCCCGGAAGCGGGCGCCGCGCAGGCCGCCGCCGCCGCGGCGGAGAGCCCGGCGCGCGAGGCGTGGCGCATGTTCCGCCGCAACGTGCCCGCCCTCGTCGGCGTCGGCATCCTCGCCGTGATCCTGGCGGCGACGCTCTATGGCGCGTTGCTCTACCCCGGCAACCCCTACGAGATCGTCTGGGCCCCGCACGAGCCGCCCGGCGCCACCGCGGCCTTCCCTCTCGGCACCGACTATCTCGGCCGCGACCTCGTCGCCGGCCTCCTGACCGGGGGCGGCCCCACCCTCGCCGTCGGCGCCGCGGCGGCGGCGCTGACCATGGCGATCGGCGTCTCGCTCGGGGCCCTCGCCGGCTATTTCGGCGGCTGGGTCGACGATCTCCTGATGCGCCTGACCGAGTTCTTCCAGGTGCTCCCCACCCTCCTCTTCGCCATGGTCCTCGTCACGCTCTTCTCGCCGACGCTCTGGACCATCGCCTTCGCCATCGGCGTCGTCTCGTGGCCGCAGACCGCGCGCCTGACGCGGGCCGAGTTCCTCAAGATCCGCCAGCTCGAATACGTCACCGCCGCCCGAGCCATCGGCGCGCGGAACGGGCGCATCATGTGGCGCGTGATCCTGCCCAACGCCGCGCCGCCGCTGATCGTCTCCGCCACCCTCACCATCGGCGTCGCGATCCTGTTCGAGGCGGGGCTCAGCTTCCTCGGCCTCGGAGACCCGAACACCATGAGCTGGGGGCTGATGATCGGCGCCAACCGCGAATACGTCCTCGACGCCTGGTGGCCCGTGACCTTCCCGGGCCTCGCCATCTTCCTCACGGTGTTCGCCGTCAGCCTGATCGGCGACGGCCTCAACGACGCCCTCAACCCGAAGCTCCGCGGCCGATGAGCCTGCTCGAGATCGAAGACCTCCGCGTCGAGTTCGACACCCGCCACGGCCGCGTCGCCGCGCTCGACCGCGTCAGCTTCGCGCTGGAGGCGGGCGAGACGCTGGGCCTCGTCGGCGAATCGGGCTGCGGCAAGTCGATCACCGCGCTCTCGGTGATGGGCCTCGTGCCCTCGCCTCCCGGCCGGATCTCGGGCGGCTCGATCCGCCTCGCGGGCGAGGAGCTGGTCGGCGCCGCCCCCCGGCGCCTGCGCCGGATGCGGGGCGCCGAGGTCGCGATGATCTTCCAGGAGCCGATGACCTCCCTCAATCCGGTGTTCACCGCCGGCCGCCAGATCGCCGAGGCGATCACCCTGCACCAGGATCGCTCGGAGGCGGATGCCTGGCGCGACGCGGTGGAACTCCTCGAGCGCGTCGGCATCCCCGACCCCGCCAGCCGGGCCGAGAGCTATCCGCACGAGCTCTCGGGCGGCATGCGCCAGCGCGTGATGATCGCGATGGCGGTCTCCTGCCGCCCGAAGCTCCTGATCGCGGACGAGCCGACGACCGCGCTCGACGTCACCGTTCAGGCCCAGATCTTCGACCTCCTGAACGACATCCAGTCCGAATTCGGCACCGCCATCCTGATGATCACCCACGACATGGGCGCCATCGCGGAAATGGCCGACCGCGTCGCCGTGATGTATGCCGGCCGCGTGGTGGAGCAGGGGGCCGCCGACCTGATCCTCGACGACCCCCTCCACCCCTATGCCCGCGGCCTGATCGCCTGCATCCCCGCCCTCGGCAAGGGCGAGGAGGGCGAGGGGCGTCCGCCCCCTTTGGCCGAGATCCCCGGCGTCGTCCCGCCCCTGCACCTGATCGGCGCGGGCTGCGCCTTCGCCGCCCGCTGCGCCCACCGCTTCGAGCGCTGCGACCGCGAGCGCCCCGCCCTCATCGGCGACCCCGCCCACCCCGCCGCCTGCCACGCCGTCGAGGAGGGCCGGACATGACCGCCCCCGCGCCGTGCGCACACCTGGAAGACCGTGAACACAGCGGCGATTGCGGACCCTTGATCCGGTTCTCGCACGCGAGCGCGGGCCGATGACCGCCGCCCCCCTCCTCGAGGTCGAGGATCTGACGGTCCGCTTCGCCCTGCCGCGCGAAAGCCTCTTCGCCCCCCGCCGCCATCTGGAGGCCGTCCGCGGCGTCTCCTTCACCCTCGAGACGGGCCGCACCCTCGGCCTCGTCGGCGAGTCGGGCTCCGGCAAGACCACCACCGCCATGGCCGCGATCCGCCTCGCCCCCGCCGCCGGCGGCGCCGCCCGCTTCGAGGGCGAGGACCTCCTGAAGCTCGAGGGCGAGGCCCTCCGCCGCCGCCGCGCCGACATGCAGGTGATCTTCCAGGACCCCTATTCCTCGCTGAACCCGCGCGACCGCGTCGGCTTCATCGTGGCCGAGCCGATCGAGCTCCTCGGCCAGGCGAGTCCCGCCGAGCGTCGCGACCGGGCGCGGGAGCTCTTCGCCCTCGTCGGCCTCCGCCCCGACCAGCTCGAGCTCTTCCCCCACCAGTTCTCCGGCGGCCAGCGCCAACGG
>Ga0102940_1002457_pt1 | contig 11153 bp, 8 predicted proteins | sample SalPonR2_C_D1_MG_FD_78215 | JGI IMG/M metagenome (GOLD analysis project Ga0102940, IMG submission 78215) | Salt pond soil microbial communities from South San Francisco under conditions of wetland restoration - Salt Pond MetaG R2_C_D1_MG | ecosystem: Environmental > Aquatic > Marine > Intertidal...
CCGTAGGTGAGCATGTCGTCCACCTCGGACGGGGTCCAGCCCGAGCCCGGTTTTGCGGCCCGGTGCCTGGCAAGTCCCCAGGCGGCGAGGAAGCCGATCATGTACATCAGGCCGTACCATCTGACCTGTAGAGGGCCGATGGTGATGGCCACCGGGTCAATATGAGGAAATGGGAGCATGTGTGGGCCTCTTGGGAGCTGGGGTTGCAGGACAGAGCATCCTGAACCGGATCAGATGAGGCGTCAAGAAGGGGGCGGAGGCAAAAAGAGGTGGGTGCGGGACCTTCGGAGGGGAGCCCCGCACCCGAAACGGATGGAGTGTCGTCAATCCGGTTGAGGCGTGTTAAGGAGGAATGTCCTGGCCTTTGTCTGTAATGGCTGTGTCTCTTGAGTGTTACTGTATCAAGAGGTATGCCAGAAAAAAAAATTCTATAAAAATCTTTTTATTTCGAAATATTGGTGAGGTGTTTGCCGGGGAAGAGGGATTGCCCAGGCGGGCGGGAGGAAGAAAAATGTGAAAATTTGCGAATCTGATTTGACAGAAATGTCAATGTGTTCATGAACGTATCGGGTCGTAACGATGATGTGTGTCAGACAGGTACGGAGGGAGCTGGAAGCAGATCGGAGAGCATGGTCAGCAGCTCCTTTTCATCAAGAGGCTTGGAAATCCGGCCGTCCATGCCTGCGGCCACAAAGCGGGCTTCATCTTCAAGCATGGCGTGGGCGGTCACCGCGATGATGGGGACCTTCATGTTCAGTTTTTGCCGGATAATCCTGGTCGCTTCCAGACCGTCCATTTCAGGCATCTGGATGTCCATCAGGATGCAGTCGACCCGGACGGATTGAAGAAGCGCGATGGCTTCTTTGCCTGTGTCCACGCAACGTACTTCGAAACCCCGTTTCTGCAGCATGTGCTGCAGGACCATGCTGTTGACCCTGTTGTCCTCGGCGACAAGGATTGTCCCCTTTCTCGAGAGGGGGCGGAGTTTCTGGGGTGTCGGCAGTGGTGATGGTTCCACCAGCGGACGGTCCATCTCCAGGGTAAAGGAAATCGATGTCCCGTGGTCTTCGACGCTGTCGATGGTTACAGTGCCGTTCATGAGTTTGACCAGCCGGTTGACGATACTCAGGCCAAGCCCGGCCCCGTCATATTCCCGGGCCAGAGTACCGTCGACCTGGGTGAAAGGGGAGAAAATCTGTTCGATCTTCTGAGCGGGGATGCCGATTCCGGTGTCGGCAACGGTGAAGAGCAGACGGGACGTTGTGCGGTCCGGTGTCGGAAGGAGGCTTACCTCGACGCTGATTTCTCCGGCGACGGTGAATTTCACCGCGTTGCCGATGAGGTTGAACAGGATCTGGCGGATGCGCCCGGGGTCGCCCAGCAGCAGCCGCGGGACATCGGGGGCTGTTGTGGTCCTCAAGCTGACGGATTTTCCCTGCAGGGAGATTGCAAAGGATTCTCTGATGGAGTCCAGCAGCTCCTGCAGGGAAAAGGTTTCGGTAACCAGCTCAAGTCGGCCCGCCTCCACTTTGGAGAGGTCCAGGATATCCGACAACAGCTGGAGCAGGTTGCGGCTGGAGGTCAGGGCAAGGTCCGTGAACCGGCTCTGCTCGGGAGACAATCCGGAATCCGAGAGGATCTGGAGCATTCCCATGATGCCGTTCAGGGGCGTTCGGATTTCATGGCTCATGGTGGCCAGAAATGCGCTTTTGGAGCGGTTGGCCGCCTCTGCCCGCTGTTTGGCGTCCAGAAGCTCCTGCTCCTGTCTGACCCGTTCGGAAATATCCCGGATGATGGCGCAGCGGATCGGCGTCCCCCCTATCCGGTAGCCTGTGGCGGACAACTCCGCCGGAAAGACTGTTCCGTCTTTCTTACTGTAGTTGCGCTGGGAAAGGGGGCGCTGACGTTCTCCGAGTCTGGAGATGCGTTGTCTGGACGCCTCAGGGTCCGAAGAGAGCTGGTGCATCTTCAGCTGCAGGAGTTCCTGCCTGGAGTAGCCGAAAAGCTTTTGAGCCGCAGGGTTGGCGTCGATGATCTGCTGGTCTGCCAGTCGGAAGATAAGGATGGCGTCGGATTCGTTTTGAAATAGTCTGCGGTACCTTGCTTCGCTGGTGCGCTGCTTGTCCAGTATCTGCTTTTGATCGGTGATGTCACAGACATGGATGGCCACGGATCGCACCCTGCCCGTATCGTCATGAACGGGTTCCAGAGAGTGCTCCAGGTACCTGCCGTTTTCGTGGTCGCAGAACTGCAGGGGGATGCCGGTTGCAGCCACCGTGGCTATGGTTTTTGTCCTGATCTCGAAACTGTCCTGAGAGAGAAAGCTGAAAATATTCAAGCCGGGAGTTTCCCGGGGAGGCAAACCGAGATGCCTGCCCATGGCCGTATTGACGGCCTGTATGGTCCCGTTGGGCTCAATAAGGGCGGCCTCATTACCGGTGGAATCCAGCAGGGCCCTGAATTCGCTTTTGCTTTGAGCATAAGCCTGGGAGAGCTCTTTTTCCGTTGTGATGTCCTGCAGGATGCAGTGGGTACGGGCGAAAGTGCCGTCCTCGGTATACTCGATGGTGCCGAAGACCTTGCAGAAGAGGCAAGCTCCGGATTTTTTCTGCAGGACCAGTTCTGCACCCTCCACGGAGCCTTTCTGTTTCATCTTTGCAAAGGCTTGACGAGAGAGGTTTCTGTTGAACGGAGCGATAACCTCGAGGAGCCGTTTGCCGATCACCTCGTCCCGGGAATACCCCAGGGTTTCGACCCAGGACCGGTTCACGTCCAGCACCCGTCCCTGTTCATCCAGAGACTGGTAGCAGGCCGGGATAGTGTTGCAGAAGTGTATAATGGTGTCTGTGCAGGTAAATTGGGGCATGGGCTTGTTTGCAAAAGGATTTTGGGGAGATGCTCCAGGCAGAGATGTTTCGTTGCCCTTACGTGACAGCCGGTTTCTGTGCAAGTTAGGATTTTTTCGTGGTCGACCTGCGCGTGCGCCCGTTTTGAAGACGGCAGTGTTGGGGGTAAGGGGGTGACTCCTGCGGGTTTTGCTCGTCCTGAGGGCACGGGCGCACGCAGTGACGCCCCTACGGTGTGATGTTGGCTCGGTGGAGATTCCGAGAGGTTGGAGCTGCGTAACTTGAGTTATACCATTGAAGGTACGCACACGATATTGTCAGAGGCAGAAAAAGAAGAGAATTGCCCACGGATCACGCGGATTGACGCGGATTTAAGAATGAAGAGGATAAAAAAATTCAACCACTCTTCAATCCGTGTGCATCCGTGTGATCCGTGGGCCAATTCTTCCCAGTTGCCGGGGCTGCGTAACTTCAGTGAAGTAAAAATGGTATTACCGGGAATCGGTTTTCGACTCGATCTTGGGACGGAGTGCCTCAAGCGCCTCGAAAAAAGCGCTGCCCTGAAACAGTCTTCCATGTTCCGGGGCATGCGAAAACCTGTACTGCTTTTCGAACAGGTTGAACTCCAGAAAAAAGGCATGGAGATAACCGCGATCGGGTCTGGCTCCTGCTTCCCGTGGATGGTATCGGTCATCGCCTAAAATAGGAGCGCCGATGGATTTCATGGCCACCCGGATCTGGTGGGTTTTTCCGGTTTCCAGACGCAGTCCGTACAGTCGAAGGCCCGGAGCGAGAGCTGTGCTTACAAACCTGGTCCGGGCCGGATTGTTCATGGTCCGGGTCAGCATCCAGGAGCCCCGGCGGGAACGGGCCATGTCTCCGGCGATGAGGCCCTGCTTCTTTTTGGGGCTTTTGTCCGAGATGGCCAGATAGATTTTGTGCACGGTCCTGTCCTTGAACCTCCGGGCCAGTTCCCGGGCAGCATCCCGGTGGGTGGCAAAAAGGAGCAGTCCCGAGGTCATACGGTCCAGCCGGTGCACGGGGTAGAGCTTTTCAAGGCCGAGGTCGCGCCGTATGCGTTCCGTGAGCCCCATTTCGCCGTCGTCCTTGTGAAAACTCACGTCGGGGTGTTTGCTGACAAGAATGAAGTCGGAATGGTGATGGATGAGGGTGTACATTTCGTTGGTGTTGTTGAACGGGTTGTTGTTTGAAAACAGGCCGGATATCCTTAGAGACAAGGTACGCATGAAGATGTAATGAAGGCAGAGACAAGGCATGCCTTGTCTCTGCGAGAACAATAATTTTTTTGCCGGCAGGAGGGTACGTGCAGTACAGAGTGGAACAGGACAGTCTCGGAAAACGCAAGGTCCCGGCCGATGCCTATTACGGCGTGCAGACCGTGCGGGCCATGGAGAATTTTCAGGTCACGGGGATTCCTGTGTCTCATTATTCCAAACATATTCAGGCCCTGGCCTGTATCAAGAAGGCTGCCGCCCTGGTCAATATGGAGCTCGGCGTACTTGACCCTGCAATCGGTCAGGCCATTATGGAGGCGTGCCGCGAGGTTCGGTCCGGTCGCCTGGACGAGCAGTTTACCGTGGATGTCATCCAGGGCGGTGCCGGGGCTTCGGTGAACATGAATGCCAATGAGGTTATCGCCAACCGGGGTCTGGAAATTCTGGGGCATGCCAAAGGTGAGTACGACTTCTGTCATCCCAACAATCATGTCAATCTATCTCAGTCCACCAATGACGTGTATCCGACCTCCCTGCGCCTGACCGGGATCTGGACCGGGCAGGATCTTGTCCGGGAGCTGCGGAGTGTGCAGGCCGCGTTTCAGGCCAAGGGAGAGGAGTTCGGGGATGTCATCAAGATGGGCCGGACCCAGCTGCAGGATGCGGTGCCCATGACCCTGGGGCAGGAATTTGTGGCCTACGGGGTAACCATCGGCGAGGATATCCAGCGGCTGAGGGAGGTCTCTCGTCTTCTGCATGAAATCAATATGGGCGGCACGGCCATCGGGACCGGCATCAACACCAGACCCGAGTATGCCCAGATGGTCTGCGATCGGCTGGCGGACATCACCGGCCTGCCCCTGGTCAAATCGCCGGATCTTGTTGAGGCGGGCAGCGATACCGGGGTGTTCGTGCAGCTCTCCGGGGTCCTGAAGCGGATCGCGGTCAAGCTTTCCAAAATCTGCAATGATCTGCGTCTTCTCTCTTCCGGGCCTTTTGCCGGTCTGAACGAGATCAATCTGCCGCCCATGCAGCCCGGCTCATCCATTATGCCCGGTAAGGTCAATCCGGTCATTCCGGAGATGGTCAACCAGGTCTGCTTCCAGGTCATCGGCAACGACATGACCGTGACCATGGGGGCCGAGGCAGGACAACTGGAACTGAACGTCTTCGAACCCATCATTGCCTTCAACATATTCCAGTCCATGGACATGCTTACCCGGGCCGCAGCCATCTTCCGGGACAAGTGTCTGACGGGAATCACTGCCAACCGGGACCGGTGCGTTGAGCTGGTCCGGTGCTCGGCCGGAATCGTGACCATTCTGGTGCCCTACCTCGGCTATGATGAGGCCTCGTCCATCGCCAAGGAGGCCCAGTGCTCGGGACGGTCCGTGTACGATCTGGTCCTGAAAAAGGGGCTCATGACCGCGGATCAGCTCAACGACATCCTGGACCCGGGCAAGATGACCTGTCCGCGCATGGTGCAGGGCGAGGATACCTGTGGTCTGAAGTGAGCCTTTGCAGGCAAATACATACGGTATGAAGGCCGCCTTTACCGGGGAATCGGTAAAGGCGGCTTTTTTTGGGGAGAGCGGACCGACGGCAGGACAAATATTTCCGTTCAGGCATCCTCGCTACCGTGGGCAGGGAAATTTCGGATCGAATTTTCCCTGCCCGGGTATAGGGTGGGGATTTTGAAGAAGCCCGGGTGTGCCGTTCCTCCCTCCTGCTCCGGGGTTTTCAATCCGTTTCGGTGCGAATGGTCAGGAATTCCTTGAGATCAGAATGGAGTAATGCCTGGAAATCTTTCGGGTCGTCTTCCGGGACTTCGGCAAAAAGAAACGCGAATACCGGGTATTTTCGAACATCAATGGGACGAAGCTCCAAAGGGGTGCTGAAGCGTGCTTTGAACCCCTCGTAATCCACTCTGGTAATGGATGAGCAGTCCACATCCGCGGCCACATCGGCCACAAGTACGCCTACAGCCTTCCCCTCGCGCTTTGCGAGGATCGACTCCCAGTCCGGGGTTTTTCCGTCAAGATAGTATGTATACGGGTTGAAACCGTAGGCATGAAAGGTCAGGTCGGCCACGCACCACCCGGCAAACCGCATTGGGTTGACCTCGATGGGCAGGATGGAGCCGTCCGAAGATACCCGCAGCTCCACATGGGCCGGGAACCGTGACAATCCCGCACGGGTGCCGATTTCTGCCAGATATTCTGTGAACCGTTCCCGCCAGGCCCGGATGATGGTGGGGGAGGTCAGGTACACCCGGTCGCTGACATCGTTTTTTGAGGCAAAGAGGTGTCCGAGAATGTTCAGAATCACCGGGCTGCCATCTCCGTCGAAATACACATCCACCGCAAATTCTTCCCCGTCGATGCACTCCTCCACAATAAACCGGTCCAGGTTCAGGACCTGCTCGGGATACTGGCTCCTGATGCGGGTCACTTCGCCTTTGATGGTGTCAAGGACTCCGGGCCACTGATCGTCGGAGTCCACTTTGTGGACCCCAAGGCTGAAGAATCCGACGGCCGGTTTGATGATGAACGGTTTGGGCATGTCCGCGGGGTCAAGGGTTTCCAGTTCTGCACAGGGAATTCCTTTGAAAAAATAGTCGGGATGCATGTCCCGGATAAGCTCCCGGAATCGGATTTTGTCCTTGAACAGGGCGATTGTCTCCGGCAGCCCGCTACCCCCGAGGTGGGTCCCGATCCACTCGATGGCGTTTTCCGAGTTGGAATAGATGGAAAGCGACCTGTCGTCGCGTGCCCTTGCGGCAAATTCTTCTGCGGAGCAAAGACAGGGGGCGCCCGGCCCGAAATGTTTGACTGCCATATCATTGGCCAGGACCGGTGCCTGACGGTCGAGAATGGTCTGTTTCAGAAAATCAGAGACATAGGGTGCTTCGAGTATGAACATTGTTGATTTTGGGTTGAGGGTTTCGGGAAGAACGGCCTGGATTGACAAGTTCTCTTAAAACAGGAGTTTGAGCAAGGCCTGGTTCAGTATGCCGAATGGGGGAGTTCTGGGGGCGGGCAGGATTTCAAATCCCGGGCTTTTCATTCATCCTCTTTTCTGTAAGCATCCCCTCCTTTCTGACGGGTATGGTCCCGCCGCAACCTCTTTTTTTTCGGAGGCCATCGAATGAACAGCAAGATCGGTCGTAATGACCCCTGCCCCTGCGGCAGCGGGAAAAAATATAAGAAATGCTGTATGGGAACGGCCGAAGCAGCGAGTCTGAATCTCCCGGAAACGTATATGAAGCGGTATAAGATCCGCTTGAAGACCGAAGAGGAGATTGCCGGCATGCGCCGCTGCGGCAGGCTGGTTATGGAGACCTTCGAGGTCGTCAAAGAACTGATTCGGCCGGGAGTGTTGACCGAAGAAATCAACCGGGCAGTGCACGAATTCACGATCAAAAACGGGGCCGTGCCTGCACCCCTCAATTATCGGGGGTTTCCCAAAAGCGTCTGCGTCTCTCCCAACGAGGTGGTCTGCCACGGAATTCCCGGGGAACGGGTTCTTGTGGACGGGGATATCGTCAACGTGGACATCACCTCCATCCTGGACGGCTGCTACGCCGACTGCAACCAGACCTTTTTCGTGGGCGATCCATCTGTGGAGGCACGCCGGATCGTTGACGTGACCCGGGAGTGTCTGCGGCTCGGGTTTGAACAGGTCAGACCCGGCAATGTGATCAACGACATCTCCACCGCCATCCAGACCCATGCCGAGGACCAGGGGTGCTCCGTGGTGCGCGAATACATGGGGCACGGTGTCGGGCTCGAGTTTCACGAACCCCCCAACGTCCCTCATTTTCGTTCCCGCATGGGCAACGTACCCCTTGCTCCGGGCATGACCTTTACCATTGAACCGATGATCAATCTCGGCAGCAGGGCGGTCCGGGTGCTCGATGACGGCTGGACCGCCGTGACCGCGGACGGGTCCCTCTCGGCCCAGTTTGAGCAGACCCTGGTTGTCACCGAGGACGGTTTTGAAAGCCTGACCCCGTTCGACCTGTAGGGGGGGCGCGCCCGATCCGGGCAGGCCGGACAGGCGACAGGCAGCATCCGGAAGGTGCTGCCTGGTTTTTTTATCTCTTCGGTGTTCTGTTCGCCTGAGCGGGTGAATGAACAGTCGGTTCTTGCCGGTTTCTTCCGGCAGAGGACCCGGAGATCACTGATGTCCTTCTTCGGGCACGATGCAGATGAACTCCAGACGCTGTGCTCCGGTATTGATGAACTGGTGTTCGGCATCCGAGGGAACCTGGGCGTAGGACCCTTCACGAAGGGGATGCTCCTGTCCTTCCAGAAAGAGAATGCCCTCTCCCCTGGACACATAGTTGATATGCGGCCAGGGGTGGGCATGGCGGGAGGTGTGCCCACCGGGTTCAAGGGTCACCATACGCATCACATGCCCCTCCCAGCCCTGCTTCGGACCGACCATGGCCTGCATGGACGCTCCCTCGAATCCGGGGGCGGTCACTTTTTTCGCATCCTGTTCACTTCTTTCGGCAACGATCATGTCTCTTTCCTCGTTTTTTTACTGCGTTTTCATTGTCCGGGCCGCTGCAGCGGCACAGTCCGGTTCAAAAGGTTACAGCCATTTCTTACGGACAAACCACCAGTACATCCCGATCCCCAGTGCGGCCATGAACAGCAGGGCAGCAGGGTATCCCCAGACCCATTGCAGCTCGGGCATGTGCGCGAAGTTCATTCCGTAGATTCCGGCCACAAAGGTCAGGGGGATGAAGATGGTGGCGATGAGGGTCAACACCTTCATGATCTCGTTCATGCGCATACCGGCCAGGGAGATGTGCAGTTCGATCATGGATGAGACCATCTCCGAGAGCCGTGCGGTCATGTCCGCCACCTGGGATACGTGGTCGGACACGTCGCGTAAAAAGGTGTCCGTTTCAACGCTCCAGTCCAGGCCGTCCCCCACGGTGTGCAGCTCCTTGATCAGTTCGGTCACCGGGCGGATGGCCGAGCGCAGGGCCAGCATTTCCCGTTTCATGTGATACAGGTCAAGACTCAGAGCATTGGACTGTTCCTCCAGCAGTAGACGTTCCTCCAGTTTCTCGATCTCTTCCCCAAGCCCGGAAAGGGCCGAAAAGTATTGGTCCACCACCGCGTCCAGCAGGGCGACGACCAGATAATCGGCCCCGCCGTGCCGAATGCGGCTTTTCTCCCTGCGGGCCCGCTGAGCCACGTGGTCCCAGGTGTTTTTCTCTCCCTCCTGGAAGGTGATAACGTATCCCTCGCCCCAGATGATCCCCACCTGCTCCTCCAGCAGTTTTCCGGTTGCCTCGTTGTATTCGACCATTTTCAGGGCAATGAAGATCAGATCCTCGAACTCCTCGAGTTTGGGGCGCTGATCCGGGTTGAGCAGATCCTCCATGAGCAGCGGGTGCAGCTTGAATCGCTCCCCCATCCGTCTGATCAGGTCCGGGTCATGGATGCCGCGGACCCGCACCCAGTCCAGGGTGCGGGGAGAGAATTCGGGCACGCCTTCTCCGGGGTCGAGGCAGACCTCCTCCAGAAGGTCTGGGGCCAGGTGCAGGACTGTGACCTGCACCGGAAAATCCCGGGGCGGTCCGGTGTAGAGCAGGGTGCCCGGAGCAGCTCCCACCTTTTGTGTTCTGCGTTTGAGAATGTCGAACATAACCTGGGTTCACCTTTGCTGTGGTTGTCAGTGGGGAGAAACGGCCGGAGCAGTCATCCTGAAACAGATGTAAACGGGAAAACTGGTACGTGGTTGATCCTGAGACTAGGGTCAAGGGGCTTTTTTTAGTATTTCTGTATGTCATCGCTCGCCGGAATGACTGCCCTGAACAAGGGGGGCTGTCAGGGGTTTGAGTGCACGCTCAGTCCGGTAACCGTGACCAGAATCAGTCCCATACCGAAGATCTGCGCGCCGGCCAGGGTTTCCCCCAGGACCAGGACGCCGAAAAGAGAGGCGGTGACCGGCTCGACCAGGGCAATGATGGAGGCCACGGCCGGGGTGGTGTGGTGCAGGCCGCTGATATAAAAGAAAAACGAAAATCCCGCACCAAGAACACCAAGCGAGATGAACAGCGGCCAGTCCGGAGAGCTCGGGACGGCAGCGATCTGACTGAAATCGCCCGGTCGGATGAGAATGCAGGCGAGTGTCGCGAATGCGATCACGAGAATTGCCTGCGGGCTGCCGTGCGGTGCAGCATATTTGAAGCCGAAAATGAATACCGCGTACGACAGTCCGGCCAGCAACCCGGCCCCGAGGCCGATCGGCGTGGTGTTGCATACCTCGGGGTCGTAGATACGGGTGAGCAGTACAATGCCGATCATGACCATGGCCACCGCAGCCCACTTGAATAACGTGGGCTTTTCAATTTTAAGGGCGAAAGACAGAAGATATACGAACACCGGTGCGCTGTACATCAGCGTGACCGCGACCGCGACGCAACCGTGCGCAATACTCACGAAGTAAAATCCGAAGTTACCGGCTACGCCGAGACCGGCAACCGCGGACCAGAACCACAGCCGGCGATTCCCCAGTCCGCTGTCGCGCGGGCGCAGCCCCAGCCAGGTCAGGCAGAACAACAGCCCGATCACCCCCCGGTAGAAGGACACCACGAGGGCATCCCAGCCGTTGGCCATCAGGATGCCGGCAATTCCTCCGGACACTCCCCAGCACAGAGCCGCCATCGCCACCAACATGTTGCTTGAATTGGGCATCGGATATCCGTCAGCGGTTGCAGATTCCCGTGGAGAAGGAACTTATGAAGGAAAGGGAGGACCTTTGCTCCATCTGCCTTCAGGGCATGATCTTGAAAAGATTTTGCCATACCATCCAGGAAACTGTTTTTCAATCACAAACGGAAATTGTTTTTATTTTCTGTTTGGGTGGGGAGATTTCCGGTCAAGGTTGACGATTCCTGCCCGGGGAGACGTTTCAAGCTTTTCCATAACCTGCGGCACACCTTCACCGATCCGGGACGGATCGGAAATTTCAGGAGCCCGTTTCTGGGCGTGGTGGGTGGCGGATTCGAGTACGGGGTGTGGTCCGGGCTGGTCGGGGTCGGGGCGGA
>Ga0102940_1002460_pt1 | contig 11143 bp, 18 predicted proteins | sample SalPonR2_C_D1_MG_FD_78215 | JGI IMG/M metagenome (GOLD analysis project Ga0102940, IMG submission 78215) | Salt pond soil microbial communities from South San Francisco under conditions of wetland restoration - Salt Pond MetaG R2_C_D1_MG | ecosystem: Environmental > Aquatic > Marine > Intertidal...
AGCGTATCCACTTTGGTTCTGTTTTTACCGGCACAGGCATACAATTGGGTGATGCGTTCTTTTGTGTCTTTTCTGACATTCATCACATCCATGCCTTCGGAGACTTTTCCTGAAGCCACTTTGAAATAATTGATTTCGCCGATGTGCTCTTCATTTGAGGATTTGAATACAAATGCAGCAAACGGAGCGTCTTCTTTACATTCAATCTCATTGCCTTCTTTGTCAACCAATGGTTTTACCTGGTCAGGAGCCGGAGCAACATTAACGATGAAATCCATCAGGGTATTGATGCCTAACTGAGCTTTGGCCGAAGTACAGAATACCGGGTTCAGATTACCGGAAACGATTCCGCTTCTGAGACCCTGCATCATTTCCTCTTCTGAGAGGGTTTCGTTTTCAAAATATTTTTCCATGAGAGCTTCATCCGCTTCAGCAGCTTTTTCAATCAGCTCTGCACGCAGCTCTTCGGCTTTATCCTGATGCTCAGCCGGGATATCTTTTGCCTCGGCTTTTCCATCTTTGTATGTGTACATCTTCATGTCCAGAACGTCCACAATGCTGTTAAAATTAATGCCCGGGTTAGCTGGGAATTGAATGCTTGTGGCACCACTGAATTTTTCAGTTACACTTTCAATGGTTTTTTCATAATTTGTCTTTTCATGATCAAGGTGATTGATGGTAATGAAAAGCGGTTTTTTATAGTTCTCATTCTGACGCTTATGGATTTCTGTACCTACTTCAACGCCATTTTGTGCATTGATCACCATGAGGCTGGTGTCTGCAGCGTACATGCTGGTTACAACATTCCCGATGAAATCATCCATGCCGGGATTGTCAATGAAATTTATTTTTTTGCCTTTGTGTTCTGCAAACACAACAGCTGAAAAAACAGAGTTGCCGTTTTCTTTTTCTACAGGTTTGTAATCAGAAACGGTGTTTTGCGCAGAAACATCCCCTTTGCGCTGGAGAGCTCCGCTTTCAAAGACCATGGCTTCAGCCAGAGTGGTTTTGCCGGAGCCTGAATTTCCTAACAGTGCTAGATTTCTTATCTCACTGGTCTGATAGTTTTTCATAATGTATACGTTAATTTTATTTAGAATTTGAAAAACAATTATTTCCCTTTTTTTGCAAAGGGCTACAAAAATAACACTAATTTATTTAGATGCAAATACACATACCATATTATTACATTATAGAGCTTTCAACTTCCCGTTTAATTGTAAAGATTCAAAATAAGGCTGAAATATCACGAAATCAGGATTTTTTTAAAACATTTGTTGTTAATAAAAAAAAATAAAATACCTTTGCAGTCCAATTTAGAAAAAATGTTTTTCGCTTAAACTGGAATCTATGCCAACAATACAACAGCTAGTCCGAAAAGGAAGAAAACGTCAGGTTGAGAAAAGTAAATCACCTGCACTGAACTCCTGCCCGCAGCGCAGGGGAGTATGTACAAGGGTATATACGACAACACCAAAGAAACCAAACTCTGCGATGCGTAAAGTCGCCAGGGTAAGGCTTACAAACGGAAAAGAGGTTAATGCCTACATCCCGGGTGAAGGCCACAACCTGCAGGAACACTCCATCGTGCTTATCCGTGGCGGCCGTGTAAAAGACCTCCCCGGTGTACGTTATCACATTGTTCGTGGTGCACTTGACACTTCTGGTGTCGAAGGCAGAACGCAGAGACGTTCCAAATACGGAGCCAAGAAACCTAAAAAATAAGCGGTTAGAATATGAGAAAGTTAAAAAATAATATCAGAAAACGCGAAGTCGATCCTGTGTACAATGATGAGCTTGTTACTCGGTTTGCTAACGATATGATGCTGCACGGGAAAAAAGCCCAGTCTCTGAATATTCTTTATAAAGCGCTTGAATTAGTTGAAGAGCGTAAGAAAGATGATGAGTTGTCAGCATTGGAAATCTGGAAAAAAGCACTGCAAAACATTACACCGCTTGTTGAGGTAAAAAGTCGCAGAATTGGTGGAGCTACCTTTCAGGTGCCTATGGAAATTCGTGCCGACAGAAAAATTTCTGTATCCAATAAATGGATGATCGAAGCAACAAGAAAACGCAGTGGAAAAACCATGGCGGAAAAACTTGCTGCAGAAATCCTCGCTGCTTACAACGAAGAAGGCGGTGCAGTTAAGAAAAAAGAAGATACCCACAGAATGGCAGATGCCAACAAGGCATTCTCTCATTTCAGATTCTAAATTGATCCGAAAATGTCCCTCGAAACAACCCGAAATATTGGCATTATGGCTCACATTGACGCCGGTAAAACAACAACTACCGAGCGCGTCCTGTATTATACAGGTGTGAACTATAAGCTCGGGGAGGTTCACGACGGGGCGGCGACCATGGACTGGATGCAGCAGGAACAACAGCGTGGTATTACCATTACTTCTGCTGCTACAACCACTTACTGGAAGAAAAACGGAAGCGATTACAGAATCAATATTATCGATACCCCCGGTCATGTCGATTTTACCGTTGAGGTCGAACGTTCACTCAGGGTGCTGGATGGTGCCGTTGCTGTATTCTGTGCAGTCGGTGGGGTAGAACCTCAATCGGAAACTGTCTGGAGACAAGCTGACAGATATAGGGTGCCTCGCATTGCATTTATTAATAAGATGGACAGAGTCGGAGCAGACTTTTTTCGCGTTGTTGAACAAATTGAAGAACGCCTTAAAGCTGCTGCCATCCCCTTTCAATTGCCAATTGGTGTTGAAGATGATTTCCGGGGCGTGGTTGATCTGATTACCCAAAAGGCGTTTGTCTGGCCCCTTGATGATGATGGATTAGGTGCTGAATATGAAATAACCGACGTGCCTGATGATTTGAAAAGTGAAGTCCATGAGTGGCGCGAAAAACTTATCGAGAAGGTAGCAGAAACAGATGATCAATTGCTGGAAAAGTTTTTTGAAGACAGAGAAGCGATTTCAGTTGACCAGTTTGTAAAAAGCGCTCGCAAAGCGGTGCTGGATAGAAAAATTGTTCCTGTTCTCTGTGGATCAGCATTTAAAAACAAAGGGGTACAGCCACTGTTAAATGCCATTACGGATTATCTGCCCAGCCCAACTGATGTGGAAAACATTGAGGGTATCCATCCCAAAACTGAAGAACACATTTCGCGCAGACCGGATCTTAATGAACCGTTTGCAGCACTTTGTTTTAAAATCGCTACCGACCCGTTTGTCGGAAGGCTTGCATATTTAAGAGTATACTCCGGTTCAATTAACGCCAAAGATCAGGCGTACAATACACGGACGCAGAAACTGGAACGTCTTAACAGATTGTTTCTGATGCATGCCAACAAACAAAAAGCGCTTAGCGAAATTAAAGCCGGTGATATTTGTGCAGTGGTTGGGTTTAAGAATATTAAAACTGGTGATACCCTGTGTGCAAAAGATAAGCCCATTATTCTCGAGACAATGCAATTTCCCGAACCGGTTATTGGATTGGCTATTGAACCCGAGGTGCAGGCTGATGTGGATAAAGTGGGTGAAGCGCTGGGTAAACTGGCCGAAGAAGATCCTACATTTACGGTGAAACATGATGATCAATCCGGACAAACCGTTATCAACGGCATGGGTGAGTTACACCTGGAGATTCTGATAGACAGATTGAAACATGAGTTTAAACTCAATCTCAACAAAGGTGCACCACACGTTAATTACAAAGAACGGGTTTACGGAAGCATTGAACATCACGAGATATTTAAAAAGCAAACCGGCGGTAAAGGTAAGTTCGCTGAGATTAAAGTAGAAATTGCCGGAGTGGAGCCCGGGGAAAAAGGACTGTTTTTTGAGAATAAAATCAAAGGTGATTCCATCCCGAAAGAATTTATCCCCTCAATTGAAAAGGGATTTAAAGGAGGCATGACCAATGGTCCTGTTGCCGGTTACCCGCTGGAAGGCATTAAAGTAACACTGCTTGATGGTAGTTATCACCCTGTGGATTCAGATCCGCTGGCATTTGAAATAGCTGCCCGCCAGGCAATGAGTAAAGCAACCAAAAAAATGCAGTCACGCATGCTTGAGCCGGTTATGAAGCTCGAAGTAATTACCCCGGAAGAGTATATGGGTGATGTGGTTGCCGATTTAAATAAACGACGTGCCGATATTCAGGGTATGGGAGAACAAAGCGGAGCTCGTGTTGTGCGCGCTTTTGTCCCGCTTGCTGAGCAATTTGGCTACGTTACTGTATTACGAACATTAACTTCAGGAAGGGCAAACTCATCCATGGAATTTAGCCATTATGAGCCGATGCCCGAAGAGCTGGAGAAGAAAATATTAGAAAAAGGATTGTTGTCTTTTTAACTATTTTAAACGTTTATGGGTCAGAAAATACGAATTAAACTCAGATCGTACGATCACAATCTGCTGGACAAATCCTCAGAAAAGATCGTAAAAACAGTAAAAACTACTGGAGCTGTTGTCAGCGGACCGATTCCTCTGCCAACGCACAAACGCATCTTTACGGTGAACCGTTCAACCTTCGTGAATAAGAAAGCACGAGAACAGTTTGAACTGAATGCTCACAAGCGTTTGCTGGATATTTACAGTACAACAGCAAACACAATTGATGCGCTGATGAAGCTTGAACTTCCCAGTGGTGTAGATGTAGAAATTAAAGTGTGATAATTTAATACTTAGTAGAAATGCAAGGAATTATTGGAAAAAAACTAGGAATGACTTCCGTATTCAGTGCCGAGGGGAAAAATATCCCATGCACTGTCATTGAAGCTGGTCCTTGTGTTGTTACACAGGTTAAAACCGAAAAAACGGACGGCTACAACGCTGTTCAGCTTTCTTTCGATGAAAAGAAAGAGAAACGCACAAGCAACGCAATGAAAAATCACTTTAAAAAGGCCAAAACAACGCCTAAACGTAAAGTGGTTGAATTTCGCGACTATGGTAAAGATGTCAAACACGGGGAGGAAATTACCGTGGATATTTTTATCGAAGGCGAATGGTGCGATGTTAGTGGTGATGCCAAGGGAAAAGGTTTCCAGGGTGTCATGAAACGTCACGGTTTCAGAGGTGTAAACGATGCAACCCATGGTCAGCACGATCGAGACAGAGCTCCGGGTTCACTTGGAGCCTCCTCAGACCCCTCACGTGTTTTTAAAGGAATGCGAATGGCAGGACGTACCGGAGGACAAAAGGTGAAAATGATCAGCCTCAAAGTGCTGAAAAAAATCCCCGAGAGCAATTTATTGTTAGTGAAAGGTTCAGTACCAGGTGCTAAAGGTTCATACTTAATAATTGAGAAATAATGAAACTAAAAGTATATAACAACAAAGGCCAGGAAACCGACAAAACCCTTGATCTTAACGATTCAGTATTCGCTATTGAACCAAATGACCATGCAGTCTATCTTGACTGTAAACAATATCTGGCCAACAAAAGGCAAGGGACACATAAAGCAAAAGAACGTAGTGACATTGCCGGAAGCCGTAAAAAAATCAAACGGCAAAAAGGAACCGGTACTGCCAGGTTTGGTGATATCAAAAACCCGATTTTCAGAGGTGGAGGCCGTGTCTTTGGCCCGCGTCCGAAAAGTTACAACGAAAAGGTCAATAAAAAGACCAAACGGCTCGCTCGTAAATCTGCTCTAAGCTATAAAGCTAAAGACAAGCAGCTCTTCGTTGTTGATAATTTTGGCGTCGATGAGATTAAAACCCGGAGAATAGCAGAAATTCAGGAAAATTTTAAAATTTCTGATAAAAAATTGCTAATCGTTGTGAATGAACAAAATAAAAATGTATATTTGTCATCTCGAAATTTGCCGGGTGTGGATGTCGTAAGTGTTTTGAATTTAAGTACTTATGATATTGTAGGCGCATCAATTTTGATGTTTGAAGAAGATTCAATTAAGGTTTTGGATAAAACCCTGGCATAAAAAATGAGCGACATGGATATTTTAATGAAACCAATAGTGACAGAAAAAATGACGGAGCAGGGCGAATCCCTGAACCGTTATGGCTTTATTGTCAATGTCAAGGCTGATAAAGTACAGATCAAAAAGGCAGTAGAAGAGCTAGACGACGTGCATGTCAGGTCTGTGAACACAATGAAATATGATGGTAAGTTTAAAACCCGCTACACCAAAACAGGTGTGGTTAGTGGTCGTACAAATGCTTACAAAAAAGCCATTGTGACATTGAATGATAATGATACAATTGATTTTTACAGCAACATTTAATCTGGAGTTATGGCAATCAGAAAATTTAAACCCACAACACCGGGACAACGAAATAAAATGATCAGTGATTTTACCGAAATTACGACAAGTAAGCCGGAAAAATCATTGCTGGAGCCTATAAAAAAATCCGGCGGAAGAAATTCCAAAGGTCGGATGACTGTGCGCTACCGTGGTGGTGGGCACAAAAGACGCTACCGTGTGATTGATTTCAAACGCAATAAAGACGGAATGAAAGCCACTGTTAAAACCATAGAATACGATCCAAACCGCTCTGCACGCATTGCACTGGTTCAGTACGAAGATGGTGAAAAACGGTACATTGTGGCTCCCAACGGCATCCAGGTGGATCAGGTAATCCTTAGTGGAAAAGGCGTTGCTCCGGAAGTTGGTAATGCGTTGCCGTTGGGTGAAATACCCCTCGGTACTATCGTACACAATATCGAATTGCATCCCGCTCAGGGTGGCATGCTCGCACGAAGCGCCGGAGCTTATGCTCAGCTCGTCTCACGAGAAGGCCGCTTTGCTGTCATAAAACTCCCATCCGGTGAGGTGCGCAGGATATTGACAACATGCAAAGCTACTGTTGGTAGTGTGTCAAATGCAGACCATAGTCTTGAAATATCCGGAAAAGCCGGACGTACGCGCTGGCAGGGTCGCAGACCCAGAACCCGTGGCGTTGTTATGAACCCGGTTGATCACCCAATGGGTGGTGGTGAAGGTCGTGCCTCAGGCGGACATCCGCGTTCACGCAAAGGACTGCTGGCCAAAGGCTACCTTACACGCAAGCCCACGAAGGCTTCCAATAAATACATAATCGAACGTCGTAAAAGAAAATAATTGTTGAGATATGAGCAGATCATTAAAAAAAGGTCCATTTATTGACCCCAGTTTGGAGAAAAAAGTGCTTGTAATGCAGGACGCCAAGAAAAAGCAGGTGATTAAAACCTGGGCGCGCGCGTCAATAATTTCTCCTGAATTTGTGGGATTAACAATTGCTGTTCATAATGGTAATAAGTTTGTCCCTGTCTACATAACTGAAAATATGGTTGGACATAAACTGGGAGAGTTTGCTCCCACCAGGACCTTTAGAGGTCATGGCGGAAAATAATCTGAAAAACAGTAATAATTATGGGTGCACGGAAAAGATTAGCGGCCGAAAAACGTAAAGAGGCCAAAAAAAATAAAAGTTACGCTGTTCTGAAGAACTGCCCGACATCTCCTAGAAAAATGAGATTGATGGCTGATTTGATCAGAGGTAAAGGTGTGGATGAAGCTTTGGATATTCTTAAATTTTCTTCCAAAGAGGCTTCCCGCCGGGTTGAAAAACTTCTGATGTCAGCTATCGCAAACTGGCAGGCAAAGAATGAAGGCGTAAGAATGGAAGATGCCAATCTGATCGTAAGTGAAGTCATGGTGGATTCAGCCAGAATGCTTAAACGCATTCAGCCGGCTCCTCAAGGCAGAGCTTACCGCATCAGAAAGCGCTCCAATCACGTTACGCTTACTGTGGCTAGTGCCAGCAGTATGCTTAGTGAGGAAAAAGAATCAGTAGAAGTACAAGAAGAATCTGAAAATTAAATCGATATTCAATGGGACAGAAGGTTAATCCAATAAGCAACAGGCTTGGTATCATCAAAGGATGGGACTCCAACTGGTATGGCGGTAAAAATTATGGTGAGAAAATTCTCGAAGATCATAAAATCCGCGAATACCTGAATGTACGTCTCGCTAAAGCAAGCGTTGCTAAGGTTGTCATTGAGCGTTCCGTAAAAATGGTGACCATTACGATTCATACTGCAAGGCCAGGTATTATTATTGGTCGCGGCGGTCAGGAAGTTGATAAGCTTAAAGAAGAGCTCAAGAAAATCACTTCCAAAGAAATCCAAGTAAACATTTACGAAATCAAACGACCCGAACTGAATGCAAAACTTGTGGGTGCCAATATAGCGCGTCAGATTGAAGGTAAAATTGCATACAGAAGGGCTGTAAAGATGTCCATCGCTTCTACTATGCGCATGGGGGCTGAAGGAATTAAGATTCTCGTTGGTGGTCGCCTTAATGGTGCAGAGATGGCTCGTTCGGAAACCTATAAGGAAGGCAGAATCCCATTGCATACTTTCCGTGCTGATATCGATTATGCGCTTGCTGAAGCCCTGACTAAAACCGGTATGATTGGTGTGAAAACATGGATCTGCCGTGGGGAAATTTATGGAAAACCTGATCTCTCACCCAATATCGGAATGAGTAAAAAAGGTGGACAGAGTGGCAAGAAACGGTTTAACAAAAAAAGAAGAAAATAAGGAGCGGTAATCATGTTACAACCCAAAAAAACAAAATACAGAAGGCATCAGAAAGGCAAAATGAAAGGAAACGCTCACCGCGGTGCTGAGATTGCCTTTGGAAGTTTTGCCCTTAAAACCCTCGAAACCAGCTGGATCGATGGTCGTCAAATTGAGGCAGCCAGGATTGCCATTACGCGTGAGATGCAGCGTCAGGGTAAACTCTGGGTCCGGATATTTCCCGATAAACCCATTACCAAAAAACCTGCAGAAGTTCGTATGGGTAAAGGTAAAGGTGATCCGGAAATGTTTGTTGCAAGAGTGACACCAGGTCGTATTATGTTCGAAATTGATGGTGTGCCTTTTAAAAAAGCTCAGGAAGCCCTGAGGCTTGGCGCTCAAAAAATGCCTGTGAAAACCAAACTCGTGGTCAGAAGAGATTATGACTATAACGAATAAACCAGGGTACAATGAAAAACAGTGAAATAAGACAATTAACAACCAAAGAAATCCTTGAGAAAATCGGGGACGAAAAGAACACGCTCACCAGGCTTAAAATGAATCATGCGGTATCACCTCTTGAGAATCCTAATAAAATTACTGATGTCAAAAGGGATATTGCGCGGATGAAGACTGAACTGAAAAAGCGTGAGCTTAGCGAACAATAAAAGACGAATACTATGGAACGGAAATTACGCAAAGAACGTATAGGTGTGGTTACCAGCAACAAAATGGACAAATCCATTGTGGTAAACATCAAGCGGAAAGAAAAACATCCCAAATACGGAAAGTTCGTCAATAAGAGCAACAAGTTTACTGCTCACGATGAAGACAATAAATGCGATATCGGCGATACAGTCCGTATCATGGAATCACGTCCGATAAGCAAGAATAAGAAGTGGAGATTAGTAGAAATTATTGAAAAAGTTAAATAAGCATGATACAGCAGGAATCCAAATTGGCCGTGGCCGATAACAGCGGTGCCAAAATTGTGCAGTGCATACGTGTACTCGGTGGAACCGGTAAAAGATATGCAAGCATCGGTGACCAGATTGTTGTTAGCGTGAAAAGCGCTATCCCGGGTGGCGAAATTAAAAAAGGTTCAATCTCAAAAGCCGTAGTTGTGAGAACAAGTAAAGAAGTGCGTCGCCAGGACGGCTCTTACATCCGATTTGATGATAATGCTTGTGTCTTGCTCAATACTGCCGGCGAAATCAGAGGTACCCGTATCTTTGGCCCCATTGCACGCGAATTGCGCGACGAAAAATATATGAGAATTATTTCACTCGCTTCTGAAGTATTGTAAAATTGATTGTCATGGCAAAAAAATTACATATCAAAAAAGGGGATACAGTGATGGTCATCGCTGGTGAATCTAAAGGATACCAGGGAAAAGTCCTCGAAGTCATCCCCAAAAAAAACAAAGCTATTGTGGAAGGTGCCAATGTGGTATCTAAACACACTAAGCCCAACGCTAATAATACCGAAGGTGGAATTCTTAAACAGGAAGCTCCGGTTCACCTTTCTAATCTGATGGTGATTGATCCAAAAGACGGTAAACCAACACGCGTGGGCAGAAAAGTTGTAGATAATAAGCTGGTTCGTTATGCTAAAAAATCAGGGGAGGAAATTAAGTAATGGCTTATAAACCGAATTTTCAAACAAAATACGAGGACCAGATCGTCCCTGCACTGAAAGAAAAATTTCAGTACACCTCAAGAATGGAGATCCCCAAAATTGAGAAGATTGTAATTAATCAGGGAATTGGTGAGGCAATTACAGATAAAAAACTCATCACAACTGCAATGGAAGAACTTGCACTGATTACTGGTCAGCAGCCCGTTACTACATATTCAAAACGGGATATCTCTAACTTTAAACTCCGCCAGGGCATGCCCATCGGTGTTAGAGTTACGCTTAGAAGACATCGTATGTACGAATTTACTGAACGCCTGGTGCGGAGTGCGCTCCCCAGAATCAGAGACTTTAAAGGTGTTGGAATTAAATTCGACGGTCGGGGAAATTATACCCTCGGCATTAATGAGCAAATTATTTTTCCGGAAATAAATCTGGATAAAGTCAATAAAATTATGGGTATGAACATAACATTCGTTACAACTGCAAAGACTGACGAAGAAGCTTATGCCCTGCTGACTGAATTTGGTATTCCTTTTAAAAACAAAAAAAATAAGTAGATATGGCCAAAGAATCCATGAAAGCGCGTGAAAGAAAGCGCCAGAAAATGGTTGATAAATATGCTGCCAAACGTGAACAGTTGAAAGCAGACGGCGAATATGAAAAACTTCATAAATTGCCGAAAAACTCTTCAAAAGTACGCTTGCATAACAGATGCAGTATTACAGGCAGACCGAAAGGATATATGCGCCAGTTTGGTGTAAGTCGTATTGTTTTCCGGGAAATGGCTTCTAATGGCCTCATACCCGGTGTGAAAAAAGCGAGTTGGTAATATTTTAATAGTGTAGTTATGACAGATCCGATCTCAGATTATCTGACCAGAATAAGAAACGGAATCCAGGCTCGACACAGAGTAGTGGATATCCCGGGGTCAAATTTAAAACGCGAAATGACCAAAGTCCTTTTCGATAAAGGATACATCCTGAATTATAAATTCGTTGAGGATAACAAGCAGGGTG
>Ga0102940_1002462_pt1 | contig 11136 bp, 5 predicted proteins | sample SalPonR2_C_D1_MG_FD_78215 | JGI IMG/M metagenome (GOLD analysis project Ga0102940, IMG submission 78215) | Salt pond soil microbial communities from South San Francisco under conditions of wetland restoration - Salt Pond MetaG R2_C_D1_MG | ecosystem: Environmental > Aquatic > Marine > Intertidal...
CGTATTTTGCCGACGCGAAGTCGCCCTGTCGGTCGGGGGGATACCGCAAGAGCCCTTGATGGAAATGGCGTTTTTTTGCCGTAAATTGCGCCAAGCAGGTAATCTGACGCTGATCAAAGCTCCCGCTGTCACTTCCGCTCGTCGCTTTACCGATAACGGGCCGTGGCGGGTAATTTGGTTTGATGTACGGATGTGGCTGCGCTTCATTCTCGGATTACCCATAGCTCCTTTTGCCGAAAGGTACTGGACAAAAAAATAAAGATATGACGGAACAGGAGTTGGCTTTACTGATCGACTTTCACCGCACCGCCGAACGGCAGGGGCCGGGGAGCGATACACATATCCGGACGATGCTGCAATTGCTCGACCACGACTTTGCCCCTACGGCGCAAATTGCCGATATTGGCTGTGGTACTGGATCAGCTACCCTGGTCCTGGCGCAGGAAACACAGGCACAGATCATGGCTGTAGATCTCTTCCCCGAGTTCCTGCAGGAACTGGAGCAACGCGCCCGGGCCCTCGAGCTACACGACCGCATCACTACCCGCAGCGAATCCATGGAAAACTTGTCATTTGCTCCGGAGTCGCTCGACCTCATCTGGTCGGAAGGGGCCATCTATATCATGGGCTTCGAGCGGGGCGTACAGACCTGGAAGACCTTTCTCAAACCGGGCGGTTACCTCGCCGTCAGCGAAATCGCCTGGATCACCTACGATCGACCGCAGGAAGTAGACGCTTACTGGCAGGAAGCCTACCCACAGATCGATACCATCTCCGGCAAGATTCGGGTGCTGGAGCAAAACGGTTTTACCCCGGTAGCTCACCTGGTGTTACCACCATCCTGTTGGTTCGATCATTACTACGGACCAATGGAAAAGCGGTTTGCGGCTTTTCTGGAAAAACACGACCACAGCGCAGCGGCCACCCAATTGGTAGAACAGGAAAAACAGGAAATAGCTTATTACCAACGCTATAAAGACTACTACAGCTATGGTTTTTTCCTGGCTAAAAAGCTATAGTGCGGAAACTCCTACATCCTCGCCTTTTATTGCGACATCTCCGGTTTTATTCTTTAATTTAGGGATTGTTCTGGGTGCTCTACATAGCCGTATGAAACCATGAGAAGAATCATCTACATTTTGCTGCCATTCCTTTTTGGCGGATGCCAAAAACCATCGGAAACAGTGAGGCCTGAGCTCACCAATATCACCGAATCGGTGTATGCTTCGGTGGAGGTTATTCCTGATGATACGTATTTTGCTTATGCGCCTCAGGCAGGCATTATTCAGGATGTCCTGATCGAGGAAGGCCAAACGGTTGATGCCGGGCAGGTATTACTAAGAGTCGCTGCCCCCACACAGAGTACCCGTATCGAGCAAGCCCGTTTGTCTGTAGCGCAAGCCAGGGAAAACTTCCTCGGTGACCATACGCTACTCGATAATATCGAGACTCAAATAGAACGTGCCAGCAAAACCCTGGCGGTTGATTCCATGCAGTACTACCGGCAAAAACACTTGTGGGCACAGGGCATCGGCTCCCAGACACAACTGGAAAAGGCCCAACTAGCCTACGAGCTTTCGCAAAAACAGTGCACTGCCTTGCAGCAGGAATACGCTCAAACCCGAATCCGCCTGCAAAACACCTACCAACAGGCACTCGAAGAGCTGCAACGGGAACAAATCACCGCAAGGGACTACAAGGTACGAGGCGAAATGGATGGAATGGTTTACTCCGTATCGAAAGAAAAAGGCGAATACCTCAGTCCTCAGGAAGCCTTTGCCCAATTGGGAAGCCGGGATGAGTTTCACCTGTCTATGACCATCGACGAGGTCGATATCGTACGCATCGACTCCGGCGACCTCGCTCTGGTACAACTGGATGCCTATCCCGGAGAAGTTTTTGAAGCGCGCCTGACCCGTATCCTCCCGGTAAAAGATGATGCTACCCAGACTTTCCAGGTGGAATGCCGTTTCGAACAGAAGCCTCCTGTACTCTACTACGGCCTGGCCGGAGAAGCCAGTATCGTCGTATCGCGCAAAAACGAAGCACTAACCATCCCCGCATCATTTTTATTACCCGGAGATAAGGTTATGACCGATGCGGGCGAAATACCAGTGCAAACCGGCTTAAAAAATCTGGAGTTTGTCGAAATTCTATCCGGTATAGATACCACTACGGTTTTACAAAAGCCCTCCAGCCCGTGAAAGAGCTTCGCCTTATAGTAGACATTTCCAGAACGCACCTGGTCTCCCGCCTGAAACAGACAACGGTGGCCGCTTTGGGGGTTATGTTTGGTATCGGCACCTACATTGTTATGCTGAGCTTCATGACGGGGTTGAACCAACTGCTCGACGGCCTGGTGCTCAACCGTACGCCACACATTCAAATTTACAGCGAAAGTAAGCCCAGTGCCGTACAGCCCGTGGAAATGTATGCCCCCTTTGCTGATGACCGACATATTATTCATTCCATTAAGCCCGACAACCAATTGGAGCGCATTCATAATGCCCTGCACCTGCTCGACGAACTTCGTCGGCATCATCAGGTGGAAGGTGCTACGCCCCAGGCCGTATGTAAGGTCTTTTATCTAGGGGGCGCCAACAAGTTTAATGGTCTATTGAACGGTATTGAAGTAGGAGAAGAAATGCGCCTGTTCAATTTTCGGGATTATATTGTTGCTGGTGACGTCACAACGCTGCTGACGCGCCCCAATAGCATCCTGATCGGCTCGGGGGTAGCCGCGAAGCTCTCCCTCTCCGTCGGCGACCGGGTACAGGTCAGTGGTGATAACGGGACGGTCTTCTCCCTGACTATCGGGGGCATTTTCCAAAGTGGCCTGATTGAGGTTGATGAAGTGCAAAGCTACGTAAGCCTGCGCACTGCCCAGCAGATCCTGGGCGAAGGCCGTAATTATATCTCCCGCATCCACGTCAAGCTAACCGATATCGACGACGCCGTACCCCTCGCCCAGTATATTGGCCGGAATTACCCCGTCACCGCCCTTGATATCAAAGCGGCCAACGCACAATTCGATACCGGATCCGATATACGTACGCTAATTACCTATGCCGTGTCCATCACCCTGCTCATTGTGGCCGGCTTTGGGATATACAACATCCTTAATATGTTCATCTACGAAAAGATGAACGACATCGCTATTTTAAAAGCCACCGGTTTTACCGGCCAGGACGTGCAGTGGATGTTTATCAGTCAGGCACTGACAATTGGGGTGGTTGGTGGGCTGCTGGGGCTCCTGATCGGCTATGTAGGCTCGGTGATCATCGACCGCACGCCTTTCGTTACCGAAGCGCTACCGACGGTAGATACCTATCCGGTAAATTTTGCCCCAATGTATTATGGTATAGGCATTGTCTTTGCCATCAGTTCTACATTCCTGGCGGGCTATCTCCCTGCCCGAAAAGCAAAAAAAATAGACCCGGTCGAGGTAATTCGGGGACGGTAATATGAGATTATGAACAAAAACTGTATTCTGGAAACCAACGCCATCAATAAGTACTTTGAAAAGCCTGTCCGCTTTCATGTCCTGAAGGATATCTCCCTATGCCTGCACCGGGGAGAATTTGTTTCCATCATGGGGAAATCGGGATGTGGCAAATCAACGCTGCTTTATATCCTCTCCACCATGGATACCAATTATGATGGGCAATTAATCATCGATGGCCAGGATGTCACCCACCTGACGCGCCCCCAACTGGCCGGTATCCGTAATGAAAAAATCGGTTTTGTTTTTCAGTTTCATTATCTCTTACCCGAGTTTTCCGTATTGAAGAACGTCATGCTACCGGCCCTCAAACTGGGGCGAAAAAGCCCCGCCGAAGTACGGGAAGATGCCCTGAACAGGTTGGAGATGCTCGATATTAAGGGGCAGGCCCACAAAAAAGCGTCCATGCTGTCGGGTGGGCAAAAACAGCGGGTAGCTATCGCCCGGGCGTTGATCAACAATCCTAAAATTATCATGGGGGACGAGCCCACCGGCAACCTCGATAGTAAAAACTCGGAAAACGTATTCTCTATTTTGCAGCAACTGAGTGCTGACCATCAGCTCTCTCTGCTGATCGTAACCCACGATCTCGACATGGCCCGTCGTACTGACCGCATTATTCAAATGGAAGACGGGGCTATTGTGTAGGCGGCTTCCGGTTATTCTATCACTACTTCATCCACAAACAACCACGCTTTGCCGCCCGCGCCCGGATGCCAGGATGGGCAGATGCCCACATTTTGCGCCCGGATGCGTACGTAGCGCCCCTCGGGTATGGTTTTCCTCCTGGAAAAATCGTCCGCTACGGTATGGATCAACGGCCCCTGCTGGGTACGCGGGATAGGTATCGCCTGCCCGGCTACTTCCCGGAAGTTGGTGCCGTCATTTGAAACGGCTACGCTAAACCTCCGCGGCGGAAAAATCCATACCCCCAAATCTTGCAGAAAGTGCGTCTCCACCCGATTGATGGGGCGGTTTTCGCCCAGATCAACTACTACCTCCAGGTCGACACCTTCGTAGCCCTGCCAACGACCGTCTTTAAAGTTGGTACTTCCCTGCCGCCTGTCGACCAGTCCGAGCGGTCCCCCGCCGGTATACTGCAGGGCGTATTTTTCCTTAATCTGTACACCGTTGTAGGGTGCTTTCGCAAAAGAGGCCGTTACTACGGGACTGAGCAGTGCGCCGGGACGGAAAGCTACTGCCCGCAATTCCGTAGTTGACTCCAGGGCAATAGGACCATCGTAGCGTGGAGCGCGATCAGGGTGCGGTGTAGTACCGTCGGTGGTGTAATAAATCTCATCCGCTTCGTCGTCGGTCCGTACCGTCACAGTGGCGCTTCCGCTAAAAATATCTTCGTCAACCACCTCCCCTTTGGCATTGACAAACTCCGGTACGGCACTCACTGCGGGAAAAGTAGCCTCCATGCGGAAAACCCAGGCGTGCGCTCCGGTTTTTGGCGGAAGCCGCACCTGCAAACCGTCCTGCTGATCAAAGGTCCAACTTAGCGGTTCGTCGTAGCCCAGCAATGTAATTGTACTGCCAGGGAGGGGCTGTACGTATTTGAGCGAGAGAGTATCGCCCGGCCATTGCAGGGCAATGGCGTAGACCTGCCCGTCGGCACCGCGGGTGTAGCGCAGATGTTCGCCTTCTTCCCACACCTCCCACATGCGGGTATCTTTGATGGCTTCACCGTTGGTCGCCATCCATTCGCCTATGCCCCGCAGTCGCTCTGCGCTGGGTGCCGGAATGAGCCCCCGGGCGTCAGGACCGACATTCAGGAGGTAATTTCCCCCCTTAGCCGCGATATCCACCAGGTTGTGAATGAGCAGTTCGGTCGATTTCCAGTTGTTGTCGTCGACCTTGTAGCCCCAGCTGTCGTTCATGGTCATGCATGACTCCCAGTCAAGGTCGGCTGAGCCGTAGTCGAGCACCTCCTGCTCGGGCGTACCGAAATCGCCCACGTACTCGCCCTCGCGGTTCATACCCTGCATGCCTTGCCGGCCCTTGCCTACCCGATTGTTGATCAGAATGTCGGGCTTGAGTTCACGCACAAACTGGTAGAGGTCTTTGCCCTGCGGCTCGCTCCATTCCTCAATCCACTCCCCGTCAAACCACAAAATGGCCGGATCGTAGCCCTCGACGAGCTCTTTTAGCTGTGGTTTCAGGTAGGTGTCACGGTACTGGGGAAAGGTTTTGTCCTGCGCCAGTGGGTGGTGCCAGTCCATAATAGAGTGATAGAACCCAAGGTGGATCCCCTCCGCATCGCAAGCCTCCTTCAACTCGCGCAGAATATCGCGGCCAAACGGCGTAGCATCTATAATATCATAGGTAATGGTCTCGGAATCCCACAGACAAAAGCCATCGTGGTGCTTGGAGGTGATGACCACATACTCCATCCCGGCCGCTTTGGCCAGGCGTGCCCAGGCCCGCGCATCAAATTCCGTGGGGTTGAAACGGCGTACGTACTGCTCGTATTCCGGTACCGGGATGCCGGCCGTGTACATAATCCATTCGGCCACGCCGCTCACCGTTTCACCGCGGTAGCGACCGGCCGGCACGGCGTAGGCTCCCCAATGAATAAACATACCGAATTTGGCATCGCGCCACCATGTCATCCGCTCCTCAAAAGCCGCCTTCGACTCGAGCAGGTAATTGGCATGGGGCCGGTGGTAGGCCCCTACTTCCCGGATGACGGGGCAGGCCATAGCGTCGGTAAGGCGAATGCGCAGGCGATCGGTAGTCGTGGTGGGTACGCGCACCCAACGTTTATTGCCGATCGAAGTCGCTTCGCCGATCATCTGCCAGCCACCATCCAGCCAGGCATCGACCGCAAAGGCCTCCACGCGCTGCCCCAACGGAATGTATTCCTCTACTTCCACCACGTTGAAGGTCTGCGGGGCATCCCACTGTAGGGTGAAGGAGCCGGTGGTGTCCCCGTCATTTAGGGCCCAGTAGGTATCGGGGTCGCTGTCGTTGAGGTGGCTTGCGCCAAAATGATCGCTGCGTCCGCGCACCGCTGAAGCTGATATTTTGGCAGCCGCCGCCTTGTTGTCGGTAAAGGTAGCGTCGAGACGCTGACGCAGTTGCATCAGCGCGGCCGAATCGTGCTCGTGCACCAGGCCGCGCCGGTCGACGGGCAGATTGAGCAGAAGATTGGCGTTGCGGCCCACGGAGTTGTAGTAGATCAACTCCAGATGGTCGGCACTCTTCACCTGATCGTCTTCGTCGGCATGATAGTACCAGCCCGGACGGATGGAGACGTCCACCTCAGCCGGGAGCCAGTGGGTGCCCCGTTGGTTGCCCGAGCGCAGATCGAGGTAGTCGGGCGTGCCGGGGTAATACTCATCGCGGTTGAGGGTCGACCAGTTGGTAGGGTGGGCGAAGCCGCGCTCGGTACCTACCCAGCGGATATCGGGCCCCGCATCGCTAAAGATGACCGCGTTGGGCTGGTGCTCGCGCACGGTGGCGATAAAGCCTTCCCAGTCGTACGGTTGTTGCCCCTTATATTCGGGGCCCACCGCTCCGTCGAACCACACCTCAAAGATATCGCCGTAGTTGGTGAGTACCTCGGTAAGCTGCTGCATAAAGTATTCGTTATACCCGTCGGTACCGTAGACCGGGCTGTGTTGATCCCAGGGCGAGAGGTAAACGCCCATTTTGAGATCGTATTCCCGGCAGGCTTCCGCCAAATCGCGTAGCACATCGCCCTCTCCGTTGCGCCAGGGACTGCTCGCCACGTCGTGATCGGTATACTCCGAATCCCACAGGCAAAAGCCGTCGTGGTGCTTGGCGGTAATTACAATACCTTTCATACCTGCTTGCTTGGCCACGCGCGCCCACTGCCCGCAGTCGAGCTGCGTGGGGTTGAAGAGGGTAGGAGGCTCTTCGCCGTGGCCCCATTCGGCTCCCGAGAACGTATTCATATTGAAGTGGACGAAAGCATAGTATTCGAGGTCGTGCCAGGTCCGTTGCCGCTCCGAGGGCGTCGCGCCAAAAGGCTCGGGTGGCGTATCGTCGGTACAGGCGGTAAGAAAAAGTAGCGACAACAGCAGCAGATACAGGTGTTTCATGGTTCAGTTGTTTTGACCGCACCTAAAATACAAATTCTGCTCAGAGCCCCCCGGCCCGACGGCTTACAGCCGATCGGACGGTCACGATGCACGTAGAGGATTCCTCCCCGTTTCTTGTTTTTGATCATACTGCTGGCTGACTCTTCTGAGGCCATATAGTGGCATCACTGCTCCGGCGAGGTAAACAAGAAACGGGGAGCAGCTGTACCCAGGCTGCAACGCCCTACCCTTTGCGCTACTCAACCTCCGCCCATCCCCGGGGATTGTTGTTTCAGCCCACAAAAGGAACAATGCCAGCTAGCGACTGCTTGTGGTACTAAAACGCCCCCTCCGACACAAACAAGAATCCCCGGAAAATCCACTCCTCGTAACTTTTGCTTATTTTAGAGAAGAACAAACCAAAAACAACATGCGCTTTTTCCTTTTCCTGCTGTGCACACTCCTGGCAACACCGGGCACAGCACAATCTTCTGCTATCACCAAACAACTCGATGACCTCAGCCTCACAGGCCTCCGGTTCCGCAATGTGGGGCCCGCCATTACCTCGGGGCGGATCGCTGATTTTGCGGTATACCCGGACAACCCGAAACATTATTACGTAGCCACCGCTTCCGGTGGGGTGTGGAAGACCGTCAATGGCGGCACGACCTACGAGCCACTCTTCGACCAACAGGGCAGCTATTCCATTGGGGTAGTGACTATCGATCCGCACAACGAAGATATTGTATGGGTCGGCACGGGCGAGAACAACGGTCAGCGCAGCGTCTCCTACGGCGATGGGGTATATAAATCACTCGACGGCGGGGCTTCCTGGCAACATATGGGGCTGAAGGCCTCCAACCACATCGGCTCCCTGATTGTCGATCCGGAGCAGCCCGGACGGGTGTACGTGGCAGCGATGGGGCCTATTTGGAGTGCCGGCGGTGAGCGCGGCGTCTACATTTCCGACGATGGCGGTACGACCTGGCGCAATACCCTGACTATCGACGAGCATACCGGGGTCAGTGAGATCGTACAGCATCCGACCGATCCCAATGTGCTGTACGCAGCGGCCTACCAACGGCGGCGGCACGTGTTCACCTACATTGGTGGCGGCCCCGGCTCGGCTCTCTACAAAAGTACCGACCGGGGCGAAACCTGGGAGAAGATCGGTAAGGGACTGCCCAATGTCGACCTGGGCCGCATCGGGCTGGCTATCTCACCGGCCAATCCGGATATCATCTACGCCATCGTGGAAGCGGCACAGGGGAAGGGAGGCTTTTATGCCTCGACCGATGCCGGGGCGAGCTGGCAAAAGCGCAGTGGCTACAGCACGGCCGGCCTCTACTATCAGGAGATCTTTGCCGATCCGGTCGACCCCGACCGCATTTACGCCATGGATACCTGGATGCACTATTCCGACGACGGGGGCCGCACCTTCAAGGTGCTGGGCGAAGACACCAAGCACGTCGATAACCACGCTATGTGGATCAACCCCGACGACCCGGAGCACATCCTGGTAGGCTGCGACGGAGGAATTTACGAGACCTTCGACCGCGCCAGAACCTGGTCGTACAAACCCAACTTGCCGGTCACTCAATTCTATAAGGTAGCCCTGGACAACGACGTGCCCTTCTACAATATCTACGGCGGTACGCAAGACAACTTCAGTATGGGTGGCCCCTCCCGTTCCATCTCCGGCAATGGCATTGTCAACAGCGACTGGTACATGACCCACGGGGGCGACGGCTTTGAATCTCAGACCGATCCGGCTAATCCGGATATCGTCTACGCCCAGTCGCAGTACGGTGGTCTGGTGCGCTATGATCGCCGCAGTGGAGAGGAAGTAGGCATTGTACCTCACCCGCGCGAGGGCGAAGATGCCTACCGCTGGAACTGGGATGCCCCCTTACAGGTGAGTATCCATCAGCCCGGTCGTCTGTACTTTGCAGCCAATAAGGTGTTCCGCAGCGACGATCGCGGTAACAGCTGGACCGTAATCAGCGACGACCTCACCCGCGAGATCGACCGCAACGAGCTAAAGGTGATGGGCCGCATTTGGGGTATTGATGCGGTAGCTAAAAATCAATCCACCTCACCCTACGGTACCATTGTCGCCTTCCACGAATCACCCCTCGATGCCGACCTGCTCGCCGTGGGTACCGACGACGGTCTGATTCAGATCACTACGGACGGGGGAGCCAGCTGGCAAGAGATTGACGGCATCCCGGGGGTACCCGACCGTACCTACGTCAATGCGGTGCTCTTTTCTCAGCATAACCGCAGTACGCTTTACGCAGTGTTCAACCATCACAAATACGGCGATTTCCAACCGTACGTGTACAAGTCGACCGACCTGGGCGACAGCTGGGAAAATATTAGCGGCAACCTGCCAGAGCGCGGCTCGGTGTACAGCATTGTAGAAGACCACGTAGCGTCCGACCTGTTGTTTGTCGGTACGGAATACGGGGTGTTCATGACACCTGCGGCCGGCAATTACTGGAAGCAGCTCAAGGCCGGTCTGCCCACCATTGCCGTACGCGATATGGCCATTCATCCGCGTGAAGATGACCTGGTGCTGGGTACTTTTGGTCGCGGCTTTTTTGTGCTCGATGACTACAGCAGCCTGCGCACTCTGGCCCAGGCCGCGGAACAACCCGGCACGTTGATGCCGGTGCGCGATCCGTGGCTATACGTCGAGAAATACCCTCTGGGGCTACCCGGGAAGGCCTTTCAGGGCGACAACTATTATACCGGAGAAAACCTGCCGCCGGTAGCCATGATTACCTGGCTTTTGCGGGAAGCACCCCAAACCAAACAGGCACAGCGCCGCGAAGCGGAGCAGGCTAAGAAAAAGAACGGCGAGGATAATGCCTACCCTTCCTACGAAGAGTTGGTGGCCGAGCGCACTGAAGAAGCACCGCATCTGCTGTTTACCATCCGCGATAGGGAAGGGAATATCGTACGCAAGCTTACGCAAAAACCACAGGCCGGCCTGCAGCGTATGCACTGGGACTTGCGCTATGCGCCCGATGATCCCATCAATCTCACACCACCGGCTTTCTATAATCCCTTCGGAGGGACGGAAGAAGGTGTCCTGGTAGCGCCGGGTCGTTATACGGTGGAGATGGCGCTGTTCCACGAGGGGACATTTACGAGTATGGGCGAGCCGGTAGCCTTCACGGTCAGGGCGCTGGGTAATTCGGTCTTGCCTGCCGATAATCGCGAGGCCAAGCTGGCCTTTCAGCAGAAGGTGGCCGAGCTGAATCAGGAGGTCACTGAGGTACGTCGGCAGCTGAGTGAGTTGTCGAATCAGATGCGCTTTATCCGGGAGGCGATCCTGCGCACCGAGGAAGATCAGGCGGCTCTCTTCGCCCAGTATCAAACGATCGAGACCATAGCCCGTGCCCTGCGCGAGGAGTTGAGCGGCGATCCGGTGGCCCGACAATTGGATATGGATCAGCCCATGTCGGTGAGTAGCCGCATTGGAGCCATCAACTATCAGCAATTCAATACTACTACGGCTCCGACGCAGACGCACCGTCAGAGTCTGGCTATTGCCCAAAAACAGTTTGCGCCCATTCA
>Ga0102940_1002464_pt1 | contig 11134 bp, 9 predicted proteins | sample SalPonR2_C_D1_MG_FD_78215 | JGI IMG/M metagenome (GOLD analysis project Ga0102940, IMG submission 78215) | Salt pond soil microbial communities from South San Francisco under conditions of wetland restoration - Salt Pond MetaG R2_C_D1_MG | ecosystem: Environmental > Aquatic > Marine > Intertidal...
AAAACACTTAGTTTTCTTTCAGGCACTAAATAATTAGTATCAGAAAGAAAACTCCTGTTTTATTGCCGTTTTCTTGCTGACACTAATTATCCAGTCAGGCCTGACTGGATAAAAAAGTCTTCCCAGACAAAAGTATAAAAACGGACCGAATTTTACCTGATATACTGGTTAATGATTGACTCGTAGTATTCCTGTTTTCCACTGATCAATTCTGGTTCGTCATTGGCAAGGGCCAGTTCTCTCAGATCTTCAAGTGTAAGTTCACCGTTCTCGAATTTAGCACCAGCGCCGCTGTCAAATGAGGCATAGCGTTCCTTTTTCATCTGCCTGATGGGCGATTTTTCAAGCAGTTCATGGGTGATTTCAAATGCCCTTGCGAATACATCCATGCCTGAAATATGTGTATGGAAAAAATCCTCCAGGTCGGTAGAGTTTCTTCTGCGTTTGGCGTCAAAATTGATACCACCGGATTTGAATCCACCGGCATCAATAATCACCATCATGGCCTCAATAATTTCGTAAAGATTAATTGGAAACTGGTCCGTATCCCATCCGTTCTGGTAATCGCCCCTGTTGGCATCGATGGAGCCAAAAAGACCATTATCAGCAGCAACCTGCAGTTCATGCTGGAATGTGTGACCAGCCAGGGTGGCATGGTTTACTTCAATATTCATTTTAAAGTCTTTGTCAAGTCCGTGCGCCTTAAGGAATCCGATCACTGTTGCTGTGTCGTAATCATATTGGTGTTTCGTTGGCTCCATTGGTTTTGGCTCGATAAGGAATGGTCCGGTAAAGCCATTTTTGCGGGCATAATCTTTGGCCATATGGAGGAATCTTGCCAGGTGTTCCTGTTCTCTTTTCATATCGGTGTTAAGCAAAGACATATACCCTTCACGTCCGCCCCAGAAGACATAGTTTTCACCTCCCAGAGCAATGGTGGCATCCAAAGCATTTTTCACCTGTGTTCCGGCAAAAGACAGGGCATTAAAATCGGGATTAGTAGAAGCCCCGTTCATGTAGCGCGGGTTCGAAAATACATTGGCTGTTCCCCATAATAGTTTAACACCTGATGCTTGTTGTTTCTCTTTGGCATAATCGACAATAGTGGCGAGGTTCTTTTCGTACTCCGGCAAAGAATTTCCTTCATCCACAAGGTCAATATCGTGGAAACAATAGTAAGGGGCTCCTATTTTTGTAAAGAACTCGAATGCAGCGTCCATTTTTTGCTTTCCCTTTGTTATGGCGTCGCTGCCTTTATCCCATGGATATTTCACGGTGCCTGGTCCGAACGGATCACCACCAGTGCCACAGAAAGTGTGCCAGTAAGCCACTGCATACCTGAGATGCTCTTTAAGTGTTTTGCCGGCAATCACTTTGTTCTCATCGTAAAATTTGAAAGCCATCGGATTGTCGGATTCTCTTCCTTCAAACTTAATTTTGTCTATTCCCTTGAAATACTCTTTGTTTCCTGTTGTTACGTTCATATCTTTTTGTGTTTTATTATCCAATTATTTGCTCTAGTGTTTTGCGCCATTGTCCGTATAAGTCATGAAAAAACCCACTTTTATTATGGTCTGGTTCAATGACCATTCTTTGTTTAAGTCCACCGAAAGCCTCATCAAATGATCCATAAGCGCCTGATCCGACGCCGGCACCTTTGGCCGATCCTTCAGATCCGTCGGTATCATAAAGTTCGATGGTGGCACCGGTTAATGTGGCAAGGGTCTCCCTGAAAACAGGACTAAGAAACATATTGGCATTTCCTGCTCGTATGACCTTAGGGTCGATACCGGTTTGCTTAATGATTTCCATTCCATAATGGAATGCATAAACAATTCCCTCCTGCGCGGCCCTTACAAGATGCTCTTCCTGGTGAATATTAAAATTCAACCGGTGTATTGACGCCCCAATATCCTTGTTGTTTAGCATACGCTCTGCTCCATTACCAAAGGGCAATGTCAAAAGTCCTTCCGAGCCTTCAGGCACTTTTGATGCCATATCGTTTAGTGCCGGGTAATTTGTTTCAGGTGCTGCAATGTTTTTCTTCAGCCATGAGTATTGAATGCCTGTGCCATTAATGCAAAGCAGCACACCAAGCCGGTTGATTTCCGGACTGTGGTTTACATGGGCAAATGTATTCACCCTGCTTTCAGGATCATACTTTATTTCATCGCTCACACCATATACCACGCCAGATGTGCCCGCTGTGGCAGCGATCTCTCCCGGGTTCAATACATTCAGTGAGAACGCATTATTGGGCTGGTCTCCTGCCCTGTATGAAACAGGCGTACCTTTCAACAGTCCCAGCTCCTCTGCAGCGGCTGCGTTAAGCCGACCCTGTTCTGAAAATGTAGGGACAATATCAGGAATTATGTTTTGCGGTATTCCATAGTGGTCCAGAAGGAAATCAGCGAGTGTATTGTTATTGAAATCCCAAAATATACCCTCTGAAAGTCCGGATATAGTCGTGTTAAGCTCACCGGTCATCTTCATGGCGATATAATCCCCTGGTAACATTAGTTTATATGCCTTATCAAAAATTTCAGGTTCATTTTCAATGACCCATCGGAGTTTCGATGCTGTAAAATTACCGGGGGAGTTGAGGAGGTGTGAAAGGCATCGGTCTTTACCGATCTGACCCAGGGCCATCTCTCCAATATTTACTGCCCGGCTGTCGCACCAGATGATGGATGAACGGAGTAGCTCCATATTTTTATCGACCAATACCAGTCCATGCATTTGGTATGATATGCCAATCGCCCTGATATTTGATGCGTCTATTTCTGCAACCTGCAGTACTTCGCTGGTAGAAAGCTTGATGTTCGACCACCATGTCTCTGGATTTTGTTCAGCCCAGCCCGTTTGATTGGCCGTGATTTTCATCTCCTTTTTAGGATTGAATGCAGATGCAATGGCCCTTCCGGTATTGATGTCAATAATGCTGGCTTTTACTGATGAACTTCCTACGTCATAACCAATTAGATACATAGATTGGGTTTAAAAATGATAATATAAATAGTCTTTTTGTGACTCTAAAAATGCTGCTTCATTGAATATATAGTACATGGCTGGTTTATGGGCTACGCCTGATTGTTTTTCATTTGAAGGCTCGATATAGTTCGCTTTTAGTGCCTTCTTTCTGAAATTCCGATTATCAAATTTTTGGTCTAATATCACTTCGTACAATGTCTGTAACTGCCTTATTGTAAATTTTTTTGGGAGAAGATTAAAGCAAATTGGCTCAAACCGTATGGCCATTTTTATGCTTTCCAGACCTTTAATTATTATCTCCTTATGATCAAAAGCCAGTTCAGGCAATTTCTTTATATCCTGCCATCGGGCTCCGTGCGACAGCGCTTTTTCTGAATCTGCATTATTGATCCTGATTAAAGCATAATATGCGGTTGTCACAACCCGGCGTATTTCCAAACCAGATGATTCTTCCAGCCATTGCTTGTCATCTTTATTTTTCATGCGGTCGGGACTACCGAAAACCGCAAACTGACGCAAAAACAGGTTGGTTAGTCCTGTGAGCTTCTGTAAAACCCGTTCTGCCGCACTGTCGAGATCTTCCATTTCAAAAATAAGATCACCCGGTAACTTTGATTTTCGGAGAAGACCACTGTTTGATGTTGCAGCCTCGCGTTCAATCAGTAAAACTTTTAGACTCTCACCATCAAAGCCAAATACAACACAGTCAACAGAAAGTTGCGGATTAAATTTATCCAATGATGAGTTGTTCATGCCCAAATCTATTGATTAAAATTTGAAAAAACAAACTTAGTGTAAAAAATACGTTTAGTATTTAATCTTATGCGTCTGAATATACAGGGAAAGGATTAATTTTTCTTTTGTAATGGTAGATTGATAATAAAAGAAGAGCCTTTTCCTTCTTCACTGTTTACCTGGATCGACCCTTTGTTGATTTTAATAAACTCCATGCAGACAATGAGACCAAGACCAGTGCCTTGTTCCCCGCTGGTTCCTGATGAAGAGCTGATAGCACCAAGTTTGAATAAGTTGTCGACTTTTTCTTTACTCATTCCAATGCCTGTATCAACAATTTCAATTACCACCCCTTTGTCGGATTGATAGCCGGCAAATGTAATGCTTCCTTTTTCCGTGAATTTGATTGCATTGCTGGTAATATTTCTGATAATTGTATTGAGCATGTTTCGATCAACAAAAGCAATCAGATCTTTAGGGATTTCATTGCTGAGCTTGATATTTTTATTTGAAGCTTGCAGCGCAATCAGAGAAATAATATCATTAACCACGTTATGGGTATTCACATTCGTGGGATTATATTTCACCCGTTTTGTTTGCGCTCTGGCCCATTCAAGAAGGTTTTCGAGAAGCTGGTAAGCATTGGAAGTTGATTCATTCATCATTTCCAACAACTCTTTTAATTTTTCCCGTTCGATATATTTATATTTGGAAAGAAGCAAATTGGTAAACCCGATGATTGAGTGAAAAGGATTTTTCAGGTCGTGGGCAATAATGGAGAACAAACGGTCTTTCATCGCATTGGTCTTTTCCAACTGCCTGGATTTTTCTTTAATCTCTTTATTTTGCTTTTTATTTTGTTCTTCAATAAGCTTCAATTCCGTAATGTCAGAATCAATCAGGATAAGATGCGTTATCTCATCCTGATCATTTGTTATGGGCGATATATTCGTCTGGTTCCATATTTCAGATCCATCATCATTTTTGTGTTTGGAATTGTAGGTATACGGTTTTCTTGTAATGTATATCTGGTTTAGTACTGCGGAAATATTAGAATTGGATGAGCTGTCGCGCAGATTAATTCCATATTTCTTAGTAAATTCCTCGAGGGATAGTTGGTATTTTTCAACAAAAGCGTCATTGACCCATTCGAAATTCCCATTACCATCCATAATCACCACGGTATTATGCGTTTTGCTGGCAACAAGGGAGAGCCGTTCGAGTCTTTGGTTTGCATTACGCAGATTCTCTGCCTGTGTATTCAGCTCTTCAGCCATTTGCTGAATCTCTTCATGCTTTTCTTCCAAAATTGCATTTGCTTCTCTGAGTGATTCAGATTTTGCATTTAGTTCTTTCTCGGCTTCCTTTTGAGGGGTTATGTCCCTTCCAATCCCTATAATTCCAACAATTTCTTTCTTTTTGTTTTTTATAGGAATCTTTGTGGTGGATACGGTAATTTCATCGCCCTTTAGGTTCAGTCCTGTTTCTTCCTTGTTAATAATGGGCTCGCCGGTCCTATGCATTTCCTGCTCTGAATCATAAAATGCCTGTGCATATTTCTTCTTGTAAAAGTCAAAGTCAGTTTTCCCAAGAAGTTCTTCCGGACTATTGGCACCCATAATTTTGGAGACGTGCTTATTAGCAAAGATAAACCTGCTTTCGCTGTCCTTATAATAAATCCTGTCGGGCATGTTGTTGATTAGCTGCTCAAGGATCTCCTTTTCCTGCACAGTCTTTCGCAGGTTAGCTTTAGATACCTTTTGCTTCAAACGCATGTATATGAATATATGAAACAAGATAAGGATAAGTAATCCTATCGCAAGCAGCAGAACCCATATTTCGGCAATATCATTTTTCACGACATGTAAAAATAATGAATATATGTCACAATAGCCGACAATATCATTTTTTTAAACTTCATTTTCAGAGTCTTAGATTTAAAGAGCGGGTTCCTTCAGGCTCTAAAAATGTTTCCTGGCCGGGCATTATTCAAAAACTTAATCCGCGTGCACAAAATTTAAGGTGCACGCGGATGGTAAGAGATTACGTGAGATTATGCATTTTAGTATGCAGACAAACACTAAACATCTTTTATTTCATAAGCAGATTTGGCAACCAGAGGCTAAGCTCAGGTATAAATGTAACCAGCATTAATACAACGATCATAACCAGGAACATTGGCATTAATGGCTTCACAACTTTTTCAATTTTTATGTCTGCCACACTACACCCGATAAAGAGTACACTTCCTACCGGTGGGGTACATAAACCTACGCATAGGTTGAGCACTATGATCATACCGAAATGAATCGGGTCCATTCCCAATTGGGCTGTAACAATAGGCAGGAATATCGGTGTAAATATGAGTACCGCAGGCGTCATGTCCATGAACACACCTACAAACAACAATATTAAGTTAATAATCAGCAGTATAACAATGGGATTATCACTGATGCTTAACAGTCCGTCACTAACATTTTGCGGGATATTTTCGTACGACATAATCCATGATAGTCCAATACTGGCAGCTACCAGGAGCATAACGATTGAAGTCGTCCTTACAGAACGGATAATTACATCGGGCAGATGCTTAATCTTCATATCGCGGTATAATAATGCGAGGACCAGGGCATACAGTACAGCAACGGCCGATGCTTCTGTAGCGGTAAAATACCCTGCAACAATACCACCAATAACAATTACAAGCATCATAAGACTGGGAACCGCATCGAAGAATACACGAATTCCTTTTTTTGCTTTCTCCCAGTGCTGCACTGTTTTATATACCCAAAAGGCCAATCCCAGGCCACCGAGACCATAAATAAGTATCTTGTATAATCCTGTTGCATTGTCATGTGCCATCTTTAATCCTGCACCCACTCCGATAACAGCTACGGCAACAACAGCCAATTTGGAAAGTGTTCTTACAACACCTTTTATACCTTTGTTTTTAAATATTACCATTGACATAGCAACCAGCATAATTCCCACACCTGTCATGATTCCAGGGATGTAACCAGCCAGGAACAACGCGGTAATTGATGCCCCTCCACTGGCGAGAGAATAAACAATAAGGATATTACTTGGTGGGATGGTAAGACCAGTGGTAGCTGAAGTAATGTTTACAGCCGCACTAAAATTCTCATCATAACCCTCTTTCTTCATTTCCGGTCCCATAATACTCCCGATGGCAGATGCAGATGCTGCTGCACTGCCAGAAATGGCGCCAAACAGCATATTTGCGATGACATTTACAAAGGCCAGTCCGCCCGGCAGTCCGCCAACAAGAACCCTGGCGAAATTTATTAGTCTCATAGCGATTCCTCCCCGGTTCATTATATTCCCTGCAAGAATAAAGAACGGAATGGCCAACAGTGCAAAACTGTCAAGCCCCGTAGCCATTCGCTGGGCATACGTTGTGAAAGCAGGCAGTGAATCAATTGATATTAACATCGTCAAAATGCCGGATGCGCCGATACTAAAAGCAATAGGGACGCCAAGTATGAGGAGTATGACGAAACTCAGGACAAGTACAATAACTTCCATATTCTATAATTTATTTTTTACAATGTTTACGAGATTGAAGATAGAAAAGTAGCAAATAAGAAGCCCACTGAGTGGCAGCACAATGTATACATAACCTAATGGGAGTTGTATAGCGGCAGATTTTACGTCCAGGTAAAACCGGGTGTATACCAGCCAGGAGCCACCAACTACCATGACTGTCAGGGCGAAGCCCAAAATAACTGCCTGAATAAAGATTTTAAGGATATACTGCCTTTTAGGTTTCGAGCGCTGCAGTAACAGATCAATTGCCAGGTGTTCTTGTCTTCCCGCAACATAAGCGGCACCTAATAAACTAACCCAGATAAGGAGGTAGCCTGCGAGCTCATCTGTAAATGAACTGGGTGAGCTAAGCACATACCTGCTGAAAACCTGCCAAAGTACATCTACTACAAGAATGCTCATTAAAGCAATCAGCGAGATTTCGAGTATTCGGTTAATTTTTTTGTATAGCTTCATATTTTTTTGTTTTTCTTTTTAGTTGTTACGGGGTTCGGGTTGCGAGGTACGGGTTGCCCCACTCTTTATTTACCAGTATCACCCTCACTTTCAAACTCACTGATCCTGGTGATCAGGTTATAGAGCTTGTCATTATCGCTGTAGGTCTCTTTGAAATCTTCAACTTTCTCTGCAAATGGTTCTTTATCAGGATAAGTTACTGTAACGCCGGCTTCTTTCACCTTCTCGATGGACTCGCGTTCAGATGCTGCCCATAGCTCCCGCTGTTTGACGACCGATTCATCAATGGCCTGTTGCAGCCATTTTCTTTCCTGCTCTGTCAGGTCGTCATATATATTTTTACTGATAATCAGCACATCAGGAACCATGGTGTGCTCGTTAAGTGAATAATGTTTACATACTTCGTAGTGGTGACTGGTATAGAAGCTTGGCGGATTGTTTTCTGCGCCATCTACCACACCACTTTGTAGTGCTGTGTACAGTTCACCCCATGAAATTGGGGTAGGGGATCCTCCCAGCGCTTGAACCATCTCCATGGAAGTAATACTTTTCATCACTCTAATTTTCAACCCATCAAGATCATCAGGAGTTTCTATGGGCGTATCAATCGTGTAGAATGACCTTGCCCCGGCGTCGTAAAAACATAGTCCGCGTATCCAGAAGGGCTCGGTACTGAGCAATATTTCATCGCCAATCGGACCGTCGAGTACATCGAAAGAATGCTGTTTGGATTTAAATAAGTATGGGGTGCCCAACACCTTAAACTCTTCGGTAAAACTCTCCAGGACAGCAGATGAGACCTTAGTAATGGCCAGGCTGCCTATTTGAAGAAGCTCTACACATTGTTGTTCGCTTCCGAGCTGACCAGAAGGATAGGTCTCTACGGTCAGTTTCCCGTCTGATATCTCCTCGCACCGGTCTGCAAAAAATTCCATGGCCTGACTCACCGGGTGACTTGGGTCTAACCCGTGGGCAAGTTTAAGCGTTTTAGTTCCGTCATCAAGCTTGCACCCGCTGGTCGAAATGATTAATCCCGTAACTAACAGGTACACACTCACTCTTAATTTTTTACTCATATTTTGTTGTTTACTTGTTACTTGTCACACTCACACTCTCTCTCACCCTCTCACCTGGCTTTCTTCACCATCTCCACTAACTCGGCTGCTTTTTCTTTAAGCGCTTCATAGTTCCCTTCACGTATAATTTCTTTCGTTACCAACTTCGATCCCATTCCCACACAAAATGCACCGGCATCGAACCATTCTTTAATATTTTCAAATGTAGGTGATACACCTCCGGAAGGCATCACAAGTGTCCATGGACATGGTGCCGTAATGGCTTTCACATATGCTGGTCCGCCCACAGTGGCTCCCGGATAAATTTTCACCACTTCAGCACCCAGTTCTTCAGCTTTTGATATCTCTGACAGGGTTGCGCATCCCGGCATCCATAAAACTTTGCGCCGATTGCAAACGCGTGCCATATCTTCATTCAGCAATGGCGACACAATAAATGAGGCACCCATTTGAATGTATAATGAGGTAGTACCGGCATCAACCACCGATCCAACACCAATTGCTATTCCCGGAAGCTCTTTCGAGGCCCATTTGACTAATTCACCAAAAACTTCATGAGCAAAATCACCACGGTTAGTGAATTCAAATATTTTAAGTCCGCCTTCATAGCAGGCCCTGACAACGTTTTTTACAACTTCAGTATCGGGATTGTAATATAAGGGGACTACCCCTGTTGAGTGCAATAGTGCAGTGACTTCATGTCTTTTCATTGATGGCATAACTTGTTTGACTTTTATTACTTTAGATTTTTTAATGCTGTTTATTGGTCTCAATTATTGTAAAAAAGCGGCCTAAAATTAAAAAATTATCCCGGTTTTTTGCGATAAAATACCTTTTTTTAAAGATATAATCTTTTTGAAATCATAAGTATTTTCCTACAGTTTGGGCTGAAATTCTCCATAAAACTTACAAACTGTCATTTTGCAACCATGTAAACATATATGGTTATCAGCAGATTACAGATATTGTTGAAAATATCTTTTTGTCAGTAGATAAAATGGGTTATTTTTGAACATAATATCCATTAATAATGCGCCTTTTATCTTTAACATTAACTCTGTTTTTATCGGCAGCTTTGCTTGTCCAGGCGCAGCAGGTGCCCTCACAGTTTCTTGCCACATTCGGTAATATGTCGGATACCACCTGCGGAGATGATGATTTTTCACAGGCTGTTTTTTTCGCCATCCCTGCCCATTACCAGGGCAACTTTTATTTACGCGTGTTTGATCCTGATTGTGGTGGATTGTATGATCAGCCAGATGGTCTTTGGGAGACCAATACAATGATTGAAGTTTTCGGGGGAGACGGCTGTATCAGTTCGGCCGATGCAAGGGGTACTCATCCCGTTGGCAATTACAGGTCTGGAACTTCACTCGACAGAGCGCTTTTTTCACGTGAATCTATGATCGATGCCAAATGGTATTCCTTCGGTCCGTTTACAGTTGATCAGGGCGAGGAACTTGCTGATTATCCTGATTACAGATTTTTTAAGCTGCTGGTTGACGGTCGCACAGGAAATGATGGCAATGTCTATGCCATTCAGGTTAGTCAGAAACCCGGTTTAATGCAGCCTCTGAAATACGCGCGACAATTTGCTTTTAAGACAACCACTTTTCAGGACGGGGTAGTGGTATCGCGGACAGAGCCATTGCCGGGTGAGTCTGCGGGAAAACCGGACGGCGGTATTATACTTCCCGTAACACTTGAAGAATTAGAACCGGACAGGGGGTTGGATATTATTGTAGAACCCGTCAACGACTAGATGTATGCCACATAAAAATTATACTCCAGAGGAGCTGTACAATCTCAAGGAAGCAGTTGCCTTGTTGGAGAAATATAAGTTTTCACTCATCTTTGGGGATATTGCCGGTGCCCTTCAGAAGGTCATCGATGTGATTGAGATTAGTCTGGGGAATGATGGCGGAAAGACTGATTTTGTGGCTCCGGAGAAGGTGCCGCACATAAAGGGAAGTGAATACCTTGCACCAATCATCGAGGCTGTGAGAAAACAGCAGGTACTGCGCCTTTACTACCATCCGTTTTACGAGGATAAGCCCTATTTTACTGAAGTACATCCATATTTACTGAAAGAATATGAAAACAGGTGGTATATGGTTGGGTTAAATGATTTCAAACGGCAGACACGCACCTATTCCCTCGATCGCATTCGCGATATACAGGTGTCAGATGTTAACTATATAGCGAAAGATTTCAATGCAGAATCATATTTTAAGCATACCATAGGCGTGATATCTCCTCCGGGAACGCCTCCGCGCATTGTTGTGGAAGTACAGAAGACCCAGGCACAA
>Ga0102940_1002466_pt1 | contig 11133 bp, 13 predicted proteins | sample SalPonR2_C_D1_MG_FD_78215 | JGI IMG/M metagenome (GOLD analysis project Ga0102940, IMG submission 78215) | Salt pond soil microbial communities from South San Francisco under conditions of wetland restoration - Salt Pond MetaG R2_C_D1_MG | ecosystem: Environmental > Aquatic > Marine > Intertidal...
AAGATGGGCAGCCAGCCGCCCTGCTCGGCTTTTGCAACGAGGGATTTCACCATGTCTTCGTATTGTTGTGGTGCTACAATGCTCAGCAACGGCATTTGGGCACGGTAAATATCCCAGTTCGAAAAGTCGCCGTAATAATCAAATCCTTCTGCAGTGTGAATGGTGCTGTCGCCGTTAAAGCCGGGGTATTCACCGTTCACGTCGCTGCAGAGCCGCGGGTGAATGAGGCTGTGATACATGGCTGTGTAAAATTTGGTGTAGTCATCCTCGGTTCCGCCTTCCACGTCAATTTTTCCAAGCGTTTCATTCCAGGTAGTTTCAAGTTCTGACCTGGTCTGGTCAAAATTCCAATGTGGTATTTCAGCTTCCAGATTTTCGCGGGCATTCTCGATGCTTGTGAACGAGGTTCCCACTTTCATTTTCAGGCTCTCCCCATCATTCATTTTAAAAGTGATGTAAGCGCCCATATTTTCTTTATCCGACTGGCCGGTAGAATTGTGAAAAAATTCATATTCAGCATACGTTCCGTTCAATTCAATTTCTTTATCGAACTGCGCCACAAAATAGCCGCAAAATCCTGCCGGCTGGCCATGTCCGTTGTATATCCGCCTGACCGGGTTGCAGCCGTAAATTTCGCCATTCTCCGGGTCAATTTTGATGAATCCTTCGCCGTGCCCATTGTTCACATCGATAATGATGGTTGGATTTTCAGGCTCCAGCCAAGAGAACCTGAAAAAGCCGGAGCGTTTTGTGGCAGTAATTTCGGTAATGATATTGTTTTCAGGAAGAATGCTTTTTAAGTAGGCCGGCGATGATTCGTCGCTGTCGAATGCATAAGTGGTTTTTCGTTGCGAAGGCAAAAAATTAAAATTTTCTTTTCGCGAAGTAGGGAAGAACGTAAAACTGCCGTAATCCTGTACGCACGATCCGCTGGTCCAGTGGGTAGCCCTGAATCCCTGGATAGTTGGCGTTCCCCAGTAAAACGGAGCAAGACATTTTTGCTCGCTGCCATGTGTTTGTGGTGTCCATTGTGTCATTCCAAACGGGGCGGTAATGGCCGGAATGGTTTGACCGTAATCCACATGGTCGCCGGGTTTTGCCTGAGCGGCTGGGGTGGTTGATTGCCAGGTGCCGATAAGTAAATCGACATGCTGCAGATAATTACGAGGTTCGGGTTGATTGCAGGATTGAATCAGAAATAGCGAAACAAGTAGAAAAACTCCAACGTGTAAATTCTTCATCATTTAGTTTTTTGCCAGGTTTAATTTAAGCCTCCAAAAATAGAAATTTCAACTTAAAAGAGGATTGATTTTTCCTTTTTTAATCGAACATTTTGTTACATGAAAAGAACACATTGCACCGATGAAAATACATTTAACAGCCATAAAATGAATGAAGAACTGCAAAATGCCGGTTGTTGTCAGCGAACGGCATAAAAACAGTTTTACCGGCACCAAATGGTATTTTATATGCCATTTGTTGACGATGGTTGATTTAAATTGTTGCCTGTCAAAATGTTAGCTACATTTGAACAAGTGAAACAATAAACAATAAAGTCATGAAAACTAAATTATTTTTATTAAGTATTTGCGTACTATTTCTAAGTGCAGGCGCTTCTGCAAAAATTAAGGACGGGAAGTCGCTGACCGGCAATTCTTTAACCAATTTCGGCAAGTATACCGTTGTTCAATCGGATGCGCCAATGGTAGTGGATGACCAGGTATTAAAAACTTTTGATTTGACTTATGAAAACACTTCTTCTCCCATCCGGATTGGTGTGCTGGAGGAAAAGAAAAACTGCACTACATTTTTGCTGCGGTCCGATGAATTTGAAATTCAGTACAAATGCAACAAGGGCGTTTTCGGGGTACAGAGAATGGCTAAAGAATATTGCGAGCTGCCGGATGAGGCTACTTCTTCGAAACTCAACAAAGTGAGCTTCTATTCACAGCGTGTTATTTGCCAGAATCCGAAAACCCGGGATGAACTCCTGGGGTTAATTGCCTGCTATTTTCCCAATTTGGTGAATGAGCAGTACCAGGCCAGTTTTTAGAATTTATTACTCTATTTTATAAACAGCGCAATTATTTTTCATAGAAGTGACAGGCTCCTGCCAGAGGGTAGGGGCCTTTTTTCAACCAACAGTATGGAATTGTCTGCAACCCGTTGGTTTTTATCAGTCAAATGAATAAATCGGTGTGTTTTTTTGAACCACAAGACGAATTATTTTTTTGGAAATGGCGTGCACTAACTATCTTTATCTGCCTGAAGCAAAAACGGCTATGCAAATTTCCGGAAATATAAATCAGCAATACAAACGAATAGGGTTCCACATTTTGTTCTGGACAACCTATATTTTGTTTTTTGGTTCCATTTACGGAAAATACGGAAATAATTTTTCGTGGTATTTCATCGAGTCGTTTTGCATGTTGCCGTTTATAATGGCTGCCACGTATATCACTATTTACGGATTGCTGCCTTTTTATCTCAAAAAACGAAAACTGGTACCCACTGTTTTTTTGATGGCACTTGTACTTTTTTCGGCTACTTTGGGAGAGCGCATACTTTTACGAATAATCAATAACCTGCCTGTTAATTACGAAAGTATTTTCGGGGTCACTTTTCTTTACTTGTTTCTCGAAACCAACTTTGTTGTGGGAATTGCATTTGCCATCAAAATTATAAAAAAGTGGATGGAGCAGCAGCAGGAAAAGCATGAAATGGAAAAACAAAATCTGAAAACGGAATTGAATCTATTAAAAACACAATTGAACCCGCATTTTCTGTTTAATACCCTGAACAATCTTTATTCTCTTTCGCTCGGGGAATCATCGAAAACTTCAGAAGGAATTGCCAAAACAGCAGAGTTGTTGCGCTCGGTTTTGTATGAATGCAACGAACCGGAGATTCCGCTGAAAAAAGAATTGAACCTGCTTGAAAATTATATTGAGCTGGAAAAAATGCGCTACGGGAAACGACTCGAACTCGATTTCAGGGTGACAGGCCCTGTAAATGGACATAAAATTGCGCCAATGCTTTTGTTTACATTTGTTGAAAATTGTTTTAAACATGGCTGCAGAAATAAGTCGGGTAAATCGTGCATCACAATTTTGTTGGAGGCCGGTCCTCGCGGATTCCGGTTTTTAACGGTTAATAACAAAGCCCCGGAAAGCAGAACGATTTCGAAAAAGTCGGGGGGCATCGGGCTGAAAAATGCCAGGAAACGATTGGAAATTATTTATCCTGAAAAGCACCGGTTGGCTGTTTTGGATGAAGATAACCAATTCAAACTGAACCTTGAGATTTGGAAATAAATGAACAGGTTGTTTTTCGATACACAGGTAAAATTCAGGTTAGGCAGGCATTTTGTTTTTATCCTGATAACGGTCATCGCATTTGCGTTGATCCTTTATGCACGAAGAGATAATGCTGCATTTTTAGATGTTTTTTGGGTTACATTTATTAATTCGCTTTTTTTCCTCGGGTATGCCTACATAACTATTTTTCTGCTTATTCCCGAATTTTTGCTGAAAAATAAAATCGGGTGGTTTTTGCTGCTTTTTATTCTTGTAGGATTCGGTCTTTCGGCTGTGAAAATGATGGTTTCCGACGAGATTTTTTATTTATCCATTTCACCCGAACGTTACCCCAGCAATGGTATAATGAGTCTGCATTTTATTCTAATCAATACAAAAGACATGTCGTTTATTGTGGCGCTTTTTTGTGTGGCAAAATATGCCAAAGATTACATATACACCGAAAACCTGCGCCGGCAGCTTGAAAAGCAGCACAAAGAAGCACAGCGCCGGTTGCTGCAGTCACAACTCAACCCACATTTTTTGTTCAATACCATTAATAACCTGTATGCCCTTTCGTTGCTCGAACCTGCAAAAACCAATGAAATTACCGATAGGTTGCAGATTGTTCTGAAATACATTGTGGAACAAAGCCAGCGCGACTTTGTGAACCTGGAAGATGAATTTTTCCTGGTTGAAAACTACATTTTGCTCGAAAAAATCAGGTATGGAGAACGGCTTAAAACTGAATTTAAAAAAGAAGGTGATTTGCGCTTGTGGAGGGTGCCGCCCATGGTGTTGTTCTTTCTTGCAGAAAATTGTTTTAAACACGGCAGCAGCCCCGATGCCAGAGAACCCTGGATAAAAATTCAGGTGAAAGCAGAAAAAAAGAAGGTAACTTTTACAGTAACCAACAGCAAGCCCGGCAAAGTTGCAACACTCCCGGAAAATGAAGCACAGGGGGCCGGACTTAAAAATCTGCAGAAACGTCTCGCTATTTTGTATACTAAAGACGGTTATACAATGAAAATTTTCGAAACTGCTGAATCGTTCAGTGTTAAAATTGAGTTGAAAAGAATAAAAAATGAAATTGGCCGGAAAACATATCGTTAACAGGGAAATTTTTCTTCATGTTCTTTTTTGGATGACATGGGTGATTTCCTTTACGCTCATCCAAAGCCTGGGGCAGGGGGCCACCGAGTTTTTTGTCTGGCTGATGTATTACCTTGTTACACTCCCCGTTTTTGTGGTTCATACATATTTGCTTGCTTACTGGCTCATCCCCAAAACATTTTACAAAGGGCGCTTCTTTTTGCTGATTGCCGGTGTTTTTGTATTGCTAATGGTTTTTTCGGTGCTTGAACTTGTTGTGAGCAACGAGCTGGTTTTTAAAGTTTTTGACCGCTCGAAAACGTTTGGGCCGGGATACCTGAATTTTCAAAATATCATTATCAGCGGCATCGGAAACCACTACATCATTTTGGTTTTTCTGGCCATTAAAGTGGGGCGGGCCTGGCTCGAATCGCATAAGCGGAAAGATGAAATTCAGCATACAAACCTGGAAACCGAACTGGAAATTTACCGTTACCAGTTGCAACCCAAAATTATGCTAACCCTGATGGAAGAACTGGGGAGCATTACACGAAGTGATCCCGGTAAAACGCCCGGAATGATAGTCAGGATTTCGGGTTTTCTGAACCTTCTGTTAAGTGAAAGCCGCGAAGAACTTATTCCGCTTAGCGATGAAGCAGAGCTGGCAAAAAATTTTATTGGCATTCACACATTTGCTTTGGGCCACCGGTTTAAAAATAATTTTATAGCCGACGGAAACCTCAAAAGCTTTGTATTACCGCCGCTTTTAATGCTTTCGGTAATAAATAATGCCATAAAAACCGTTTACCGGTGTAACAATTCCTTCGAGAGCACCGTCATTATTAAAGCAGAAAAAAAGTACCTGTTGCTCACTTTTACGTTGTGGAGCGAAGATGAATTCAGGTTGGAAACGTTCGATGCCATCGAAATTACCAGGAAAAGGCTCGATTTCAGGTTTCCCGGGAAATACCGGTTAATTGATGATGAGGAAGAAAATTTCAGGGAAATCAGCCTCGAAATTTTTTACTGAAACTGTAATTGCGCCGCACAAACTGTACAAATAAGAACAGAAAACAATTGAAGAAAACTAATCCGTTATTGCCATGAAAACAAAGTGCCTCATTATTGATGATGAGCCTCTGGCGCGCGATTTAATGCGAAATCATATTGAAAAGCTCGATAATTTTGAAATTGTTGCTGAATGCGGCGATGCTATGAAAGCTTTGCAGGTTTTGCAATCGCAGCCAGTGGACCTGATGTTTATGGACATCCAGATGCCTCAGATTACAGGAATTGAATTTCTGAAAACATTAAAAAATCCACCCAAAGTAATTATTACCACTGCTTACCGCGAATATGCGCTGGAGGGCTTTGAGCTCGATGTTGTCGATTTTCTTTTGAAACCCATCACTTTCGAGCGGTTTTTGAAATCGGTAAACAAATTTCACCAGTTAACACAGGTTAACGGGGCGGGTGGCAATTTTTTCACCGAACCTGCCTCCCGTGAAGATTCTTTTATTTATGTGAAAGAAAACAAGCGGGTAATCAAACTGTTACTAAGTGAAATTTTATACATCGAAGGATTGAGCGAATATGTTAAAATTTATACTGAAAACAAACGAATTGTAACCAAAACCAGTATGACCAATATGGAAGAGAAACTTCCGTCGGATGTTTTTTTGCGGATACATAAATCATACATTGTTTCGCTGAATAAAATTGAAGCTTTTACTTCCTGCAGCATCGAGATTAACAATAAAGAGCTGCCCATTGGCCGCAGTTACAAAAGCAGGGTTTCGCAAGTGCTTCATGCCGGTGGCTCGGTTATGGCGAACTGAAATAGTTCCAAACCCGCAGAATTCCTTTGCCCCGCTCCAGCGACTTTATGGGCGAAAGCTTCAGGTAACCGGTGCGGATTTGATTCACCTTTTTTAGATTGCTTTGCAGATCACCGGTTGGTTTTTCTCCATTTATCAGCAATGCCAGCACTGTTTTTAAGGTAGTGCCCTTTACGCGAATCGATAAAGGAGAATTTTTTGCCGGATGAATGTGGATAAACCGTTCCTTATCGACTCCTTTCTTTATAACCCAGAGTGATTTATCGGAAAGCTCAATTTTACGAAACTCTTTTGGTGCCAGCCACTTTTTGAATTCTGCAGAATCTGAAATTTCCTTTTTCCAGAAATAATCAATACACTCTTTGCAAACTTGTTCTACCGCTAACCCGCCCAAATACAGATCGATCAGGTTGCTGCCAATCAATAACAACTCCTTTTCAACAAAGCTCCAATCGGTTTTTCTCCACAGATCAATCTTTTTCAGCAAAAATCTGAAATGATGTTTGTGTGGATTAAATGTTACGGGAACCGGAATTTTCGGGTGCATATTCACAACTGACGAAACATTTGAATAAATTTACTGCAAATTAACAAAATGAATCATACACCAATTCATAACTTTTTTGTTTTTAACGGAGAACTGAAGCCAAACAGTGAATTTATCCCTTCTGAAAATGCCGGGGGTGTTTACGAAGTTTTGCGGGTGGTAAGTGGAGTTCCGCTTTTTCTGGAAGAACATTTGGAGCGTTTTTACCAGTCTGCTGAAATTGCCGGAAAATGTATCCGGTTTTCAAAAAATGAAATTACGGAGTTTATCCGGAAGTTGATTGAAGAAAACAAAGTGATCGGGGGCAACATTTTGCTGTCGTGCAAAACCAACCTGAAGGCTTTTTTCATTTCGCACAGATACCCTAAGCAGGAGTGGTACAAAACAGGTGTTCGTTGCGGTGTTTTACATGCCGAGCGACACAACCCGAATGCCAAGGTATTTCAGACATCGGTGCGCCAGCAAGCTGATGAAATTATTCAGAATGAAAAAGTGTATGAGGTTTTGCTAGCCGATCACCAGGGGCGAATTACCGAAGGAAGCCGGAGCAATGTGTTTTTTGTGAAAGACAACCGGATTTTTACACCGCCGGCAAACGAAGTGCTACTGGGAATTACCCGCCAAAAAACGATTCAAATTATTGAAAAACGAAATATACACTTTTCTGAAGAAGATATCTTTCTAAAAGACTTGAGCAATTTTGATGGAGCTTTTTTAACCGGAACTTCGCCAAAAATTTTGCCGCTCTCAAGGGTTGGTAAAGTTGATTTCAATCCTCAAAATAAACTGGTTCAGATGCTGATACAGCAATTTGACGATTTGATTTTGGAATATATTGAAAAGAAGTGAAAGGGCATTTAATAGGTTAAAATATCATTCAACCCATCTTTTAGTTCATTTAATTCGGCCACATTAATTCTTCCGATTTTTTTTACAAGTCGTTCTTTGGAAACTGAACGAACATGAAAAGTTAGAATTTCGGATGTCTGACTTAATCCATTTTCTGCATTGGGTTGAAGCACAATATTTCCTTTAAAATTTTTAATTTTCGTGGTAAGCGGACATACAATCACAACCTTCAGGTATTTATTCACCACATTTCCACTGATAATTACAACCGGTCGCAATCCTTGCTGTTCGCTGCCTTTCACCGGATTTAAATCGGCATACCAGATTTCCCGCTGAATCATTCTTCGAGTTGTTTAAAATAGTCGGTCATTCCTTCTTCTGCAATCTTCATAATTTCAGCATCATTGCCGGTCTGTTTGTATGATTTAATGTATTCGGCCCGGTTTAGTTGGTCGAGATAAATGTTCAAAGCTTTTTCTATGATTTTATTTTTAGGCACAGCGAGCTTCTCCGCTTTTTCATTTAGTCTTTTTAAAAGTTCGTCGGGCAACGAACTGGTGAATGTTGTCATAATTGCATTTTTTATTTATGAATTATAAATATATTTTAAAAATACATATTTTTTGAATGTAGCCAAAACATCCGGAATTTTTTTTAATCTGAAAACTAATGTTGCACTTTTACCCAGTTGTTGACAATTGGCAACAAATTAATGCTTTGAATAATTCTGATAATATTTTCCTTGTTTATCGCGAATCCTTTGTTTTATACGAAGTGTTTGAAAACGATGGGTTTATTTTGTTTCTGTGGCATCAATTTGGCATCAGTTGAAACAATAAAAAAACAAACAAAATGAGAACGTACATTGGTTGCAGCGGTTATCATTACGATGGCTGGAAAAATAAATTTTACCCGGAAGATTTGAAGAAAAACGAGTGGTTCGAATATTACATAAAGCATTTCAATACGGTGGAAATCAATAATACTTTCTATAAAATGCCGGAGCAAAAAGATTTGAAAAAGTGGACAGACAATACGCCCGCTGATTTCAGGTTTACCCTGAAAGCCAACCGGTTTTTAACCCATCAGAAAAAGCTGAAAATCGACGCTATTTTTAAGGAACGTCTCGATACGTTTATGGAGCTGGCAAACGGGATGGAAGAAAAACTGGGGTGTATTCTCTGGCAGCTCCCCGGCAATCTGCACAAGAATGTTGAAAAGCTCGAAAACCTGTTTGAGCTAACGGGCAAAAACAATTTGCACGTCTTTGAATTCAGGCATGAGTCGTGGTTCGACGATGAAGTTTTTGATGTACTTTCCGAAAATAACGGCACATTCTGCATGTTGTCGGCGCCCGATGATTTGCCCGAAACGGTAAAAGCAACCAGCAAAACTGCCTATCTCAGGCTGCATGGAAAAGAGGAGTGGTACGATTACGATTATTCTGAAAAAGAGCTGAAGAAGTGGAAAGAGCGGTTAGACGGATTAAAAAATATTGACAAGCTTTTTGTTTATTTTAACAACGACCAGCATGCCAATGCCCCGCAAAATGCAAAAACTTTAAAATCGTTGTTTGAATAAAAAAAGAGGCTGTATTAAAAATTGAATTTCAAATTCTAATACAGCCTCCTGTTTGTAATTCAGGTTTTTTTATAACCTGTCTAAAAGAATTTCTTCCACCTCATTGTAATCGATGTCGCTGTTTTCACCCAGTTTGCTGTTGCGCTGGTTAAAACGGGTTTTAATTTTTTCGATGGTTTCAGGCGGCACATCATATTCTGGCAGCCTGCAGGGAACTTCGAGTGAAATAAAAAATTCTACGGTTTTTTCAATGGTTTTGTCAATCCGCTCGTTGTAGGTTCCTTCTGTAATCCCCCAAATCCGCTCGCCATATTGCAGGATTTTATCTTTTTTCTTTTCACGTTTAATGTGCATCATTCCCGGCAAAACAATGGCCAGTGTGCGGGCATGGTCAATGCCGTGGTAAGCAGTCAGTTCGTGTCCAATCATGTGCGTGGCCCAGTCCTGCGGAACTCCCGAACCGATTAATCCGTTCAGAGCCAGTGTGGCGCTCCACATAAAATTTGCCGCTGCATCGTAATCATTCCTGTTGGCCAGTACTTTCGGACCTTCTTCAATTAATGTTTGCAGAATACTTTCGGCAAACCGGTCCTGGAGCGGCGAATTCACCGGAAAAGTTAGGTACTGTTCCATTACATGCACAAATGCATCCACCACACCGTTGGCAACCTGCCTGTCGGGCAACGTAAAAATGCATTCCGGGTCGAGTATGGAAAACTGCGGCATTACTTTTGGCGAACCAAAAGCCATTTTTTCCTGAGTGGAAACACGTGTAATTACTGAATTGCCATTCATCTCGGAACCGGTTGCCGGAAGTGTCAGTATATCGCCAAGCGGAATAGCGGCTTTGGGTTCTACAATAAACCTTTTCGTGAAAAAATCCCATGGATCTTTTCCTTCGTATAAAGCAGCGGCTGCAATAAATTTGGTGGCGTCGAGTACTGATCCGCCTCCCACTGCAAGCAGAAAATTCACATTTTCTTTTTTTATCAAATCAACGGCTTTCATGCAGGTTTCGTAATGCGGATTGGGTTCGATTCCTCCAAACTCCAGCAGATTAAAATCCTGCAAAGCATTTTTTACCTGGTCGTACACCCCGGTTTTTTTAATGCTTCCACCTCCGTAAATAAGCAGTACTTTTGAGTTTTTAGGAATTTCGTTTGCTACTTTCGGGATGGTTTTTTTTCCAAAAATTATTTTTACCGGATTTTTGTATTCAAAATTGTACATGGTAATATATTTTAAGGTTTTTCAAAAATTTTTTATAGAATGACAATTTTCGGTTTATTTTGTTTGCTCACATAAATGTATTTGAAAATGCAGGAAAAATCAAAAACAGAGACGAATAATAGCGATTTGCAGGAAATATTTAACAAACACACCGATGAACAAATCCTGGAAATTCTGAAAAAACGGGAACACTACCAGCCCGAAGCTGTTGATGTGGCAGTGAAGGAAGCCATCAGTAGAAAACTCATTCATTCAGAGCAGGATTTATTCAGTCCGGAATTTAGTCCGGAACCGCTAAAACGAAAACTGATTCCCGAGATTCACCGTGAAAAAAATAAAAACCGGATTCGCAAAAGCCTGGGCCGCAGTTTACTCATTGCCGGAGTTTTGCCGCTTATCTTTGGCTTTGTCCGGTACAATTCCGGACAATTATTCGAAGGAATTGGTATACTCGTTTTCGGACTGACATGGATGTTCCTGTCGGCACAAATTATCCGTAAAGGTAGCAAATCCGTAATCCATCTGCTTTTGGGAATAACATTCGCTTCCCTGATTTATGTCGGGTATTTGTTTGCAGACAGCAAGTCCGTAATTTTTATGGATGCGTTTATTATCGCTGTGCTTTACCTGCTTGTTTTTTACGGATTGTTTTTTGTCAGGAAACTGGTTGAATAGGAAGGCGCTTTTCACGGTTTTACCT
>Ga0102940_1002468_pt1 | contig 11129 bp, 9 predicted proteins | sample SalPonR2_C_D1_MG_FD_78215 | JGI IMG/M metagenome (GOLD analysis project Ga0102940, IMG submission 78215) | Salt pond soil microbial communities from South San Francisco under conditions of wetland restoration - Salt Pond MetaG R2_C_D1_MG | ecosystem: Environmental > Aquatic > Marine > Intertidal...
CCAGGAGCCGTCCCGGTGTCGCCGTTATGACATCAACCGGGTTTTTCCGGAGCACCTGCTGCTGTTTGGCGTAGCCGGTGCCCCCGTATACAGAGACAATTTTCAAGCGGGTATATTTGGCCAGGTCATTGAAATCCTTTTCGATCTGGTGGACCAGTTCCCGGGTGGGTGCCAGGATAAGTGCCCTGGGAAACCCTTCCTTGTTTGTAACAGGATGTTGCAGGAAGGTCTTGATCATGGCAATGATAAAAGTGGCGCTTTTTCCGGTGCCGGTCTGGGCTTTGGCTGTGGCATCCTTGCCTGCAAGGGTATGGGGAAGCAGGGCCGCCTGGATATCCGTGCAGTAGGCAAAGCCCAGATCTGCAATGGCATGCATGAGCGTATCCGGCAGATCCAGATCATGGAAACGGGTTTTTTGCGCTTTGGGCGGCACAAAGAACCTGTCCAAAGACCAGGGGTTTTTTTTGACCGGTTTTACAGGTGTTTTTTCCCGAAGGGGTTTTTTGGGGGGAGGCTGGTGTGCGGCAGCCTCCTGCAGGTCTTTTCCTGCTGCATCGTTTTCCGCAGGCAGCTGCAGTTCGGGGCTGTTTTTCTGACTATCGGGCTGAGTTTTTTCCTGATCAGATGTATGTTCCCGGGCATCAGAAAGGATGATGCCGCCGGTTTGTTTTCCGGCACCCGGCTGGTGTGGCCGGGTGTGTTGTCTTTGGAACAGTTGTTTCAAAAACGCTATAAAAGGTTTCAATAGGACGCTCTGTGTTTGGGGTTATAAAAAAGAATAACTGCCTGTATGTTACTAACAGACAGGCAGTTATTTGTGAAGCATAATTTTGCAGGATCACGGGTTATCCCCCTGCCACCAGAGGAAGCAGCTGTATGACAGCGTCCTTTGGGATCAGGGTTTCGGCAAATTTCGGACTGGATACCAATTTGCCGTTCAGCCGGACCACTGAACAGAACGTTACATCTTTCATCTGTTCCAAAAGATCAGCAATGGTCATGCCCTGGTACCATTTTACAGGCTTTTCATCCACCTGAATCACAGGCCGTGTCATTTTATCCCGTTTTGTTCCAGCACTTCCAGTACTTCCGGAAAATCAATGCCCAGGCGCTTCACGGTTTCTTTTGTGGGAATGCCGTTGCTGTTCCATCCCCGGCGCTCATATACCGCATCTTTGAGTTGTTCATACTGGGACTCGCGTTCCCTTCTCAGGGCTGCCACTTTGGCATTGGTGTCCATGCCGGAAATATCCATGCCGTATTTTTCCGTCAACTGTTTGTCATAGCGCTCCTGGCGGCTCTCATACTCTTCCGCAGTGACAGGCCCCATGGCCCGGTAGGGGATGGTATCGTGATCTCTTGTGCCGTACCCCATCTTCAGGTTGAAAACGCGCTGGAAATTATACACTGCCTCGCTCATGGTGATCAGGTCGTCAGCACTGGTTTTTTTGCCGGTGATGGCGGAAAAGAAATCCGCATACCACTGGATATGTTTGACCACTTTGGCAGGCTCTTCGGTCTCCTTGTTGTCCTCCGGGACAATGTCGTTCCAGGGCAGTTTGCAAAGACCGCACAGGCCGAACCAGGTTCTGAACATGGGAAACCAGTGCAGCGCTTCCGCCTTGTTTTCAAAGGTGGGCATGAAATTGTGGACCATGTCCAGAAAGATCAGCCAGGCTTCATCATGCTGGGGGCCTTTGAGGGCCAGGCCGTATCCCCCTTGCTGGGCCAGGCTTTCCTTGGTCATGTATTCAGAGAATTCCAGACCCTTGGATTCCATGCCGATGTCCTGCATAAAGGCGGCATCAGCTTGGTATTCTGCGGCAAATATCTGTTTCATCTGCCGGACACCTTTTCCCACAATGGTGCCGAACCCTTCGCCCCCGGCCATTTGGTGGATCAGTTCCAGGGCGCTGTGCCGGTTGCCGAAACTGATGTCCATACCGCCGGTTTGGTTTGTGGTGATCAGCTTGTTTTCAAAGCATTCCATGACAAATCCGATGGCGGTGCCTACGGAAATGGTATCCATCCCGTATGCATCGCAGTAGAAATTGATTTCCAGGATGGTGTGGGGATCAAAAATGCCCAGGTTGGCGCCGCATCCGGCGACGGTTTCATATTCCGGTCCGTCCACAAACACTTTTTTGCCCTGAAAAGGACCGGTGAACGGGGTAAAATCCTTGACACCGTGGGAACATGCCACAGCACATCCCCGCCAGCACCCGTCAAATCCCTTGTCAAAGATATGTTCATACACCGCTTCGCCAATGACCGCTGCACCGGGATGGGACCCGAACTTGAAATTGTGGGTGGGCAGGCAGTCGTGGTCGTTCATGATGGGAACCAGGTGGGTGGTGCCTACCAGGGCCATGCGGTTCTGTTTGGGATCCAGTGCATTGATCTCTTTGGCATGGGCTTTGGTAACGGTTTTAAGGGCATCAAGGTCTGCCGGATTGTTGGTTTTCATGGAAATGGCGCCAAACCTTGCAACCACCGCTTTGATTTTCTTGTCGGCAAACACGGTGCCGATGCCCCCCCGGCCGGCCTGTTTGTACCGGACCCTTTTGCGGCCCGCATCAAACCAGGAAAAGTTCAGACACCCGAAAAAGGTATTTTCCGCCCCGGGACCTGCGGTTACAACCGATACGTTCACCGGCTTTTCCGCATCAAAATGCCGGGTCAGGGCATCGGACATTTCATAGGCGGTTTCCGGCAGGTCGGATGCGGCAAACAGCTTGATTTTGTTTTCAATACCGTCGATGAGGATCACCGTATCCTGCGTTGCCTTGCCAGTGAGGGCGATGACATCGAATCCGGAAAATTTTTTATACGGCCCGAAATACCCTCCCACATTGGAGTCTATCGGGGCACCGGTAAGTGGGGATATGGCTGTTACAATGCTTTTACCGCCGCCCGGATATCCGGGGGTGCCGCCCAGGGGGCCTGCGGAAATGCAGATGGTGTTTTCCGGATCATCCCACTTGGTGCTGTCTGTGACAGCATGCCACATGTACCACAGGTCATAGCCTTTGCCGCCGATGAATTTTTCTTTTACACTGGTATCAATGGGGGATATGTGGATGTCTGTTTTGTCCAGATTGATCTGCAGCGACTGATCCGTATACCCTTTGTTAACCTCAGCCCTTTCATAGGGGGCGGCTTTTATCTCTTTTAATTGCATGTGACCCATTTTGCGCTCCTAATTATAATGTTCTATGTTATATTTGGTTACGTGTTATCATACAATGCGCCGGTGTTCAAGTATATACGGTATTGTTTTGTCATGATGGGGGCAAGGTGTTTTTGAATGGTCTAACCATTAATATCGCATTGAAATGGACTTGTCAACCTGTTTCAGGCAGCCTGAATATTTGCTATAGCAGCGTGCATTTTTATGGTGGGCCCCTGGCGGTGTCCTGTGAACGGACCGTCAGATCCGAAGGGGGCTTGTTAACATATGCCGGGATGATCCCAAACAGAGGGCGGGTAGCTGCACTTCATTGTTCTTATGCAGACAGGCCACCGCAGATCTCGGGCCGGGCACAGGACACTACCAGGGGCGGGGCCTGGGAAAGTGTACTGCACAGAGCGATCAAAAAACGGACATACGTATGGCAAATATCCAGAGGCAGCTGGATTTGCCGGAATCCATGGGATACGAAAGCGCTAAACAGGCAAAAACACTTGATTTTTATCTGATTGCCTGATAACAACCCACCATAAAAGAAATTCTCCTAAGAAAGGGTATGTGAATGCTTATAGTGGCAAATTTTTTACAGGCGGTTGCAGTGGTCCTTGATTACGGACTGACCTTTTATATGTGGATCGTGATTGCCGGCGCTGTCCTGTCCTGGGTGAGTCCGGATCCCTATAACCCCATTGTCCGGTTCATCAACACGGCAACGGAACCGGTTTTTTATCAGATCAGAAAAAGACTTCCGGTCAATTTCGGCGGCATCGACATCTCTCCCATTGTGGTGATTCTGGCAATCATATTTCTCCAAACCTTTGTTGTGAACAGCCTTCACGGAATGGCACGGTCAATTATACTATAACAAAAAGGATGTGTCATGGGTGTAACATCGCTGGTGGTCAAACAAAAAGAATTCAAAACCCGGTTCAGGGGATTTGATGTTCAGGAGGTGGATGCGTTTCTGGAAGATGTGGCAGCACAACTGGATGCCCTTGACCGGACGGTGCAGGGCCTGACAGAGGAAAAAAGGCGGCTGGACCTGGAAAATCAGGGATACCGGAAACGGGAAAACGCCATGAAAAATGCCATGATCCAGTCCCAGAAGGTGCTGGATCAGATGAAGGAAAATGCCAAAAAAACTTCCCAGAACATCATTGCCAATGCAGAGGTGGAGGCGGAAAAAATTTTGAGCCGCGCCCATAAACGGCTTTCCCAGCTGCACAGTGACATTGTTGAATTGAAACGGCAGCGCATTCAGCTGGAGATGCAGATCAGTGCCGTACTGGAGTCCCACTCCAAGCTCCTGGAGATGACCAAAGAGGAAAACAAGGCTGCCGATGAAACCGATACAACCTTGCGGTTTATCAACAGGGCCTGAGCAGTTTCTCATAAACTTTAGCAGTTTGGCACAAACCGGATACAAACACTGCCCGGATTGATGGTTGTGACCAGGCTGTATTGATACGCACTTACGGGGTAGACAGATGGCCGAGATTGATGCGTTTTTCAAACTCATGCACGAACAGGGGGCGTCCGACCTGCATCTTTCCGCAGGCCAGCAGCCGGCCCTGCGGCTTAACGGGGATGTAGAGCGGATAAAGTATGACAGACTGACCTCTGACAAGCTGCGGGGCATGCTCTATGAAATCACCTCCCAGGAAAAAATCAAGGTGTTTGAAGAGACCGGGGATGTGGATTTCGGATATGAAATACCGGGCCTTGCGCGCTACCGGGCCAATTACTTCATGCAGAAGAACGGCATATCCGCTGTGTTTCGTGAAATACCTTCTGAAATTCTGACTGCGGAAAAACTCGGGCTGCCCCCGGTGATTTCCAAACTAGCGGAACTCCCCAGGGGGCTGGTGCTGGTTACCGGCCCCACTGGATCAGGAAAATCCACCACCCTGGCAGCGATTATCGACCAGGCCAATAAAATCCGCAAAGACCATATCATCACGGTGGAGGATCCCATAGAATTTGTTCACAAAAGCAATAAATGCATTGTGAACCACCGGGAGGTAGGGCTTCACACCGAGACCTTTTCTGCAGCCCTGCGCGGGGCGCTGCGGGAGGATCCGGATATCATTCTGGTGGGGGAACTGCGGGATCTGGAAACCATCTCTCTGGCCATTGAAGCGGCATCCACAGGGCATCTGGTTTTCGGTACCCTGCATACATCCAGTGCCGCCAAAACCGTTGACCGTATCATCGAGGTGTTTCCTTCCACGGAACAGGCCCAGATCCGCTCCACCCTGTCCGACGGCATTCGGGCTGTAGTGGCCCAGGTGTTGTTCAAACGGATTGATCAGAAAGGCCGGTGTGCGGCACTGGAAATTCTGGTGGCTACCCCGGCGGTGAGAAATCTGATCAGAGAGGCAAAGACCCACCAGATACCGTCCATGATACAGACAGGCAAGCAATACGGGATGCAACTGCTGGATGATGCCATCATGGGGCTTTACAAAAAAGGCTGGATCAGCCCGGATGAGGCATACAGCAAAGCAAACAACAAAGGAATTTTCAGGCCCTTTCTCAAGAAAATGCCTTCGGATTTTACCGAAGCCTGATTCGGATGTCATAAGGAAAAGGTATGAAAAAGCAGCAGGTTGACCATATTTTATCCCGGATGCTGACATCCCATACCAGTGTGTCAGATTTGAATTTTACCCCGGGCAAACCCCTTCAGGTGGAAAGTGACGGCCAGCTGGTGCCGGTGAACATCACCCCTGATTTTCAGGAGTTGACACCCTTTCAGACCGAGACCATTGCCCTGAACCTGATCAACAATGACCGAAAGCTTATCGAAACCCTTCTGCAGGAAGGGTCTTGTGATCTTTCCTACCAGCTTGGCACCCAGGCAAGGTTCCGGGTGAATATTTTTTCCCGGTCCGGCAAATATGCCATTGTCCTGCGGAAACTGGAAACCGCCATTCCCACCATTACTGATCTGGACCTCCCTGACCCGTTTTTCAAAATGGCGGAGGAGAAGAACGGGATTATTTTTGTCACCGGCGCCACAGGTTCGGGGAAGACCACCTCCCTGGCGGCCCTGCTGGATCAGATCAATGACACCAAATCCGTGCATGTGATCACACTGGAAGACCCCATTGAGTATCAGCATTCCCAGAAATTATCCACGTTTAACCAGCGGGAGCTGGGAATGGATTTTGAAAGCTTTGCCTCGGGTCTCCGGGCTGCCCTGCGCCAGGCGCCCAAAATCATCCTGGTGGGGGAGATGCGGGACCGGGAAACCGTGGAAATCGGGCTGTCTGCTGCGGAAACAGGTCATCTGGTGTTGTCCACTCTCCATACAGTGGATGCCGGCCAGACCATCAACCGGATTCTGGGGATGTTTTCCACCCAGGAAGAAAAACAGATCCGCATTCGGCTGGCAGACACGATCCGGTGGATCGTGGCCCAGCGGCTTTTACCGGGAGCAAAGGGCGGGCGGGTGGCGGCCTTTGAAATTATGGGCACCAATCTGCGGGTGCGGGATTCCATTCTCAACGGGGAATCCGAAGGCAAAACATTCAACGACATTATCATGGCAGGCAAGGCCCAGGGAATGGTTTCCTTTGATGAATTCATCCTTTCCCTTTACAAGCAGGGGAAAATCGATGAAACGGTTGCCATGGCCTATGCCTCCAGAAAAGATCTGGTGGGCCGGGGCCTGGACAGCATCAAGAGTGCCAGGGGAGAGGCCACATCCAGAATCGATTCCCTTGAAATTGACCGGGGTTACAAAGGGGAATAATACAGATGAATATCCGATGCAGTCATTGCAAATCCCAGTTCAATATTCCGGATGACAAATTGCCCAAAGACAGGGATGCGGTGTTTACCTGTCCGAAATGCAAGGAAAAAAATCATATATCCCCGGCAAAAACCCCAGAAAAAAATGGGCCTGAAACCCTGGTGTCATCTGGGTCAGGTTTTTCTCCTGAAGGCCGGGAACGTGCCCTGGTCCTGGTCGCAGAAGGCCCTTTTCAAAAAGCGGCCCATGCCGCTGTCCGGCAGCTCGGATTTACAAAGGATACGGCTGCAGACCAGGCAGCCGCCGCAAAAAAAATCGCATACCATGTGTATCCGCTGATCATACTGGAGCAGGGGTTTGACCGTGGTGCCACCAGTATCCTTTCGCACATGAACGCCCTGGACATGTCCATACGCCGGATGAGCTGTCTTGTCCTGGTGGGACAGCAGTTCAAGACAGGTGATCCCATGGCGGCCCTGCATGCCAGCGTCAATTATGTTGCCGGTCCTGACAGCACGGCACACCTGCCGGCTGTTCTGGCTGCCGCATTGCAGGATCACAAAAATTTTTACCGGGTATACATGGATGCCATGAAAACGGCCGGCAAGGCTTAGTGACAGCATGATTCCCGGATGGCATGAACCTGTTACGTTTCAGGAATGGATCAAACGCGCGGCTTCTTTTTTGAATCTGGGGCTTTTGGTTTTTTCCGCTGTTCTTTTTTTTTCAGAATTCCGATACGACTGGTGTGAAAAGCTGCTGGGAAACTATCTGTTATCCACCAATGAAACCAGGCCTGAAAAAGGCGCCATCTGGGAATTGGGACGGGATACTGTCAATGCCCACCAGTCTTTGAACAACATCATTGACCGCAAAAGCGATACCCGCCAGTTTGCCCAGAAAACGACATCCTTTTCCGATCTTTCCGCCCGCCTGATACCCGGAGAATGGGTGATTCTGGAAAAAAACCAGTTCAAGCGCCTTTATCGTTCACTGCCTTTAACCCATGCCCGGCAGATACTGGAACCGGCCCGGTTGATTTGGCTGCTCAATGCGGATGTCACGGACCGGGTCTTCTGTGAGGGCCTGAAAAACGGCATGAAGATATATTTTGTCAATGCGGAAAACAGGGTGGTGCAGCATATTGATCTCAAAGAAAACACACTTGCTGCCATTGCAGATAAAAAATACCTGGAGCCGGGCAGGTTGGAGATGTTTGACGGGTTTGCCGGCCGGATATATCCGGCGAAACAGTTTTTCACAGCAATTTTCAAACTGCCGCAGGAAATGATACCCGACCTTTTGCCGGATACGGACCTGCTGCTGGATCAGGAGGGCACCATTGTACGTGTCGGTATCTGGAATGAAGCCAAAGACGGGTTTATCCAGCTGGGGTTTGAATTCCTTCACCAGGGCCGGCCCAGGGTGTTGTTTGTCAGGGCACGGGAATGGGCGGTATGGCAGCTGGGGCTGGTTCTCAAGGGAGAACACCCATGAGGCTGATGCAAACCATTTTTTTTCTGATCCGGTGTGTTTTTTATACCGGCATGGCCGCTGTCTGCGCGGGCATTATCGGTGTCATGTGCCTGGTCTTTTATACGGTGCCGGATCTGCCCAGGCTGCCAGGGGATGTCAGCCGGATTATTGAAACCCCCCAAAGCATTGTGTATGCATCTTCCGGCCAGATGCTCATGCGGCTGGGGGAACGGGAAAGTGTCCCCCTTTCCCGGGTGTCTGCTGATTTCATCAATGCCATTCTGGCCACCGAGGATCACCTGTTTTTTCAGCACCACGGCATTAACAAACTGCGCACTTTCAAAGCATTGTATGTTACGCTGTTCAAGCCGGGCAGAGTGGAAGGGGCATCCACCATCACCCAGCAGCTGGCCAAGAATCTGTTTTTTTCATTTGAACAGTCTTATGCCAGAAAATTCAAGGAATTGCTGGTGGCGCTCCAGATTGAGGCCGCCTATTCCAAAGAGGAAATCCTGGAAGCCTATATCAACCAGATCTATTTTGGGGCAGGTGCCCAGGGGATAGAAAAGGCGGCCAACACCTTTTTTGGAAAATCCGCCCAGGCCTTGACCCTGCCGGAAGCAGCCCTGCTGGCAGGATTGCCCAAGTCTCCCTCTGCCTATAATCCGTTTGTCCATTATGACAGGGCCATGCAAAGGCAACAGCTGGTGTTGCAGCGGATGGCTGCGGCCGGTTTTATTTCAGAAAACCGGGCGGCACAGGCAGCTGCGGCAACACCTTTGCTGCACAGAGAAAAAACTGCTGCCAGAAGCGGCACCTATTTTCTGGATACCCTTGTCAAAGAGCTGGTCAGCATCTATGGAGAAAATGTGGTGTACCATGGGGGGATCCGGGTGTATGCAACCCTTGATTCCCGCCTTCAGGAGCTGGCCGAAACCGCAGTGAAACAAGGGCTTGACAATCTGGACACCATGATGGCCCTGCCCACGGGAACATCTCCCCGCCCCCAGGGAGCCCTGGTGGCTGTTGAAACAGCAACCGGTGCAGTGCGCGCCATGGTGGGCGGGCGTGATTATGTCCACAGTGAATTTAACAGGGCCACCCGTGCCCGGCGCCAGCCTGGCAGCGGATTCAAACCCTTTGCATATTATGCCGCCTTTGCCTCGGCAGGCCTGCATCCCGGGACCGTCATGACAGACCGGCAGGTGACCATCCCTGTCGTTGGTGCCCCTGACTGGCGGCCCCGGAACTTCGGGCGCAGGTTCAGGGGAGATATGGTTCTGAAAGCAGCCCTGACCCATTCGGTGAACACCATAGCCGCCCAGCTTGTGCAGATCACGGGTCCCGGTCCGGTGAGGGAAACTGCCCGAAAATGCGGCATAAAAAGTCCTATGGAAGATGTCTTTTCCATTGCACTGGGTACTGCCGGCGTAACCCCCATGGAAATGGCGGAAGCATTTTCGGTGTTTGCCAACATGGGCAGGCATCATGAACCGTTTTTATTCTGGCGCGTGGAGGATGCCTTTGGACGGATACTGTTTGAACGGATAGTCCAGGACCAGCAGGTGCTGGATCCGGGAATCTCTTACCAGGTTGTGGATATGATGCAGGCGGTGGTGGAAACAGGATCGGGCAGAAATGTCAGAGAACAGGGGTTCCGTCGTGCCTGTGCCGGGAAAACCGGTACCACGGATAATTATAATGATGCCTGGTTCACCGGTTTCACCCCCACCCTGTGTACGTCTGTATGGACGGGATATGACAGAAAACAGCCCATGAAAGATGCCAAAGGCATCGGCATAACCGGGGGCAGGGGCGCTGCCCCCATATGGGCGGATTTCATGGCCCAGGCCCTGGCAGGCGAGCCGGAAAGAAATTTTCCCATCCCTGAAGATATCCGGTTCGAACAGGTGGATCCTGTTACCGGTTGCCGGACCAAGCCCCATGACGCCGATTCAGTTGTCACTATTGCCTTGACAAACGGTCAAACTGTCTGTGGTCAGGAGGCGCCGTGATACAAGTTTTGCGAAATATTTTTGTCCGGCTCTGGCTGACCGTTCTAGTGGCGGTGCCGTTGTGTTTTTATGTGATGCCCGGTATCAGACAGATTTTTCCGGGTATGGGGCCTGTTCCTTTTTCACTGGGTGTGGTGACAATATGTTATGTCATAATCGGTTTTTTGCTGCATTTTCTGGGAAAAAAACGTATCCAAAGTTTGATTCGGGAGGCCCAGATGTGGGAACGGGCCGCAATTTTCAACAAAGCCGGGAAAAAATACCTTCAGGCCGTGCGCGTCTATGATTCGTTTCTGTTGTCCCCTGTGTTCGCAGGGAAAATAAAAACACGGTTGACTGGTGCTCTGGCGCGGTTTTCATTGACATGTAACAGGGAAAATACTGTTTTCAGGCAGGCGGTTCTCGGGTATCTCACCACCAACCCCTGGGATGAAGCCCTGGCTCTCCTGTGGCTCAAACGCCTTTGCACAGATGATGCCATCACTGACCGGGAACAGGATCTGCTGACCCGTCTGGCTGATATTCATCATGCCAGCCCATTGGTGATGCCGCTGCTCACCAAAATCTTTCTGGACCTGGGGCGGCGGGATTTCACAGCAGAACAGGTGTACGACCGGGCACTGGCTGAACCGTCATTACAAAAAATGTATGGACAGGATATCCAGTTTCTTTTGGAAGAACCGGAACCGGA
>Ga0102940_1002473_pt1 | contig 11118 bp, 7 predicted proteins | sample SalPonR2_C_D1_MG_FD_78215 | JGI IMG/M metagenome (GOLD analysis project Ga0102940, IMG submission 78215) | Salt pond soil microbial communities from South San Francisco under conditions of wetland restoration - Salt Pond MetaG R2_C_D1_MG | ecosystem: Environmental > Aquatic > Marine > Intertidal...
AATTTTAAACCCGATCCCAATGTATCAACAGGCACAGCAACGGATGAGGATTATTATAAATCAGGTTATGACCGCGGACATTTAGCTCCTGCGGCAGATATGACCTGGAGTGAGCAGGCCATGACAGAAAGCTTTTACTATAGCAATATGTCTCCCCAGTATGCTTCGTTTAACAGAGGTATATGGAGGCAGCTTGAAGGTCGCACAAGAAAATGGGCTGCTGCATTTGATCGCTTGCTTATTGTATCGGGGCCGCTTTTTCTGGGAAATTCAACAGTAATTGGCCCCAATAAAGTTAGCATCCCTTCTCATTATTTTAAGGTTTTATTGGTTTTTAATGATTCTGTAAAAGAGGGTGTTGCTTTTATTTTACCCAATAAAAAGGGAGAAGCCGATTTGTTCAGCTATGCTGTTACTATTGACAGCGTGGAGCAGGCAACCGGTATTGATTTTTATGCTGCCTTGCCCAATCGTGAGGAACGGAAAATAGAAAGTACCTTGAATCTTGAATTTTGGCAAAAAGCCCTGGATTAACTGTCTAGCTTCTCCATAAACCTTTGGCTGTTGATCACAAAGCGACGGTGTGTTGCCGAACCTGCCAGTTCTTCGTTCTCAAAAACTTTAATTTCAAAGGTTACCTTGCGGTCATCTACCTCGGTGACTTTCGATATGGCTTTGACCTCTTTGCCCGGAAGAGTTGCTTTAAGGTGCTGCATGTTAATTTCCATGCCCACAGATGAGTAGCCTTCGGGCAAAAACTCTTCGATGCTTTTGTAAGCTGCATTTTCCATCAATGCAATCATGGCTGGTGTGGCATAAACTTCTGCCAGACCACTACCATAGGCTTTGGCAGTATGCTCTGAAGCTACCGTTTGCTTAATCTCGTAAATCAGACTTTCGGGTATATTGAGTTCCATAGCGTTTCATTTTAGATTTCATTAGTGAGTTGCCAATTCTATTCCAAAATAAAGGAAAATATTATTATTTGGATTGAACAGAGCTAATAAATGATAGAATACCGATCTGGAATGATTAATAATTGTACCATATAAGATTTTGTATTTCATAAAACCTGACACGTAATTATTTATCGTCACTGAAAAAATACTAACTTTGTCAGCTGATTTTTTGCACACAAAAAACACCCGCAATATGAAGATCTCGTATAAATGGTTAAAAGATTATATTGATTTTGATTTATCGCCCGAAGAAGTATCCCGTATCTTAACCGATACAGGGTTGGAGGTTGAAGGCCTCGAAGAGGTAGAGTCGATAAAAGGAGGACTTAAAGGTGTGGTTATTGGAAAAGTACTGACCTGCAAACCCCACGAGAATTCCGATCACCTGAGCGTAACAACTGTAGATTTGGGCAATGGCGATACAAAGCAAATTGTATGCGGAGCGCCGAACGTTGCCGAGGGCCAAACTGTACCTGTAGCTACTGTGGGCTCGACACTTTATGACGGTGATGAGGAATTTAAAATCAAAAAATCAAAGATCCGTGGTGAAGAATCATACGGTATGATTTGTGCCGAAGACGAGATTGGCGTGGGCGATTCACATGAAGGTATAATGGTGCTGCCCGACGATGCTAAGGTAGGCATGCCCGCGAGCGAATATTTTAATGTGGAAAGCGATTATGTATTTGAAATCGGGCTCACTCCAAACCGAATTGATGGGGCTTCGCATATTGGTACAGCTCGTGATTTGGCAGCTTTTCTGAATTTGGAAAAACCAACACAATACAAAAAACCTGCAGTCGATGCATTCAAATCAGACCGGACCGATAATCCCATAAAGCTCACTATTGAAGATACTGAAGGCTGTTACCGCTATTCGGCAACAACTGTTGAGGGTATCACTGTGAAAGATTCGCCGGAATGGCTGAAAAACAGGCTAAAAGCCATTGGCCTCAGTCCAATTAATAATGTTGTGGATATTACCAACTTTGTATTGCACGAAACCGGCCAGCCTTTGCATGCTTTTGATGCAGATAAAATAAAAGGCGATCACGTGATTGTGAAAACCCTGCCCGAAGGAACTAAATTCAAAACCCTCGATGAGGAAGTTCGCACGCTTACAAGTCGTGATTTAATGATTTGTAATGCTGAAGAAGGTATGACGCTTGCCGGGATTTTTGGCGGTATTGATTCGGGTGTAACCGATAAAACAACCCGGGTGTTTTTGGAGAGTGCCTGGTTCAATCCTGTACGCGTACGTAAGTCTGCCCGATACCACGGTTTAAATACCGATTCTTCGTTCCGTTTCGAACGTGGTACCGATCCCAATGGAACTATTTATGCACTTAAGCGTGCTGCATTACTTATTAAAGAACTTGCTGGCGGAGAAATTACCTCCGACATCATTGATGAATATCCCAAAAAAGCACAGCCTTTTGATGTGAAATTTAGTCTTAAAAGGTTTCAAACTTTGGCAGGTAAGCAGATCGACCGGGAGTTGATTCTGAAAATTCTCAAGTCGCTGGAAATTGAAGTCGCAAATGAACAGGGAGATACCCTTGATCTGAAAGTACCTCCATACCGTGTCGATGTGCAGCGTGAAGCTGATGTGACAGAGGAGATTCTGCGTATTTACGGGTACAACAATATCGAAATTGGCGATCGTGTGCATGCTTCACTGAGTTATCAGCCAAAACCAGATGAAGAGGCACTGCGCAACCGCATTTCTGACATGCTTACAGCTTCAGCTTTCAATGAGGCCATGAGCAACAGCATTACCAAAGTTGAATATTTCGAGGCGTTTGATACATTCAATGCAGAGGAATCGGTTATGCTGCTCAACCCCTTAAGCAACGATCTTAATGCCATGCGTCAAACGCTGCTGTTTTCTGCTATGGAAGCAGTGGAATACAATGCTAACCGGCAAAATGCTGATCTCAAACTTTATGAGTTTGGCAAGGTCTATTCCAAAAGACAAACGGACAGTGATAATCCATTGAAAGCTTACGCTGAGCGCACACAACTGGCATTGGTGCTTACCGGAAATAAGCAGGATGACACCTGGAGTGTAAGCCAGGAACCTACCAGTTTTTATGAACTTAAAGCACATGCCGAAAATGTTATGAAACGCATGGGTGTTGATGTGGATCAGATTGAACAGGAGTTTCTGAGCAACGATATTTGCCGTGAAGGATTGGTGTATAAATACAACAATAAAGAGATTGCCCGGTTGATGATCGTATCTAAACAGGTGAAAAACTTTTTTGACCTTAAAGCCGACGTTTATTTTGCCCAGCTTGAATGGGAATACCTTGTAAAACTGTTCGGTAAAGTAAAAACTCAATTTACAGAAGTGTCTAAATTCCCTGCAGTTAGAAGAGATATGGCATTGTTGCTCGATAAATCGGTTACGTTCGATGAATTGAAACAGTCTGCACTTAAAGCAGAGAAAAAGCTCATTAAGCAGGTTGGTTTATTCGATGTGTATGAAGGCGAAAATATTGAAGAGGGTAAAAAATCATATGCCCTTTCGTTTATTATTCAGGACGAAACCAAAACCCTTAAAGATAAACAGATCGATAAACTTATGAATAAATTGAAGGGCACTTTTGAGCACAAATTTGGTGCGCAGTTGAGATAAATTGTTGCATATCAACCTGCTCAAAAAACATAGCAAAAGGATCTCTTAAACAGGAGGTCCTTTTTTTTATGGGACTCATACCACGTAATTTTTTCTGTAACAAAACTTGTGATTCTGTGTAACAAGTTTTACCTTTATGTGAAATCTAAATGTTACTGCTATGAGAAATTTGTTAATACTTGCATTGCTTTTTATTAGTTTTTTGTCACTACAAGGCCAAAACTGGCAACCTTTAAAGGTTGCGGACAGCTATAATTATAAGCTGGGCGATACAAGCCTGATTACCCACGTTATTAAAACCGATTCTGTAGAAGTCGTCGACGGTGATTCGGTTTTCTATCTGAATCGAATTATGACTAATTGTGATACCTGCAGCGATAACCAAAACAATATGTATGCGCTACGAAACCAACCACAATTTTTAATGCGTAGCATGATTAAAAAATCTGACAGCATATTTGTGTTTGAAGATACTGGTAAGTTTCTGCTTAAGCCTCTTGCAAAACCTGGCCACAGTTGGTTTTTTGATACACTGAATAATATAGATGCAAGTGTTGTTTCTTCCGGCACAGAGGAGATTTTTGGGGAAATTGATTCAATAAAGCAAATAACGCTCTCAAACGACCGAACCATTCTATTGAGTAAGTCTTATGGGATTTTACAGTTCCCTTCTGTTAGCGATGAGATATATCAATTAGTGGGTGTGGAAGGATCACATCAGAAGGGTGAAAAGCTTCCCGGGTATACAGAATTTTATGACTTTGCAGTTGGAGATATCTTTCAGAGAAAATATAGAAGTGTTGGTGGTGGAGATGGAGACACGTATGAGTATTTGTCGAAATATACCATCACATCAAAGCAGATAAATGGAGATACATTGACTTATGGAATTCATGTATATAAATGCAGCTGGGGTTTCCAAAACGGACATTATGTTGACACCAGTGGAACTGAATACAACTCAACATTAAACTATGTCAATTCTCCGGGTATTTTTGTAAATCGTTACCCGAATCAAATTTATGATTTTAGTCATATAATAGGCTGGACTCCGGTTGAAATGTACAATAGAACAATTTATACAGAGAGAAATGGAAGGACCATTAAATATGCCGGAGATCTTGAATTGTGGGATTTTTATCCCCATTACCGCGTATGTGACACACTTCCTGATTTATTAATCCGCAATAATGATGATATGACCTTCCAATTTGGTTATGTGAAATTTAAGGAGGGATTTGGGAAAGAATATGTATTTAATGGTTTTGAATATTTCCATCAATTCTATTTTACAGGAAAAGTACATGCAGGAGATACAATTGGTGGCGTTAAGCCAGATAGTTTTTATAAACACTATTTGGGAATTGATGAACATTTTATTAAGGAAATCAATGTATACCCAAACCCGGCAGCCGATGAACTAAAGATTGATTTTGGAACCATTCAGCCCGATAGGGTTGCTGTTTTTGATACCCGCGGGCGTAAGGTGCTGGAGAAGGAGCTATCCCGGTCTGTTTCTAAGGAGGTTCTAAGAGTTGGTACGCTGCCTCAGGGTATTTATGTTTTTGTTGTTTATAAAAACCAACAGGCTTTAGCCAGGCAGACATTCATGAAACAATAACTTCGTGGAGACATTCATTCTGCCCATCCACTTTTATTTGTTAGAGAGATTGACTTCTATCAAAGTTTTTTTGGAATAATTAATAACATGCCATAATTTCATGAAGAATCTAAATACTACTGCTATGAGAAAATATATATTCACTTTCGTTTTTATTATAATTTTTGGTTACTGTGAGTTATTTGGTCAGTCTGGTTTTTTTAATGAAACAGTTCACTATTACAAAAATAGTTTTGAGGAATCTATTTGGGCTGTAAAAGTTGATTCTACTCATTTTCAAAATGGAGATTCAACACTTTATTTTCAGGATGGCTTGATCTCCTTGTGGAGCAGTGATTGTGTTGATGTATCCGGTCCCAGTATCGTTGGACCCAAACTGACTAAATGGGCAAATGGAAATTATTCATTTTATAATCGTTATGGGGATTCTGTTTTGATAGATATGAATGCAAACGAAGGAACAACGTATTTATGCTATGAAGATTCAGTATACCAGGTTGATGCAACAGTTGAGTCTATTGAAAATGTGTATTTTAATGGTGAGCCGGATGTTGTGCATACCTTTAGCTTCATTGTTCAAAATAAATTTAAAAGTAAAAAAGAGAGATTTAATTCAATTAAAATCGGACTGAGAGCAGGTGTAATAAAATCTCGAGCATGGGTGTCGTTTCCCGAAGAATATGAATATTTCTCTCCTGATTATCGGGTTGCTCCAAATGCGTATTTTAATGGGGCTTTACCATCATTTGAAGATATTTGGAATGTTAGTGAGGCTGATTTTTTTAATTTTAATATTGGCGATGAACTGCATATTTTACTTGAAACTTCCGAAAGTCCTTTTTTGTGCCACAGAACATTAACCAAATTGAATGTTTTGGACAAAGCAATAGAAACGGAACAATTAACAATTACTTATAAGCGGGAAAAGCAAATTGGAACTGATTCGATTTATGTTGATTCATTGGAGAATGGTCATTATTTCTATATGTACGAGGATGTTTTGGTAGATACTTTTCAACAAAGTTATAGTAAAGAGATAGATGCCAATTATAGTATGCCAATGTTGTATTCTGGTTATGCTGCTAACGCTATGTTTATGGAATGTGGACATTTTGCATATGTCTCACAATTTTATCAAATGAATAATGATTCATGTTCCTATTTCTTTTTTGAAGAATTGAGCGATATACGATTTGTTTTAGGTCTGGGAGGGCCTTATTATACAACACAAGATTTATTTAATAGTTATCCTTCTACTGAAAGAAAAATTAAATATTATCATTTGGCTGATGGTTCTGAATATGGCGAACCTCTGCAATTTGTATCTATAAATAATGTGATAAATTCTGCTGATTTAAATATTTACCCAAACCCGGCCACTGATTTAGTGAAATTTGATTCCGGAACCCTTCAGCCCGATAGAGTTGCTGTTTTCGATGCCAGGGGCCGCAAGGTGCTGGACAAGGAACTGTTCAACCCTGTATCGGGCAGTGCTGTGAAAGTCAGTCATTTGCCCCAGGGACTTTATGTCTTTGTTTTGTACCGGGATGACCAGATTCGAGCCAGGCAGACTTTTATCAAACAATAACTTCGCAGCGTAATTATGTCTGTATTGAATCTTATGATTCCCTAATGGAGCCGGCCCGCGAGCAATGGTATGGTGTTTTTGTTTGTATTTCTATCATTACCATCATTCAGGACTGAGTGTAAGGATGCCCTTTTTGTGCTAAAATTGAACATTCTAAAAATGTAACTGTTCGGTTCTTAAGTTTCATGTGTATGAAAACAAGAGAACAAATAATATATTGTAATAGCCTCCTTTTGCCCTCCGGGCTTAATTCCTATCCTAACAATACTATAATCAAGGTCAATAGAAACAAAAATTATACACTTGTGGCTAATGATAAAATTTCATTAAATTAGCAAAAATGTAATTATTTACATAAATTGATAACTGAAATTATTAAGATCGCAGAATAAATTTAACTGCCTATGATACAAAAAGTTTTAGTAGCCAATCGCGGAGAAATTGCCGTGCGTGTAATGCGCACATGTCGTGAAATGGGCTTGCGAACAGTAGCGGTGTATTCCGATGCCGACCGCAAATCAATGCATGTGCGTTATGCCGATGAAGCCGTGCATATTGGCCCGGCACCCTCAAGAGAGAGTTATTTGAACATTGACCGCATTATTGAAGTAGCCAAAAGTACCGGTGCTGATGCCATTCACCCCGGATACGGGTTTCTATCAGAGAATGCAGGCTTTTCCGAAAGATGCGAAAAAGAAGGGATTGTTTTTATAGGGCCCGGAGCGCATGCCATTAACACGATGGGTGATAAAATTTCTGCCCGTAAAACAATGGAAAAAGCGGGTGTGCCTATTGTCCCCGGTACGCTTGATCCAATTGATGATGAGCAAAAAGCCATAAAAAAAATTAAAGAGATTGGGTTGCCTGTAATGATTAAAGCTTCTGCTGGTGGGGGCGGAAAAGGTATGAGGCTGGTGCATGAAGAGGGAAATATTTTATCTGCTATCAGAAGTGCACGCTCTGAGGCCTCCGAAGCCTTTGGAGACGGTAGCGTGTATATCGAAAAATATATAACCTCACCCCACCACATAGAATTTCAGGTGTTGGCCGATAATCATGGCAATGCTTTGCATCTGTTTGAGCGTGAGTGTTCTGTGCAACGCAGACACCAGAAGGTTGTGGAAGAGACCCCATCGCCCTTGCTTACACAGGAAGTGCGCGAGGAAATGGGTGAACACGCTGTGAATGCCGCAAAAGCTGTAAATTATAGTGGTGCAGGAACCGTGGAGTTTGTCATGGACGATGACCTTAATTACTATTTTCTCGAAATGAATACCCGGCTGCAGGTTGAGCATCCCATTACAGAGCGTGTGGTGGGAGTCGATCTTGTAAAGGAACAAATCAATATTGCCAACAATAAAAAGTTAACCTTTAACCAAAAAGACCTCATTCAGCACGGCCACGCCATTGAATGTAGAATTTATGCCGAGGATCCCGACAATAATTTTATGCCCAGTCCGGGCGTGATTAAACACATTACTGAACCCCTGGGTTTAGGCGTGCGCACAGACGGGTATGTGTATGAGGGTTTTGAAATACCTATGCACTACGACCCTATGATCTCCAAACTTATTGTCTGGGGCGCAAACCGCGAAGATGCCATTAATCGCATGCAAAGAGCTTTGTATGAATATAAAATTACGGGCGTAAAAACCTCCATACGCTTTTTGGAACGCGTAATGCAACACAAGGTTTTTCAATCTGGCAGGTATAACACCACCTTTATTGAAAAATACAGTGATGATCTTTTTGAAAACGAAGATTGTAGCGGCGATTGTGAAGATATGGCCGTAATTGCAGCTTTTCTCGATTATCAGGCGAAGTTACAAAAGGCCAAACCACCCAAACATGGTGGGCAGATGACCAATAACTGGAAGGCTTATGGACGCCGAAGAATTAAAATCAGAATTTAAAATTTGATTGTATGGCACTTGAAATTAAAATAAATGACAGAACAACCACGGTAGAACAGTTAAGTGCCGATGGTTCAAAATATGTAATTCGTGTAGACGATCAAACATATGAAGTCGACGCGCTTATGGTAGAAGAAGGTGTGTATTCTTTTATTCATGACAATACATCTTACAATATTGAGGTAATTGAAGGAGAACACAATAAGAACTTCCAGGTCAATACCCTTTATGAAAGTTTTACGGTTGATATTATCGATGCCGAACGCAAATATCTGTTGAGTCGCAAGTCCGACGATGATGACGAAGAGGCCCACATTAAGGTGCCGATGCCGGGTAAGGTAGTACGCGTGCCAGTTAAGGTAGGCGATGAAGTAAAAGCCGGTGATACGGTAGTAGTGGTGTCGGCCATGAAAATGGAAAGTGAATATAAAGTGAAAAAAGACCGTGTGGTGAAAGAAGTTCATGTGAAAGAGGGTGATGTGGTGAAAGGCGGCCAAACTATGGTAGTTGTGGAGTAAGCAAATACCAAATTCCAATGGTCAGATCTCAAAAGACAAACGCAAAAATTCAAAAATCAACCCATGATCTATAATCTGACATCCACGATCAAGGATCTAGTATTTATGATGCGAAATCTAATAACCCGGCCATTTCGGTTCCCCCCAGCCCGGCCCACGAGCTACTCAATGACCTGTGAGAATCGATTCCCGCTAAGACAGCCCAATTGCCACTCAATATCCTGGAGAAGTCAAATCACACAGCCAAACATATGATCTAACATCCAATATCTACGATCTACTAACCATGATCCAAAATTTAAAAACGAAACAACATGAGTATACAAGAAAAATTTAATAAACTCGAAGAGCACACCCGCGAAGCTATGAAGGGCGGGGGTGAAGAGCGTATTGAAAAACAACATAAGGCCGATCGTCTTACGGCCAGAGAGCGCATTGACTTGCTGCTCGATCAGAATACTTTTGTAGAGGTGGACCGTTTTATGACCCACCGGAACCAAAATTTTAAAATGCCAAAGTTTTTTGGCGATGGTGTGGTTACAGGGTATGGTAAAATTGATGGGCGCCTGATTTACGTATTTGCACAGGACTTTACCGTATATGGAGGTACGCTGAGCCGCGCCAATGCCGATAAAGTAGTGAAAATTATGCAGATGGCCCTGAAAATGGGTGCCCCTGTAATGGGCCTGAACGATAGTGGTGGTGCCCGTATTCAGGAGGGTGTGGAGAGTTTGGCCGGCTATGCCGATATTTTCCACCTCAATGTGCGCGCTTCAGGGGTCATTCCCCAAATTTCTGCTGTGCTTGGTCCATGTGCCGGGGGTGCCGTTTATTCGCCTGCGCTCACCGATTTTATTCTTATGACCCAGAAGTCGAGCTACATGTTTGTGACAGGGCCCGATGTAATTAAAACTGTGACCCACGAAGAGGTAACCAAAGAGGACCTGGGTGGTGCCATGACGCACAACTCTAAAAGTGGTGTGGCACATCTGATGGCCGAAGACGATGAAAAAGCCATGATGATGCTGCGGGAACTGATGAGCTTCCTGCCCTCGAACAATATGGAAGACCCACCCATAAAACCCTGTACCGACGATATACACCGTGAGGATGAATCGCTGCAGGAGCTTGTCCCCGACGATCCTAATAAACCTTACGATATTAAAGATATCATCACAAAAGTGGTAGACGACCATAACTTTTTTGAGATTATGCCGCATTACGCGCAAAATATTGTGGTAGGCTTTGCCCGTATGGGTGGTCGCCCGGTGGGTATTGTGGCCAACCAGCCCGCGCACCTGGCCGGCGTGCTCGACATTGAAAGCAGCATGAAAGGTGCCCGGTTTGTGCGTTTCTGCGATTCGTTCAATATTCCGCTTATCACGTTTGAAGATGTTCCCGGCTTTCTGCCCGGTACCGACCAGGAGTTTGGCGGAATTATTAAACACGGCGCCAAACTGCTCTATGCCTTTTCGGAAGCTACCGTACCCAAAATCACCATCATTACACGCAAAGCCTATGGCGGCGCCTATGACGTGATGTCGTCAAAACACCTCGGTGCCGATGTGAACCTGGCTTACCCCACAGCCGAAATTGCCGTAATGGGCCCCGAAGGAGCAGTAAGCATTATTTACCGCAAAGAGAACCTCAATGAAGAGGAGCGCAAGCAAAAAGTACAGGAATACAAGGAGAAATTTGCCAGTCCATACCGTGCGGCGGAGCTGGGGTATATTGATGAGATTATTTACCCCAAACAAACCCGCTCGAAAATTATTGAGGCGCTGGAAATGACCCAAAACAAAACCGAAGCCATGCCACCCAAAAAGCATGGTAATATCCCGCTGTAAATTATAAGACCGTAAAATTAAACCCGCATGG
>Ga0102940_1002476_pt1 | contig 11106 bp, 9 predicted proteins | sample SalPonR2_C_D1_MG_FD_78215 | JGI IMG/M metagenome (GOLD analysis project Ga0102940, IMG submission 78215) | Salt pond soil microbial communities from South San Francisco under conditions of wetland restoration - Salt Pond MetaG R2_C_D1_MG | ecosystem: Environmental > Aquatic > Marine > Intertidal...
GAAGCGAAAGATTTTGAGAAGGTACCACTGATCAGATCTACCTTATCGGTCAGCCCGAAGACTGAAGCCGATCCACGGCCTCCTTCCCCAACAACTCCAACCGCATGAGCATCATCCAGATATAATCTTGCATTGTATTTCTCAGCCAGTTCAACCAATTTTGGCACCTTTGCGAGTGTTCCCGACATCGAGAATACTCCATCAGTGACAATTATTTTTCCTGCTTCAGGGTCAGCCCGTTGCAACAGTTTCTCCAACTGATCCATATCGTTATGATGATAACGCACGGTTTTAGCATTAGAAACAAGTGTACCTACTACAATACAGGCGTGATTGTCCTTGTCTGAAAAAATAATATCCTTACGGCCCGCGATGGTCTGTATCGAACCTTCATTGGTTTGGTACCCGGTGCTGAATAACACGCATGCTTCCTTGCCCATGAAATCGGCAAGCTTTTCTTCCAGTTCAAGGTGACTATCGAGCGTACCGTTTAAATATCTTGAACCAGTACAACCGGTACCGTACTTGGTCAAAGCATCTTGCGCAGCTTTGATCGTTCGGGGATCGTTGGTTAACCCTAGATAGTTGTTAGAACCGGCCATGATCACGCTGTGACCTTCGATCTCTACAATGGTTCCGTCTGTGGCTTCAAGCGGTTTAAAATATGGAAAAAGTCCCGCTGCTTTTACTTCGTCGGCTTTTTTGAAATTATAAGCCTTGGAAAAAATGTCTGATTTTTTGGCGCTTGTCTTGTTGTCGGCCATTAGGTGATTTCCTTAAAAAAGATTCTAAATAAAACATCAAAATATGGTCGGTATAGGGTCTTAATGGTCTCTCATTAAGTATGATATTAGTACCGACTGCTGATATAAAAAGTAATTAACTGAGCAAAGATAATAAATTTATAAGAATGCTTCTGAATTACATGCAAATCAATACCCAGGATCAGAAGATTATTAAACTACTAACTGCCCTTTGTATCTAATAATTCCTGGTATGTTTCAAACAACATTTTAAAATGACCTTCCATGGTCACTATATCATTTTCTGCTGACCTTGTGGTTGCTTCAACCAACTCGTTCCTATCACGACTTACAATATTCAGCACGGCTTCACTGAAAGAGACACTATCTCCCGGTTTATAGGTTTCCCCAAGCTCAGAGTTTGCAATATCTGCGGCTCCACCTCTCTCAGGGACTACAACCGGCAGGCCACTGCAAACAGCTTCGGCAACGACAATACCATAGGTTTCAGCAGCAGATCCATGTAAGAAATAATCAGAGGAAGCTAAAATATTTGCCAGTTCGTCACGGTTCTCGGTAAAACCCATCAGTTTTACGTGTTCAGATTTCCCGGCTTTCATATCCACATATTTTCTAATCGGACCATCTCCAAAGATCATGAGTCCCATGGGTTGTTTTTTTGATGCCTTGATAAAACCATCAATTATCGTCCCCAACCTTTTCTCGGGATGATGACGACTGATCGCGATCATCAAATGTGCATCCTCCGGCAACCCAAAATCGGCCAATAATTTTGCTCTTAGTTTCTCATCTCTTCTTTTTGGTGAAAAGAAATCCTTATCGATCCCAAAAGGAACAGCAATAGGGTTATGTACCCCATTCTCACCAATACGCTCTGCCAGCCAGCTTCCACTGACCACAGTGGCATCAAATCGGTTGCTCAATTTCTGCAAATACTTCCAATAGAAACCGAACATCTTATCGACATTATCAAATCCTACAGAATGACCAAAAAAGGTTTGAGGATAAGCAGCAATGGGATCCTGATGGAAAATAAATGTTTTTACGGCATCACCTTTCCACCTTCCAGCAAACCATCCACCGGTCCATGGTGATGAACCTTCCACTACGTCCGGTTTTTCACGATCCAGAATTTGATGAACAGCTTTTTCTCTCCAGAGGATATAATATCGCCAGTCGACTGGTAGGCGTGGCCCCTTAACCCAGATCACCCGGCCACCGTCTCTTTCCTCCTCACCCCAGTCTTCTCCGGGGGCAACGATGACGATCTCATGCCCCATTTGAGAACCAAATTTTAATTTCTGATTGATGTAGGTTTTTACACCTCCACCCTGATCCGTATAAAACTCTGCAACATCAATGATCTTCATAGAAAGGGAGATCCTTTAATTTATTTTATTTTCTTAGTGGTAAGTCCAACGCTTTACGATAATTTTGAAGTAACTGTCCATTTATTTGATCCCACTCGTAACTGAGCGCACGCTGTCTTGATTTTTCACCCATTTCATTTCTAAGATTTTCACTATCTATGATCTTTCTCAGTTTGTTGGTAAAATCTGCCTTGTCTTGTGGTTCTGCTAAAAATCCATTGACTCCATCGTCAACCAATGACCGGCTTCCCGTGGCATTTGCAACAAGGCAGGGCAACCCACAACTCATGGCTTCGAGTGTTACGTTCCCAAACGTTTCGGTATGCGAAGGAAACATAAATACATCACTGCTGGCGTATGCAGTAGCTAATTCTTCACCGTTCAAAAAACCGGTGTAAACAGCTTCAGGCATCAATTTTTGCAGTTCTTTTTTTGCCGGACCATCACCCACCACCATGGCTTTGACGTTCTTACTTTCAGCAGAAAGCTTTTGAACGCTGTGGCGAAAGGTATCAAGCTCTTTTTCCCATACAAGGCGCGAAACAAAGGTGACTACAATATCATCAGCCTCAATGCCATGCTTTTTTCTCCATTTTTCGCTTCTCTTCTCCGGTGAAAAAAGATCCGTATTTACCCCCCGGGCCCAGATCTTCATTTCTGACTCAAATCCATGCGGAATCAGTTCATCGATCATGGACTGAGATGGTACGTACACGTGAGCACAGGCATTATAAAACCAACTCAGATATTTCCACGCTGCAGATTCAATTAATGTGAGGCCGTAATATTTAAGATAACTGGTGAAATGTGTGTGATAAGATCCGACTATTTGAACATTGTTCTTTTGCGCCCATTTTTTTGCTTTCAACCCTCCCACATCCGGTGTTGCAATATGTACCAATGTCGGGTTAAAATCTTCGAGGGCTTTTTTTGCCTGACGTGATAAACCGAGAGTAGCTCTGTACTCCCCCCTTCCGGAAACAGGCATTCGAACTGAAGGCAAAGGGATCAATGTTCCATTGTGCTCCAGATCAGGCTCGTCAATAGTCGGACCAAATACGAGGACACGAATATCATGATCTTCCAAGAACTTCACCAACCTGTTCAAAGTAAGGGAAACGCCGTCTTTGATGTGATTATAATTTCCGGTAAAAAGGGCGATTCTTAATTCTTCCATAAAAATTTAAAAGCAGGTGGCAGATTCGTATCTTGATCGCCCTGCAATGAAATAGAGATTCTGATTATTATATTTCTGTGAATAATCTTTAAATATAAGGAATTTAATGAAAGCCTTTGTAACCGGTGGAACTGGTTTTATCGGAAGTCACCTTGTTGAAGCACTTTTAGACTCTGGTCAATATTCTGAGGTTCGCTGTCTGGTTAGAAATAATGAAAAATGGTTGAGTGGTCTCAAGTACAAGAAAATAACAGGTGACCTGAACGACCTCAAAACATTAGGTAATGCCCTTGAGGGTGTTGATGTACTATTTCATGTTGCAGCAATTGTTAAAGCACCCACAAAGAAAGAATTTACCCGGGCCAATGTTGAAGCTACTGAAAACCTGGTCAGACTGGCTCAAAAAAAAGGTGTGACCAATATTGTACTATTATCTTCTCTGGCTGCGGCAGGACCAAGTCATGGGTCACCTAAAATTGAATCTGATCCTATGGAGCCTGTCAGTATGTACGGCCGTTCCAAAAAGGAGATGGAAGATCGAATTTCAAAAATATCGACTCATGATGAGAGTATAAAAATAATCAGGCCTCCTGCTGTATATGGACCCCGGGAAGATCAGATCTACTCTTTTTTCAAAAGCTGTTCCAAAGGTTTATGCCCTATTATCGGTGACGGGAACAAACCAAAGGTTTCTATGGTCTATGTCAGTGATCTGGTGGATGGAATAATACATGCCGCTGACAAGATGGATCCCGGTGTTTTCACATATTTTATTTCAGGAGAAGGAACACATTCCTGGAATGAAATTCGACACATCACTTCCAAAGTACTTGGTAAAAAAACGATCCCACTTAAGATCAAACCCGGTCTTGTGAAAAAGGCTGCTGCATTAATTGAAAATATTTCATCATTATTTGGGATCTATCCCGTTGTGAATAAAGAAAAAGCAAACGAGCTTATCCTTGAGTGGACATGCAGTTCCGATAAAGCTCAAAATGAGATAGGTTATATGCCTAAAACCTCGCTGGAAGAAGGTATCTCCAGAACAATTCACTGGTATAAAATACACAATTGGTTGTAATGCTATGAGATCATTGGTCACAAATATATTAACAGTATTCTTAGTTGCTGCTTTTACCCAATCTGCACAGGCGCAACACAGTAAAAAACTGATGCAGGATTTCTCTAAAGTCATGGAGATCCCTCAAGTCGTTGCCATGGAAGCATCACCAACTCATCTATATGTCTTATCTGATTCAGAAGGCATGGTCGTTTTCAGAGCTTATGCCGATTCCCTGCAATGGCTTTACACTTCTTCCGGTATGCAACGAAGAGGTGATCAAATTATGGCTGACAGTCGTTTCGCTTATTTATTTGGTGATACTAACAGGTTAACCATCCTGGAACCCACATCTGCCCTTGGTGTTTACTCGTCTACCCGGCTTCCTCAAATAACAACGGCAGCGGCAAGAATCGGTAATACCCTTTTTATTGCACTTGGACAAAGCGGATTGGGGAAGCTCTCCCTCGAAACTCCCGAAGCAGTTGACTCATCTCCCGAAATGACCGGAGTTGAACAAATAACAGGGAGCCGGGTTCTTGATGTGAGATCTACAGCATTGAGTAAACAATTATTTGTATTGACAGACACCCCCTCTCTTCTCGTTTTTGATTATGAAGACCAATCTTTGAAGGTCAATAAAAATATTTCATTGAATTCAGGCCTGACGCATATTTTTGTTGATGATGAAAATGTATGGGGAACAAACAGAACTGGTGAGGTCTTTGAGATCCGTTCTGCAGGTATTGGGCGTAGAATTGGCTCAGTTAATGATGTAGTCGAAAGTATTTACAAATGGAAAGATAGGACTTTTGTGAGAACTGAAGGTGGAAAAATATGGGTTTCCGGCCCCGATACTGCATTGCTTGAGCCGTGGAAAACTGATGGCGCAGCGAATAATTATTTAGCTAAAAGTAAAGATAGATTGTGGATCACAGAAAATGATAAGATCTCAGAAATAAAGATATTTGACGGGTCAGTTATATCTCAGGCATCCGATGACTCACAAAATACAGGATTTAATATCAAAACCATCCCAAATCAGATAGTGACCTACCCTGCCCCACTTTTAATTCCTTTGGAAATGGAAGGTGCCATGACCGCACAGAATATAGAATTTTCCTACCGTTCGAATGTTAAAAATGCCACTGTACGAAAACAGGGGTTTTTCTGGCGCCCTTCCGTGAATCAGGTTGGAAGCCATTGGTTTACGATCGTAGCTACCGACAGTGAAGGTCAGTCGGACAGCACACGCTTCCTGGTTGATGTCAGGTCTTTTAATTCACCTCCACGCTTTAGTCCGGTTAGAAATACAAGTATTGCGGTGAATGAAAATTACGAACTTACTTTTAGTGCCATTGACCCTGACAATCCTCAAAATTCTATCATCAGGTTTATAGGTGTTGATATGCCCGATGGTGCAACTTTGAACGAAAAGACCGGAACTTTTACATGGACTCCCACAGATCGCCAGATCGGTGAATCCACCTTTAAAGTTATTGCTACAGACAGACTTGGAGCCGCTTCATCAGTCGAAGTTACTCTCGATGTCCTTGATATTTCAAGGGATAGCCCACAAAATGGCAACTAAGAAAGAGAAGAAAGCTCAAATATAACTGAATATATACCCGATCAGCACGTGCAGCCAAAGGACTTCCGCTCCGAACTTTTAAAATGGTATCAGGATCATAAGCGAGCCATGCCCTGGCGGGGTGAGGCAGATCCGTACAAGATCTGGATCTCGGAGATCATGCTGCAACAAACACAAGTGCAACAAGCAACCCCTTACTTTCAAAATTTCATCTCATTATTTCCCACAGTATATGACCTTGCAAAGGCCGACCAACAAGAGGTTCTGAAAGCATGGGAAGGCCTGGGTTATTACAGCCGGGCCAGAAACCTACATGCAGCATCAAAAATGGTTGTTGAGGATTTTGATGGGCAAGTTCCGCAGACCTATGATGAGATCATCAAGCTGAAAGGAGTTGGACCATATACAGCTGCTGCAGTAACCAGTATCGCTTTTAATAAGCCCAATGCCGTAGTGGATGGAAACGTAATTCGTGTTCTTACCCGGTTTTATGGCATAGAGGATGATACACGAAGCTCGAAAACCAGAAGAATTATTCAAGAACTGGCAGATAAACTGATAGACGAAGAAAAACCCGGAGATTTCAATCAGGCTCTCATGGAATTGGGCTCCGAAATTTGCACACCAACAAAGCCAGGTTGTAGTGAATGCCCGATCCAGGCCGGGTGTGTTGCTGCTAAAACTGCTAAAACCGAAGTGATACCTTATAAATCTCCTGCTAAGAAAAAACCTCATTATATCATAGGTGTTGGTGTGATCGAACGGGAATCAGATAATAAGGTCCTGATTGCTCTCCGGCCTAATGATGCAATGCTTGGTGGTCTTTGGGAGTTTCCGGGCGGTAAAAAAGAAGAGAATGAGGCCATACAACAAACCGTTCAAAGAGAATTGAAAGAAGAACTCGGTGTTGAAGTAAACCCGTATAAAGAGCTGATGAATTTCAAGCATACCTACTCTCATTTTTCGATAACCATGCATGCATGGCATTGTAAACTCCTCTCAGGGGAGCCCAAACCAAAAGAAAGTCAGGAAGTACGGTGGGTCACAAGAGAAGAGCTCAAAGAATACCCCTTTCCAAAAGCCAATAAGGTTTTGACTGAAAAATTGGTAAGATAATCCATCTCATTTTTTCGCAACACCGGCAATATGTGGAATGATCGGCAGAAAGACAGTCCGGCTATTGAATTGTTCCAGATCCACACTTTCAAATGAAGCTTTCTTTATACTCTCTCCGGTATCCCTGTTTACAACACAACCGTCAAAGAACCATTTCCACGGCTTTTTGATCAACTTTTGGAGTCTGCAAAGCCATGAGTGATTTCCGGCTTTAACATGCTCTAAGAACACAAACTTTCCTTGCTTTCTAAGTACACGATGTATCTCTTTTAATACCTGCTCAGGAAGTTCCACCGTACAAAGGACCAGGCTTCCCAAAACCATCTCAACCGAATCTGATGGCAGTTCAATATCTTCTGCTCCGGAATTATGGATCTCAATATCAATATTGAATCTCCGGGCTCTTTTGTGAAGGATCTGGTTGTAGGATTCATTTGGTTCAAACACGATCAATTTTGTTCCCGGCCTCAAATACCTGAAATTGGCGCCATAGGCAGCCCCGATCTCAAGAATGGTTTCGGGATGACCTTTCAGCAGTTTCCTCTTTCTTTCCCCATAATGTGAATCCATATAACGGTCTACCAGCCTTATAAACCAATCATTAATTATATGAATCAATTTCACAGTATTTTGTTTTTATAGTAACAACGTTGATCTCGTAAGATCGCAATGTGATCATAATTTTAATCACTCGTAAAGTAGAAAAATTCCTTGCCCCGTAAGAGAAAAAGATATCGAACCATCTCAAAGAAAAAACTCATTGAACTCAAACCTTATTTAGATGATCTGAACGATAAGATTGAACGATCTGAATATATAAATAAAGATCCTGTGCAATTCATGCATGCATTCGAGGAAAAAAATGACCGGGATTTAGCGGGTTTCTTCGCAGCTACTATGGCCTGGGGGCGCCGGGATATTGTGAATGCTAAAGTGGAGGACCTGTTGCAGCGAATGAACAACCGTCCGGCTGATTTTGTCAGGAATTACACGGAATCGGATGCTAAACAATTTGACGGCTTCAAACACCGCACATTCAAACCTGTTGATATGCACTGGTTGACCCGGTCCCTTCAATCCATTCTATTAAAATTCGGTGATTTTGAAAACTTTTGGGCTTACTGTTATGATCTCGCCAAACGGGAAGAACGAGAACTTATGGCTGTATTTCATGAACAGTTTTTCAACTTTCACCCTGAAATTCCACAGAGGGTTCGCAAACATGTGTCCAATCCTGAAAAGAACAGTTCGGCCAAAAGACTCTATATGTATATGCGATGGGTCATTCGCAATGGTAGTCCTGTAGATCCCGGTACTATGAACTTCATGCCTCCTGCTGAACTTAAGATCCCATTGGATGTTCATGTGGCCCGACAAGCCAGAAAACTTGGTTTGCTTTCCCGAAAACAAAACGACTGGAAAGCTGTACTAGAGCTTACTAAAAGGATGCAGGTACTCGACCCCGGTGACCCTGCCAGATATGATTATGCTTTATTCGGTATAGGTGTTTCAGGTACTGGTATTCCAAATGATCTGATCATCAATAAACAAGTAAAATGATAGCTCCAAACTTGTATAATTGTTAATAAACGTCTTAAAACACCCGCCCTCTTGCTTATTTTAAATCAGCAAAAGACTTTGTATATTTAATGTCCCAATTATGGGATTCAAAAATCAAACGAAAGGATGTGATACTTCATGTTAGGAGTCGAAGTAAAAGACAACGAAAGTGTTGATCGCGCAATAAACCGCTTCAAGAAACTGGTAACCCGATCACGTGTTCTCAATGAATACAAAGATCGTCAGCAGTATACGAAGCCTTCAATTGAGCGACGCGAAGCTTTGAAAAAAGCCAAGCGAGAACAACGACGTCGCAATCGCGACAACTTCTAAACGAAGTGTAACGAATTCGAGCCCTCCGGTTTTACCTGAGGGCTTTTTTTATGGCTTGATGTAAATACCTGATCCCATCCTTTTGCCTGGAATCTGGTGAAACCAGATCTTTGAATCCAAGTTTTTTTGCTTCCTTTATCCTCTGCTCAAGATGCGGTACTGTCCGCACCTCTCCTCCTAATCCAACTTCTCCAACAAAAGCCATATTCTGAGCTACAGCTTCATCCATCAGGCTTGAAACAAGGGCACAGCAAACACCGAGGTCGCCTGCGGGGTCATTCAATCTAAAACCGCCCGCAATATTCAGATAAACATCATGATTGGAAAAATTCTTGCCAACCCTTTTTTCAAGGACCGCCAGCAACAACAACAGTCGATTCCGATCAAACCCATTCGCTGTTCTTTGCGGAGACCCATAAGCTGATGGAGTTACCAACGCCTGAACTTCGATCAATAATGGTCGCGTGCCTTCCATGGTACAAACCACTGCATTTCCACTCACTCCGGCTGTTTTATCTGAAATAAATAACTCTGATGGATTGGAAACTTCACTTAATCCATCTGACTTCATCTCGAAAACACCCACTTCCTGGGCTGCACCAAATCGGTTTTTCAGGCTTCTTAACAACCGGTAGGTATACTGCTTATCCCCTTCAAATTGAAGTACGGTATCAACCATATGCTCCAGTACACGAGGTCCTGCAATGTCACCTTCTTTCGTCACGTGTCCTATTACAAGCGTGGTGATATTTTTTCGCTTCGCTAACTGCTGAAATAAGGCTGCACATTCCTTCACCTGCTGAATACTGCCCGGCATACTTGACAATTCTGTTCGATACACCGTTTGGATTGAATCTACGATCAAAAGATCGGGTTTCATCTTCTGAGCTTCTGCTATAATGTTATCAACCTGTGTTTCATTGTAAATGAGCAATTTCTGAGAATTTACTCCAAGGCGCGCAGCTCGCTGTTTGATCTGTCCGGCTGATTCTTCTCCTGCGCAGTATAAAATGGTCAGGTTGGGATTGGCTTTAGCGATCTGTAGGGTAAGGGTACTTTTCCCAACCCCCGGTTCACCCCCGATCAAGACATAAGAACCGGGCAGAAACCCTCCGCCCAATACACGATCCAGTTCACTGATATTACTTTTGAACCTGGTCTTTTCCGATGTTTCTACATCTTCAAGTTTTTGGGGAGCAGCTGTTGACTCAAGTCCCTCAACTTTAGCTTTATGATTTGTTGATGATTTACCTTTAGATACTGTTTTTTCTACAAAGGTATTCCATTCTCCACACGATGGGCAGCTTCCATTCCATTTGGGGGAAATATACCCGCATTTAGAACATTCGAACTGCGTTTTCGTTTTCGCCATTCTAATCCTTATTAATTTCCACTACTTTTTGGTTCACATACCAGGTAGTTGCCATAATTCCCAACCCTACACTGATGTAATAGCTTATGATCCTCCACAGGAATACAGCTAATCCTATAAAACCTTCACGGGCAATAAGTGGGCCCTGAAAAAGAACAAAGAGCCCTTCTACCCCTCCACTGCCACCGGGCGTAGGTACAACAAGGAAGGCAAGGTTCATAGCCAGACTTCGCAGTACCGACAGAACTTCCGGTGCAGGAAGTAAGCTGAGAACCACTATGGTCGGTAACGCAATTCTCATTAACCAGGACATTGTTGATAGAAAGAATGCTTTTAGCAAAAAACTGAAAGGCTTTTTTCTAAGCTGGTGAGCATATTCTTCAAGATTCTCAGCCTCTATTTCTATTTTATCACTCATTCTTCTGAGAATCGGAAGCTTGAACACTACTTTCACAACCTTTTTTATGGCAGAAGGATTAACTAAAACACCGTAAGCCAGAACACTGGCATAACTTAAAAGCCCAAGATACAACAGGCCCATTGACACATCCCCAACCAGGCCAATTTCCGGTGGAACTACCTCATAAAAAATCCCTGCAAACAATAGTATTGGAATAGCCATGGCAAACCATAGTTGATCCAACAATACCCCGTACAGTATAATAGCGCCTGAATCCCCTAATTTAAGCCCCTCTTTGGTCATAGCATAAGTAGCCATTGGTGCTCCACCTATAGTGGACGGAGTAACTGCAGAAGTAAAATC
>Ga0102940_1002480_pt1 | contig 11087 bp, 10 predicted proteins | sample SalPonR2_C_D1_MG_FD_78215 | JGI IMG/M metagenome (GOLD analysis project Ga0102940, IMG submission 78215) | Salt pond soil microbial communities from South San Francisco under conditions of wetland restoration - Salt Pond MetaG R2_C_D1_MG | ecosystem: Environmental > Aquatic > Marine > Intertidal...
CTTTTGCGCCACATTTTAAAGCTTGATGACTTCATTTCCTTTCTCATCAACTCTATTACTTCTTCCTCTGACAGTCCAAACTGAAATTCAATTGCACCAAAGGGTGTCCTGTCTTCCCAGGCCATTTCTATGATGCGGCTTTTTTCTTCTTTTGATATATTTTTCATAAGTAATCCTTTCTAAACTCTTTAACTAAACTCAGGTCTTATATGATGCTTTTCGTACGGTCATCAATTAAAAATCACCTGCGAATTTTCATTCCTATCTATTGAACTTAATCGAGCGTATCGCTGTGATGAATAAGTAATGATCGCAGGCTGTTTAATTTTTCTGTATAGTTGCAACATTTATTCTTATTGCAGTCAGTCAACTGAAAAAGAAACTAATTATTAGAATTTTTTAATATTTATCGAATAAATCCTTACGCACTGATGGTCAACTGCCGAAAACAATTACAATTGAGAACTTAATTGTACTTCGTGTCAAACCGACCACACATAGTGATTTCAACATATATTCACCTGTCAGCATTCTTGCTCATTGCATTTGCACCGGTTCATTCTTTTGCAGAACAGTCTACAGGTGATGATGAGCAGGTAGAAAAAAATACCTACCTGTTCAACGAAATAACTGAATCTTTTGAACAAATTCCCAAAACAGAACAGGCCGTGGACAGCCTGCTTGCGATTGGTTTTGATAATCTCCAGAAAGATTCAGGTATCTCATTTCAGTCAGCGAGACAAGCTGAGACAATTGCCACAGAGATCAATTACATTGAGGGACTTGCGAGTGTATTCAACCTTTTAGGTAATAACTATCTTGATTTCGGCGATCATGAAATGGCTAACATCTACTATTTAAAAGCACTTCGAAATGAGGAACAACTGGGCAATGATCGCGGAATAGCGAGTGCACTTAACAATCTGTCGCTTATATATGTGGAGCAGGAAGAGTACGAAACTGCTGCTGAATATCTTGAGGAGAGCATAAAAACATGGCAGTCGCTCAATGAAGATTATGAGTCTCTTATTTCTACAAACAACCTTGGAGTAATCCACCGCAGGCAGGGTAATTATGAGAAAGCACTCGACTACTTCTGGGAGACTTCAAAACGGGCAATTCTGACTGAAGAACCAGATAGTATTTCCTATATAATCGCAACGTTGAATATTGGGAATACCTATCTCAACTTAAAAGACTATACCCGTGCAAAGATACATCTAGATACAGCCCTTGAATATCTAAAGCGACATAATATGACATCCCACATGATATTCTCGTATATCGTTATGGGCAATCTATATCATGAGACAGGGCAGCCTGAAAAGGCCATCGAGTTCTCTAAAGAAGGACTTCGACTTGCAGAATCGGAAGGCATGCGCGAAAAAATAAAAGAGGGACATGAACTTCTGGCTACTATTTATCATGAACTTGAAAAATACGCCCTCGCTTTTCACCACTACCAGATGTTTCATATGCACTTCGATACACTTCAGTCGATGCAGCGAGGTGAGAAGATCAGTGAATTACAGTCTCGATTTGACGTAGAACAAAAGGATCGGGAAATCGAAATACTAAGTAAAGAGGCCGAGTTGAGGGAAGCGAACCTGATGCAAATGAATCAGCTCAGAAGTTTTCTTATTGCAGGTGTTGTGATTCTCTTCTTTATAGTGGCTCTGCTTTATAACTCCAACAGGAACAAAAAACTCAATAACAGAAATCTTGAAGCTCAGCGTCGCGAAATTGAAGAGAAAAACAGTAAGCTATCGCGCCTGAATACTGAGAAGGATGAGTTCATGAGTATTGCAGCCCATGACCTGAGAAACCCGCTCTCCTCCATTAACCTGGCGGTAGACTTGATTGAAAGTGAAAAAAACCCAAAGAGGAAAACAATCCTGGAGTATACAGAGCTGATTAAAGTCTCTTCCAACAGAATGATTGCCCTGATCAACGACGTGCTCAAAATACATACGATTGATGCCTCAGTGAATAAGGATTCGGAGTCATTAGTTGAGGTTAATCCACTTGTTGATGAGGCACTCCTACACTTTTTTGAGCCTGCAAGAAGCAAACAAATTAAGATAAAAACTGTGCTAAACAGATCGATGGATCCGCTTGTAGGAAATCCCGATTATATTTTGAGGATTCTTGATAATCTGATTTCCAACGCTATCAAGTATTCGCCTAAAAATTCCACAGTAATTGTATCAACAAAACAAACAAACTCAACCATCAGTATATCTATCCGGGACCAGGGACCAGGTATTTCTCCTGCTGAACATGATAAACTTTTCAAAAAGTTTTCCAAGCTAAGCAATAAACCAACCGGAAATGAGTCGTCCACCGGGCTGGGTCTTTATATTGTGAAAAAAATCTGCACAACAATGAATGGTACTGTTCGGTGTGAATCTGAACCGGGCTGCGGATCAACATTCATTGTTGAACTTCCCTCAGTTAGTACGCGTATTGCGTCGGCCCCACCTGCAGTGAAACACAGGCGCAGGGCTCTCGGCTGAAAGACGAAAGTGAAACAGAATAAAAGATTGCATGGACTAGCAGACCAAACCGGAATAACTACTCACCAATCCGTTTTACTGCAAGAAATACATTGTGATAGGTAAAGCCAATTTTTCCCTCTTTTGTTTTTGTCCAGTTTTTGTTGAGCAGCTCAATCTCTTTTTCTTTCAGTCTGCGTTCACCACCCTCAATTTCAAGCCCGCCGGACGTCATATGGCGCCGAAACGCTTCAAATGAGTCAAAATACCAGGTTGACTGATCTTCATAAAAGTCTACCTGCACCGGCCCCATCGACAGGTGAATAACCAAAGGCTCCGTACCCGGCATCGGTTTCCCTGTGTAGGGTATTCCTAATTCAACACAGGTGGATCGCCACTCCTGGAATGAATCCTCGCCCGGAAAATTCATCAGCATCAGCCCGTCTACTGTCAGACCTGAAGCCAGCTTTTCAAGTGCAGCAGCGGGATTCTCAAACTGGTGTGCCACGTGATTGCCGCAAATCAATGCGTAGTGAAGGTTCTTTATTTCGTCTTGTTCTGCATCAAACGTGGTGAAACTGAGCGTTTCATCATTCTCATGATTCAAAATAGATGCCGCAGTTTCAAGCATATCTGCTGATAAGTCGCTAACAGTAAGCGCACGTTTGGGAAACAGGCGCCTCAAATGACCGGTAAAGATGCCCGTTCCGGCACCAACTTCGAGTATTGAACCCGGCGGCACTGAATAGCGCCACGGTTCCAGGGAGTCGGCCAGTCGTTTGGCAGAATCCGTTTCCGGATCAGCATTGTGATGATAGCTCTCAGGTGATGTACCTACCGGCAAATTGCCTGACATACAGTTTGCTTAGCTTTGAAAAAATTAACTGTTATTGTGCTGCGGAGATTTGATCGCCGTTGTTCGACCGATTCCACGTAGAGTCACTTTCGAACGTGCGGCCCATAGCCTGAAATTGCCTAACGAATCTTCGTTTATTTACACTGGGCGCAAACTGGGCATATTCAACCATAAACAATCGGTCGGTCATAGGATCGTAATAGGTGAAGTGTACAAACGGGCCGCCCATAAAATCATTCGTCATGCGCCAGAGACCTTTGGTTTCAAAACCGATCAGGCGGTCGTCCGTATCAATTTCTTTTGTTTCGAGCGGGCGCCTGTAATCTGTTGTTACATAGGAACCGTCACGCTCACCTTGTACGAGATATTCCATCAGTGAGTCGCGAGTGGCATTTATCCATTCAGGATCAATAAATTCAGTATCTGTAACATCATCTTTCCACCAGGCCCACATCCATCGGTTGTTGTCGGGCAGGTAGCGTCTGAACATTACGGCATTTGACGAATCGATAACCTGAATATAGTCGTGCTGCATGCGCACTTTCCATCCGTGATCTTCCCAAAGAGAGTCCGAAATAGCTATTTGTTCACCTCGCTCGTATATGTTCTGCGTACGGCGTTCAAACTCTCGGTCCATCAGGTGACTTACCAGGGACTCTTCAGAGTTGCGTATTTTTTCTGCAAGTTCTTCATCAGAAGTGGATGTCAGAATTAACGTCCACTGGTCTCTCACCCACCGATCGGATAGCGGAAAAGCAAAACTCTCCCCATTTCGAACCCGCTGTTCGATTTCATCAGAAAGAATACCGCCAATAAATCGTGATACATTGTGGTCTTCACCAAGTGGTGCAGCAAAAATTATATTCTTGTTCTCCTGCAGCTGATCAAGCTGATCATTAGTACCAAAATCTTTAAATGTCAGCGTGTAAGCATTTTCGGGTGTTGGCACCGTTTCAATCTGTCGTCCAAACGTTTCCCTGATAGCCATAGCCGTGTCACTGTTCCAGTCGGTTGAATCCATCACAACATAGATTTCGTCAACGGCACCCATAGACTTTGGCCTGTAGTCGCCCTCACATGCGGTGAACAGAATTAGAAATGCTACAGGTATTAGTAAGGATAAAAGTCTCATATTGTATGTGGTTGATGAATATTTCAGAATGTTCAGCTATTTCCATATTTAAGATCTTTAACAAAAGAAAACAACTTTTGTTGCCAACCTTGATCAGGATAATTAGAACGAATGGTCTCAATAAGTGCGCTTCCGACGATAAACCCATCAAGCCCGTCCGAAATTTTCATGGCATCATTGTGATTTTTTATGCCGAAACCGACCAGTTTCGGATTCTTTTGCACATTGTCCTTCACCCTGCTGATGAAGCGCTGAACTGACTGTGCCACCTCGTTGCCGTCTCTGGCACCTGTCACGCCTGTAACCGATACACAATAGACAAAGCCTTCGCTTTTCTGGTCAATAACCTTCATTCTTTCGCTTGAGGTGTTTGGAGCAACAAGATAGATCATATGCAGGCCGTGGGCAGCTGCATGTTCCGACAGAATTCCAGACTCTTCGATAGGCGCATCGGGAATGATAAGACCATCAACCCCTGCCTGCTCCGCCATCCGGCAAAATTTCTCGACACCGTACCGAAATACCGGGTTGATGTATCCCATCAGAATCACGGGAATCTGGGACGATTCGCGGATCTTTTTTACCATATCAAATATGCCATCCATTGTAATTCCATTTTCGATGGCCACATTGCTGGCTTCCTGAATAGTCGGCCCATCTGCAAGCGGATCGCTGAACGGCATTCCGAGTTCAATCATATCAGCCCCGTTCTTTTCAAACCCAACTACCAGGTCGGCTGTCGATTCCAGGTCAGGGTATCCTGCCGTAAGAAAAAGCGACATCACTTTCTGCTGATCATCCTTTGTTTCGAAAAGAGATTCAATTCTGTTTTTTTGTGCTATCATGATGAGAAATATTCTGAGATGGTGGACATGTCTTTATCACCTCTGCCCGAGCAGTTCAGCACAATGATATCATCTTTTGACGTCAAAGGCATCAGGGTTTCGAGATATGCAATTGCGTGTGCAGTTTCAATGGCCGGAATAATCCCTTCAAGCCGTGACGAGCGTTCAACAGCCTGCATCGCCTGTACATCGGTTACTCCATAGTAAGAGACGCGCTTCATATCGTGCAGGTAAGAGTGTTCAGGACCAATTCCGGGGTAATCAAGCCCTGCACTGATGGAGTGTGCAAGCTGAATTTGTCCCTCGGTGTTGTGAAGCAGATAGCTCATCGACCCGTGCAAAACACCGGGTGTACCCTTTGTAAGCGTGGCTGCTGTCTGATCTGTGTCGGCACCAAGTCCCGCGGCTTCAATCCCGATAAGTTTAACGGATTCATCATCAATAAACGGGTAGAAAAAACCAATTGCGTTCGATCCGCCCCCAACACATGCAAGCATATAGTCAGGCAGCCTGCTTTCGGCCTGAAGTATCTGTTTCTTGGTTTCTTTTCCAATCACCTGGTGGAAATTCCGGGTCATCATGGGATATGGATGAGGTCCCACCACTGACCCAATGATATAGAAGGTAGACTCAACGTTTGTGACCCAGTCCCGGATCGCCTCATTGGTTGCATCTTTCAACGTTCTGGAACCACTCGATACAGGCCGTACCTCCGTTCCGAGAAGCTTCATCCGGTCCACATTCAGTTTCTGGCGGCGCATATCTTCTTCACCCATGTAAACCACGCACTCCATGCCAAATTTGGCACAGACAGTAGCAGTTGCCACCCCGTGCTGGCCGGCGCCTGTCTCAGCGATGATGCGGGTTTTACCCATCTTTTGAGCCAGAAGTATCTGGCCAATGGCATTGTTGATTTTATGCGCACCGGTGTGGCATAAGTCTTCACGCTTGAAGTAAATTTTACCTTTGCCATAATGATCTGTCAGGCGGTCGGCAAACGTCAATTTAGTGGGACGGCCGACGTACTCCTCAAGAAGCTCATGATACTCGGTCATAAAGAGAGGATCATTCTGTGCTTCTTCAAAGGCCTGCTCAAGCTCATCGAGAGCCGGCATTAATATTTCCGGGACAAACTTACCGCCGTATTTACCGAAATATCCGGATTTTGTTGGTGCTTCGTAATTCATAAGATTTATATCATCATTAAATAAAGATTGTTTACAAGTCGCCCATCTCCTGGAGCTCCCAGATATCTCTGAGCTCATCAAACAGGTGTTCAATTTTTTCAAAATCCTTGAGACCGGGTGATTCTTCTACTCCGCTGGATAAATCAATAGCGTAAGGACGGGTGAGTTTTATAGCTGCCCGGATATTGTCAGGGTTCAGGCCGCCTGATAAAAAGTATGGCTTCATCTCACCAATATCGCTAAGCACGTTCCAGTCGAACGAGGTGCCTGTACCGCCCCATTTATCTGGTGTCTTAGTATCAAACAGCAAAAACTCGACAGAATCAATATAAGGTTCAATGTCTGACTTTAGTTCATCTGCCGTTGTTTCCGGTGTGATATGAAAGACTTTAATAACCGGCTTCTCCATTAGTTGACAGTATTCTACAGATTCATTTCCATGGAGCTGAACATAATCAAGCCCAGTCTGCCGGGCTATGGACTGCACATCATCCAGTGGCTGGTTAACAAATATTCCCACCTTTTCGGGCCCTTCGAGCCAATTAATAATGGCCCCTGCTTTAGCGGGCTCGATGTAGCGCGGGCTGTCGGGGTAAAAAATAAACCCTATATAGTCGGCAAGTGCTCCGGATACAAATCTGGCATCCTCAAGATTGGTGATTCCGCAAATTTTTACGTTGGTCCGGTTTTCTGGTTCTGCAAACATACGCCTTAATTTAAGACTGCTAATTATTCATTTCTATCAGGCTGGATGCTTTCTTTAACATCTGTTTAAGAGCATCGCCCGGATCTTCTTTTCGCATAAAGTGCTCGCCAATGAGGGCGGCATCAATATTGTTTTTCTGAAGAAACACAAGGTCATCAGGCGATGAAAGGCCGCTTTCCGATACGCGAACAGTTTCTACAGGCGATTTTTTCAGCAGATGAACTCCGCGGTGTACATCAACAATAAAACTGCTGAGGTCACGGTTATTGACACCAAAGATTTCTACCAGGTCCCAGTCGAGCCTGTCCACCTCTTCTTCGTGGTAGCACTCAACAAGAGCCTCGAGATTATACTCTTTTGTGGCAGAAAGGAGCTCTTTCATCTGTTCCCCTTTGCAGATAGTGGCAATTATCAGGACGGCATCAGCGCCATAGGCCGATGCTTCTTTTATCTGGTAGGGATCGATAATAAAATCTTTGCGAAGAACAGGGATTGTGCTTATTTCTGACACAGCTTCCAGATAATCGAGCGATCCCATGAAAAAGGGTTCATCAGATAAAACTGAGATTGCGGATGCACCGCCTTCTATATACTGATTTGCCAGTTTCTCCGGGTCAAAATCATGCCTGATCACACCTTTTGAAGGAGAGCCTTTCTTAATTTCTGCAATGATTGAAACATTTTTACTGTTTTTCAGCGCCTTCGCCATCGACAGCTTGTCACTTTCAAATCCCTTGAACGATTCAAGGTCTTTCAATGATACTTTCCGTTTGCGTTTAGCCAGGTCGGATGCTGTCTTTTCAACTATTTGATCGAGAATTGTTGCCATCTTCTAAGCAAGCCTCCTGGAAGTTTCAATAAATAGATTCATTTTATCCCTGGCACGTCCGCTGCTGATGCTTTCTGACGCCATCTTCGCTGCATCCTCCAGGGAACCGACCTTACCGGTTACATAGATCCCAAAAGCTGCATTGAGTTCCACAATACGCTGTTGTGCATACGACGCTTTACCATCCATAATGTTTGTCAGTATTGTAGCATTATGTTTTGCATCACCGCCAAGCAGCTCTTTGAAATTCACTTTTTCAAAGCCAAGCATATCCGGATCAAACGTTGTGGGTTTCCCCATCATATTCGATTTCAGCTCAAATATTTCCGTGGGTGATGACAGGCTGACTTCATCAAGTCCGTCGTGAGCATGCAGTGTATAGGCAGTTTCTGTTTCAAGATTTGCCAATATCTGGATCATTATTTCTGCTGCCTCCTCACTGAACGCACCCACAACCTGGTGACGGACACCGGCCGGATTCAGAAGCGGCCCAAGCATATTGAAAAACGTGCGGAGTTTAATTGAGCGCCTTGCCGGCATCACATATTTCATGGCCGGGTGGAAGTTTGGGGCAAACATAAACGCCATGCCTGTTTCTTCAAACAATTGCTCAACCGATTCTTTCCCGAGATTTGGAACAGCTCCCAGCAGTTCAAGCACATCATAACTTCCGCTCTTACTCGAAACACTCCGGTTCCCGTGCTTCAGCACCGGAACACCGGCACCTGCAACCACAAACATAGCAGCAGTTGAGATGTTAAATGTCCCCGATTTATCACCCCCGGTTCCGCAAAGATCAACGGCACCGTCTACATCTACATTGACCGCCACTGAGGCTTCCCGCATGACATTCACAAAGGCTGTAAGCTCTCCAACCTTCTCCCCTTTCATTCGCATTCCATATAGAAATGCTGCAACTTCTTCATCAGACACATCTCCATTTACGATAAGCTGCAATGCATTCTCAGCTTCACCTGGTGTGAGGTCTTCTGATACAGAAATTTTCTCAAGAAAGTATGTAAACATTTAATAGAGAGTAATTTATAGATTTTAATTTGAGATGTAAATGAGTAAAGCCATGCAAATAGTATTGAAGGCTTTTCGCAGGTTAAACCACCGCTTTCGTTTCCGGGTATGTGAGCTTCAGCCAGTTTTTAACAATTTTCGGACCCTCAGTAGTAAGAATACTTTCGGGGTGAAACTGGATCCCTTCAATCGGGTATTCGGTGTGACGTATTCCCATGATGACTCCGTCCTTTGTACGGGCTGTAACGTTAAGGGAAGCGGGAATTGTTGATGTTTTAAGGGCCAGCGAGTGATAGCGGGTTGCAATGAAATTTTCTTCTACATCAGCAAATACAGATTTCCCATCGTGCTCAATCAAAGAGGTCTTTCCGTGCATCAGGCTGGGAGCGTGAATTACTTCCGCACCGTAAACGTGCCCGATCGCCTGGTGTCCCAGGCATACACCCAGCACAGGAATTACAGGACCAAGCTCACGAATTATCTCCTCCGTAATGCCCGCATCTTCAGGGCGACCCGGACCGGGAGAAATCAGTATTTTTGAGGGATTCATTGCCTTGATCTCCTCAACACTCAATTCATCATTACGAATAACTTTGTAGTTATCTGTAACGCCGGCCACAATGTGTACCAGGTTATAGGTAAATGAGTCGTAATTGTCGATAATTAAAATCATAGTTTTATCTGATAAATTGGTCAGTCACCACAGCTATCAATAGTTAAAGCTGCGAAATAGTCCGGTCGCCGTTCGGATGGGCTCCATCACCTGTTCTGCCCGCTCGCGTGCACGTTTGCCTCCGGTTTGTAGTACATCATGCAGATACGATTTATCGTTTGCGAGAATTTTCCGCCGTTCCCGGGCTTCTTCAAAATATTCCTCAATAAACCCAAGAAGTTCTTTTTTTGCATGCCCGTATCCATATCCTCCCGCCCGATATTTTTCAGCGATATCCTCTTGCTGCGGCTGACTGGCAAAAAGTTTAATCAGAGCAAATACATTGCAGGTTTCCGGATTTTTTGGTTCCTCAAGAGGTGTTGAATCGGTTTCGATCGACATCACTTTTTTCTTCAGCGTTTTTCCTTCATCAAAAATATCGATCGTATTGCCGTAAGATTTACTCATTTTCCGGCCATCTGTGCCCGGCACCGTTGCTACCGATTTTACAATATGTTCCTCCGGAATTTTCAGAAGATCACTATCGTACGCACGGTTCAGTTTACCGGCAAGATCCCGGGTAATTTCAATGTTTTGTTTCTGGTCTTCGCCTACCGGCACAATATCTGAGTGGTAAATCAAAATATCGGCAGCCTGCAAAATGGGATACGTAAACAAACCAATATTAGGGTTAAGTCCGTTCGCTACTTTATCTTTATATGCAACTCCCTTCTCCATCAGCGAAACCGGCGTAAGTGTACCCAGAATCCAGGCCAGCTCTGTGGTCTGCGGCACATCCGACTGTGCAAAAAAGGTGCATTTTTCCGGATCCAGTCCAAGGGCCAGATAATCGAGAACGACGTCAGTCGTATGCTCCGAAAGTTGCTTCCCGCTGCTCACTGACGTTAACGAGTGATAGTTTGCAAGAAAGTAGAAGGCATCACCTTTATCCTGCATTTCAATATGCTGCTTCATCGCTCCAAAATAATTTCCGATATGAAGCTTCCCGGATGGCTGAATACCGGATAAAATCGTTTTTTTCTGTGTCATAATAATGTAGTCATGAGTCGTGGAGCATGAGTCGTGAGAAAAAAAACTCAAGACTCATGACCCACGATTAACATCTATTTTTGAATTTCTAGTGCTAAGCTTAGTGCTTCAACCAGTGCACCGGCCTTATTCCGGGTTTCCTGGTATTCCATTTCTGGATCGCTGTCGGCAACAATACCGGCCCCGGCCTGGATATAAACTGAATCGTTTGTCACAACCATTGTGCGTATTGCGATGCAGGTGTCCATGTTACCGGAAAAATCAAAATATCCGACAGCTCCGGCATACGGCCCCCTTTTTGTGGGTTCA
>Ga0102940_1002481_pt1 | contig 11086 bp, 11 predicted proteins | sample SalPonR2_C_D1_MG_FD_78215 | JGI IMG/M metagenome (GOLD analysis project Ga0102940, IMG submission 78215) | Salt pond soil microbial communities from South San Francisco under conditions of wetland restoration - Salt Pond MetaG R2_C_D1_MG | ecosystem: Environmental > Aquatic > Marine > Intertidal...
CTGCTCCAACCCTTCCCACAGCTTCAGCGACATCTCGTAAAACGGCTCATTGCCGGGCAGCATATAGTTCGAGCGGATGATCGTCGTGTTCCGCCCGATGTTCCCCGACCCCAGCCAACCTTTCTCAAGAACCGCGATGTTGCGGTGCCCGAATTCCTTGGCAAGGTAATAGGCCGTGGCAAGGCCATGCCCGCCGCCCCCGACGATGACAATGTCATAGTCCGCCTTCGGCTCCGGCTCCCGCCACACGGGTTTCCACCCCTTGTTGCCGGTCAGGCCCTCGCGGAGAATTCGTAAAGCACTGTAGCGCATGGTCAGAAACCTCGTATCTATCGCGCGAGCGTGCCCTGACTTGCCGCGCTAGACTTTCCTGAAACGGTCAATTACATGCTCAAAATGGCCAAAATCCCCAGCAAATCCCGCCGCATCGGCCTCCTGCCGCTCGATGGCTTCGCGCTGATGTCCTACGCGTCGCTGATTGAGCCGATGCGCGCCGCCAACCTCCTAGCGGGTCATACCCTCTACGAGATGATCAATATCGCCACCCAAGATGGCCCGATCCACAGCTCCGGCATGGCCAGCATCACACCCCAAGCCAAGGTAGGCGATGACCTCGACCTCGATTACCTTTTCGTCATCGCCGGTGGCGACCCCACACGCTTCGACGATACCCGCGTCACCAACTGGCTCGCGCGCATGGCGCGTCGCGGTGCGCGGCTCGGCGGGGTCTCGGGCGGCCCGGTGATCCTCGCCCGCGCCGGGCTGATGGACGGACGGCGCATGACCGTGCATTGGGAACACGCCACCGCATTGGCCGAAATCTCCCCCCACCTGGCCATTGAAAAAACGCTTTACGTGATCGACCGCGACCGCATCACATGCGCCGGCGGCACCGCCCCGATGGACCTGATGCATGCCCTCATCACCCGCCACCATGGCGCGCCCTTCGCCCGCCGGGTCAGCGACTGGTTCATGCACACCGAGGTCCGCCCCTCCATCGGCCCACAACGCGCAGGCCTCGTTGAACGCCTCGGCACAACCGACCCGGCCATCCTCGATGCCGTGGCAGCCATGGAAACCCATATCGCCGATCCCGTAACCCTCAAGGACCTCGCCCAAATGGCCGACATCTCCCCCCGCCACCTCAACCGGCTGTTCCAAGATAAACTCGGCCGCTCTACCATGGGCTTCTACCGCGCCCTGCGCCTCGACACCGCCCGCAGCCTGTTGCGCAACTCGTCCCTGCCACTCACGCAAATCGCGCTGGCCAGTGGCTTCGCCTCGTCCTCCCACTTCTCCCGCGTCTACGCGCAACACTTCGGACAGCCGCCATCGCACTACCGATAAGGCTCCCGGCTTCTTCTGTTCAAAAATATCCCGGGGTGAATTGGCCTAAAGCGTTTCGCGAAAAACCTGCCACGCAGCTTTTCGTGAAACGCCGTGCAACACTCAATCGATGCACGCGTTTCGCCTCTCGCCGATGCCTCAGGTGAAAATCGAAACGCTTTTAGGCCAAGAGGGGCAGCGCCCCTCACACCAATCAAACCTGCGTGGCGCAGCCACTCATTTCCTACGTTTCACCAACGGCTAAGCGCGTCCTCGTCCTCGTCCTTGGCGGCCACCCAATCGGCCCCCTCGGGGGTGACTTCTTTCTTCCAGAACGGCGCGCGGGATTTCAGGTAATCCATAAGAAATTCAGCCGCCTGAAAGGCATCCACCCGATGGCGCGACGATGTGGCGACCATCATGATCAAATCCTCGGCCTTTAAGACCCCATGCCGATGGATAACCAGAATATCACCCAGATCCCAACGGCTTAGCGCCTCATCAGCAATCTTGGAAATCGCCTTTTCGGTCATGCCGGGGTAGTGTTCGATCTGCATCGCCTGCAAATCCCCTTTCCCCAAATCGCGCACGATCCCGGTAAAGGTCACAACCGCGCCCATGCCCTTTTGCCGCGCGGCAAAGGCATTGGCTTCCGCGCCCAGATCAAAATCCTCTTCCTGAACCCGGATATCCATCTAACCCCCTGTCATCGGGGGGAAAAATGCCACTTCCCTTGCCCCGTCAAGCGGCGCGTCAAAGTCCGTGAGTTCCTGATCCACGGCCACCCGCAGGGCATCGAGATCGGCGAAAGCCGCCTCATAACGCGCCTCCCGGCTGCGCAGTTCATCGACCAAAGCCCGCACCGTCGCGGCGTCGGTCTCAATCTTGTCCTTGGGGTGTCCGATCCGCTCTCGAACCCATGCGAAATAAAGCACGTCCATCTGCTTAATCCTTCAGGTAAGGCGTTGATTTCCTAAAGTAATCCACGCCCGTGATCAACGTCAAAGCGGCCGCAAGCCAAAGAAGCCAAAGCCCCGCATGCCCAGTCCAGATCATGCCCGTCATCTTCCAGCGCAGGCCATGCAGGTCTTCTTCCTCACCACTCAATATGGCATCAAACAGCGCCTGATCCATCCCCATGGCCGACATGCCAAGGTAGTGCTCAAAGACGCCTTGGGCAAAAAGCACTGCAATAGCCACCATTTGCGCGGTGGTTTTCCACTTGGCCAGTTGCGTCACCTTCAGCGTTCCGGCCGTATCGCCCAGATATTCCCGCAAGCCAGACACAAAGACCTCGCGAAACAAGATCACCGTCGCCGGCAGGACCAGCCATGGCGACATGCTCGAATAGCCCACGATGACCATCAGGGCGACCACCACCATCGCCTTGTCGGCAATCGGGTCCAGCATGGTGCCCAGCTTTGTGGTTTGCTTCCAAAGCCTTGCAAGATATCCGTCGAAGTAGTCGGTAATCGCCGCACTGATGAACAGCGTCAGCGCGAACCAATCCGCCCATGGCCGGTTGAAGTACAAGAACATCACCGCCACCCCCGGTGCCGCCAACAGCCTCAAGATCGTCAGAATATTGGGAATGTTCCATGTCATGGCCCCGTTCTAGCCCGGATTCGCAGTCGTGGAAAGACAGAGCATGAGGCAATTCGGGGCGCCGTTTTCCGCCCGGAAAACGGCCCGGAATTCGTCGCGAATTCCGGCGCTTAGCCCTTTTCGTGGAAATGGTCATAGACCTTCTGCGCCAAGCCCGCTGAAACGCCATCGACCGCTTTCAAATCCGCCAGCGCCGCCCGACTCACCGCCTTGGCCGATCCAAAATGCGCCAGCAGCGCACGCTTGCGCGCCGCGCCCACACCGGGGATTTCATCCAGTGGCGAGGCCCCCATCGCCTTGGCCCGCTTCGCCCGGTGGGTGCCGATGGCAAAGCGGTGCGCCTCATCCCTAAGCCGTTGAATGAAATACAAAACCGGGTCGTTGTGGCGCAGGGCCATGGGGCGTTTGCCGGTCCGGTGGAACTCCTCCTTGCCATGGTCGCGGTCCACGCCCTTGGCCACGCCCACCATCGGGATATCGGCCACCCCCATCTCGCGCATGATCTGGGCGACGGCACTTATCTGCCCCGCGCCCCCGTCAATCAACAGAAGGTCGGGCCAATGGCCCTCCTTGCGCTCGGGGTCTTCTTTCAGCAGGCGTTTGAACCGCCGGGTCAGCACCTCTTTCATCATCCCGAAGTCATCGCCGGGGGTCAGGTCATCCCCCTTGATGTTGAACTTGCGATATTGGTTTTTCATCATCCCCTCGGGGCCGGCGACGATCATCGCGCCCACCGCATGACTGCCCTGAATATGGCTGTTGTCATAGACCTCGACGCGCTGCGGCACCTCGGGCAAATCAAAGGCCTCGGCCAATCCTTTCAACAGCTTGGCCTGCGTGGCACTTTCCGCCATCTTGCGGGCAAGGCTTTCGCGGGCATTGCGCAGCGCCCCATCGACCAGTTCCGCTTTCTCGCCCTTTTGCGGGACCAGCAAACTCACCTTCCGGCCCAGTTTTTCGGTCAAGGCCTCCGCCATCAGATCGGCATTCTCGATCGGATGCGACAGGATCAACTGCCGTGCGGGGTCCTTGGTGTCGTAGAACTGCCCGATGAAGGCCTCCAGCACCTCGGCCTCCTCCACATCGGCGCCAACGCGCGGATAGAAATCCCGGTTACCCCAGTTCTGGCCCGCGCGGACAAAGAACACCTGCACACAGGCCTGTCCCTTTTCCAGATGCAGGGCGATGATATCGGCCTCCTCCACGGTGCGCGGGTTGATGCCCTGCGCCGTCTGCACCTGCGTCAGCGCCTTGATCCGGTCGCGCAGCGCCGCCGCGCGCTCGAACTCCATGGCCTGCGAGGCCTCGGCCATCTGCGCCTTCAGCTTGTCCTGAATTTCCGTCGACCGCCCCGACAGATACCGCTGCGCGTCCTTCACTGCCGCCGCATACTCGGCTTTGCTGATATAGCCCACACAGGGCGCGGTGCAGCGTTTGATCTGGTATTGCAGGCAAGGGCGTGTGCGGGTCTCGAACTGCGCATCGGTACAATTGCGAAGCTGAAACACCCTTTGCAACTGCGACAGCGTCCGGTTCACCGCGCCGGCACTGGCAAAGGGGCCATAATACTTGCCCTTTTCCTTTTTCGCGCCGCGATGCTTCTTGATCATCGGAAAGTCATGCGCGGTCACAAGAATGTTGGGAAAGCTCTTGTCGTCGCGCAACAACACATTGTACCGCGGCTTGAGCTGCTTGATCAGGTTCTGCTCCAGCAACAACGCCTCTGTCTCGGTCGAGGTGGTCAGGAACATCATCGAAGCCGTCTCGCGGATCATCCGGGCGATCCGCGGCGTATGCCCCGCAGGCCGGGCATAGTTCGACACGCGCGCCTTGAGGTTGCGCGCCTTACCCACATACAAAACCCGGGCCTGCGCATCCAACATGCGATAAACCCCCGGCGAGGAATCCAAAGTCTTGAGATAAGACTGGATCACCTCATGCCCGGTCTCGGGTGTCTTTTCCTCTGGCGTGTCGGTCATGGGCTCATCGGTATGATTCTCGGGATGTGCTGCAATCTTATCGGTGTGGGTACAAGAGAAAAGCTGTCCCCGATTCATGTGGATAACTCTGTGGGCAAAGCACGGCCAATGGGAATTTCTCGTTGAATCCAGTACATTTCACCGGTCTGCCCAAAAATTAGGCAAGTAAATAACTACTTGAGAATCAACAATAATTTTTTGCCGGCATGCCAAAACATTGAAATCATTAAAGATTTTGTAACGTCCAGTTAACGCTTCTGTGACAAGTGAACAACTTCCCTAGGGGCAAGGTCACTCGACTCCCAAAACATCCGGTGTCTGCCATCCCAGATGCTGCCCCCCGTCAACGCACAAAAGCTGCCCGGTGACGGCTGGGGCATCGAGGAAATAGGCCAAAGCCGCGACGATATCCGCGGCATTCGCGCCCCGACCAAGGACAGTAGACTGGCGCTGCGTCTGGAAGTGACGATCGCTTTGCCGATGGCCCTGCAGGGTCGGACCGGGGCCAATCGCATTGACACGCACACGCGGCGCCAAGGCTTGCGCGGCCGTCTGCGTAAAGGCCCAAAGGCCCATCTTGGCCAGCGTGTAGGTCATGAACTCTGGTGTCAGCTTGCGCACGCGCTGATCTATCATGTTGATGACAAGCCCACGCGCCACGGGCTCATCCATTTCGCATGTCTCGGGCTCTGGAATTTGCGCGGCCAAGGCTTGGGTCAGGACAAAAGGCGCACGCAGGTTGCTTTCCATATGCCTGTCCCAGCTTTCGCGCGTGGCGCTCTGGATATTGTCGTACTCGAAGATCGAGGCATTGTTGACAAGACAGGTCACTGGCCCGCCAAGCGCCTCGGTGACTTTGGGCAAAAGCGCCTCGACCTCGGCTTCGATCAGCAGATCGGCCTGTACCGCCACGGCGCGCTGCCCCATGCCCGTGATCTCTTGCACCACGGCGTCGGCCTCTTCGCCACTGCTGGCGTAATGCACAGCCACGTCAAAGCCGCGCCGCGCCAGTTCAAGCGCCATGGCACGACCAAGCCGCTTGCCTGCTCCTGTCACCATTGCCGTCGCCATCGTTCGCCTCCGATTATGTCAGGACAATGGTGACATAGGCCAAATACAGCCCCGTCAAGATCACGCCCCAAACGCGCCCGATATCCTGTTTGAAAAACACGAAAGGAATGATCAAAAGCGATGCGCCCAACATCACCCAAAGGTCAAAGCGCAAGAACTCCGGATCTACCGGTATCGGCCCGACAAGCGTGGTGATTCCGATAATGGCCAACAGGTTGAACATGTTCGACCCGATGACATTGCCCAACGCCACGTCCGCCTGCCTTCGCAGGGCCGCCATCACCGTTGTCGCCAATTCCGGCAAAGATGTACCGAGCGCCACCAGCGTCAGGCCGATCACTGCATCACTCACTCCAAAACGCTGCGCAATGATCGAGGCATTGTCCACAAGCAAATCCGCACCAAGCGGCAAACCGATCAGGCCCAGCACAAGGAACACGATGATCTGCCACCACGGCATATCCGGGTCGGCCCCTTCCACGTCGTCCTCGCCGTCCGCATCGGCCAAAAGAAGCGCCGCATTGGCCTTTACGTGGCGCCCCGCTTCCAAAAAGGCGTCGATCAGGACGAAGGATAACAGTGCCAGAAGGATCAGGCCCGACACGATGTTGAACTCACCTAGGAAAGCAAGGCCGATGAAAACCACCGATCCGATCAACATGTAAACATAGGTTTTCTTGGTGTCGCAGTCGCTGGTATGCAGCACCGACAGGATCGCGGGGACGCCAAGAACCAGCAAGATATTCGCAGTGTTCGATCCAACGACATTGCCAAGGGCCAGCCCCGGCTTGCCGTCCAGCACTGCGTTCACCGCAATCAAAAGTTCGGGCGCCGAGGTGCCGAAAGCCACAATTGTCAGGCTGACGATAAGGGCGGGTACTCCCAAACGCAGGCTCAGGTTGACGGCACCCTTTACCAGCGCATCGCCCGCCAGAAGCAAGATGACAAGGCCCAAACCCGCCAGCGCCCATTCAATCATTTACGCACCTTCTTCTGACATTGGCAGGGCCCTTTGCCGATGCGGAATCGCCCGCATTTCGGGCATTTGGCCGAGGCCAGCTTTTTCTGTCCCGGAAACCGCAGCTTTCCGAACATGGCCATGACGCCCATGAACACCAGAAACAGTATGACGATCTTGACGATCACGTCAGAGGCCAAACCGGGCGTAGTCCGCCCGTTCCTCAACCGCCGCCAGCGCATCGTGTGCAATACTTGCGCCGAACCGCTGCAACAGGCCGCGCTTGCGCCCGTACTTGGCAAAGCGCACGTCCTCACCATAAAGCTCTTTGAGCTTGGGCACGATGTGTCCAATACCGTCCACAAGGCCCAATTCGTAAGCGCGTCTGCCCAACCAGAACTCACCCGTGAACAAATCCTCGTCGCTCGAAAGCTTGGGCCCCCGGCGTGATTTCACATAATCCGTAAAGCCGCTGTGCATCTGCTCCAAAATGGTTTTCAGGCGCGCAACGTCTTCTTCCTTTTCCGGCAGGAAGGGGTCCATGAAACTCTTGGAATGGACCGAGGTATGCACCCGGCGCTCAACCCCTTGCCGGGCAAGGAACACCGGCGCACCGAAGCCCGCCGAGACAACGCCGATCGAGCCAACGATGGAGCCTTGATCAACCCAGATGTCATCGGCAGACGCGGCCAACCAATAGCCACCCGAGGCGGCCACATCCTCGACAAAGGCATGGACGGGCAAGTCGTGTTCCTCGGCCAGTCGCCGGATACGCGCCGCGATCAGCGAGGATTGCACAGGCGATCCGCCCGGCGAATTGATCACAAGGGCCACCGCCTTGGGCTTGCCGCGCTTGAAGGCTTTTTCGATCACCGGGCCAAGCGTCTCGTCATTCAATTGATTGCGGCCACCGATACCGATGGACCCTTGCAAACGGATCACCGCAACAAGTGGCCCGCGTTTGAGAAATGGAATACGCGCTTTCATGCCAACGGATGTAGAATGCCCGCGCGGCTTAAACAAGGCGGCAAAACCCGGCCGGGTGAAAGAATGGCGCATTTGCCCGGAGCAAAGGGGCAAATAAGTCACGCGCAACCTCAGCTTTTGATGCGATACCCGGTTTTGAAAATCAGCCAGACGATTCCAAGACACAAGGCTAGGAACAGCCCGATGGCCGCCAGACTTGCCAGCACAGGCACGTCAGCATAGCCAAAAAACGACCAACGAAACCCCGAGATCAGGTAAACGATGGGATTGAACAGGGTCACCGTCTGCCACGCGGGCGGCAGCATCGAGATCGAATAAAAGGCCCCGCCCAGAAACACCAAGGGCGTGATCACCAGTAGCGGGATCAGTTGCAACTGCTGAAAGTTCTCCGACCAAATCCCGATGATGAACCCGAAAAGTGAAAACGACAGGCACGTCAGGATCAGAAAGGCCAGCATCGCCAGCGGGTGCCGCACCTCGATATCCACGAACAGCCCCGCCGTCAGCAGGATGATCACCCCGATCAACAACGATTTGGTGGCCGCCGCCCCGACATAGCCCAGAACGATCTCGAAGAAGTTGATCGGCGCCGACAGCAATTCGAATATCGTACCAATGAACTTGGGAAAATAGATCCCGAAAGAGGCATTGGAAATCGCCTGCGTCATCACGCTCAGCATGATCAGCCCCGGTACGATGAAAGCCCCATAGGTGACCCCCTCAACCTCGTCGATCCGGCTGCCAATGGCCGCGCCGAAAACCACGAAATACAGCGTGGTGGAAATGACCGGTGACAGAAGGCTTTCCATGATCGTGCGGAAAAAGCGCTTCATTTCATAGACATAGATGGCCTTCACCCCTTGCCAGTTCATGCCGCACCCTCCTGCACCAGACTTACGAAAATCTCCTCAAGGCTCGATTGCCGGGTGTGAAGGTCACTCATGGAAAGCCCCTCGGCCGACAGGGCCTGCAACAACCGGGTGATGCCCGTCCCTTCGCCCTGGGTGTCGTAATGATAGATCAGGGCCTCGCCGCCTTCGGTCAGCTCAAGATCGTAATCGGCCAAGCCGGGCGGCACCGCGTCGATGGGCGTGCCCAGATCAATTCGCAATGTCTTGCGCCCCATCCGCCGGATCAGTTTGTCCTTGTCCTCGACCAACAGGATTTCCCCGTGGTTGATGACCGCGATCCGGTCGGCAATCGCCTCGGCCTCTTCGATGTAATGCGTGGTCAGGATGATCGTCACGCCGCTTGCGCGCAGCTCCTCAACCACCTGCCACATATCCCGGCGAAGCTCCACGTCGACCCCCGCCGTCGGCTCGTCCAGAAACAAGACCTGCGGCTCATGGCACAGCGCCTTGGCAATCAGCACGCGGCGCTTCATCCCGCCCGAAAGCTCCCGAATCCGGGCATTGCGCTTATCCCAAAGCGACAACTGCCGCAGGATCTTTTCGATGAGCGCCTCATCGCGCGGCTTCCCGAACAGACCCCGCGAAAACCGCACCGTGTTGATCACCTTTTCAAAGGGTTCAAGCGCCACCTCCTGCGGCACCAGACCAATCATTGCCCGGGCCGCGCGAAAGTCGTCCACGATGTCATGGCCACCCACGCGGGCCGCGCCCCCGGTGGGCGTGGTGATCCCGCACAGCGCCGAGATCAGCGTGGTCTTGCCCGCGCCATTGGGGCCAAGCAGGGCCAGAATCTCGCCTTCCCGAATGGCAAGCGACACGCCTTTCAACGCCTCGAATCCACCCTTGTATGTCTTTTGCAGAACCTCGACCTCAACTATCGGTACCATGGGTTTCCTCCGGTTCATTGTTCGCCAAGCTAGGCGAATGGGGCAGAAGTGCAATCACCGTATGCGCAGGGGAAACTGTGCAGGCCCGCAGGGGCGATAACCTTGTGTCAACCGGATCGGCTCATGCTATCCCCGTGTTACCAGACCGCGAATCCGACCAAGGGCTTACCATGCACCACCTGCTCAAGATCGCCGCACTTTTCCTTCTGGTTTCGGGCTGCACCGAAACCGTCAGCCGCGACGACCCGGCGCGCATCCTCGCCATGGGGGATTCGATGCTTGCGGTTCATGGCGGCTCCGGCAACTCGGTGTCGCACGCGGTGGAACGGGTCTTGGGTGAGGATGTGATCGACCGCTCTGTTATGGGGGCCAAGTATTTCTATGCCCTGCCCATCTCGGGCAGCGCAGGTCTCAACATCCGCAAACAGTATGTGAATGGCAAATGGGACTGGGTGGTTCTCAATGGCGGCGGCAATGACATTTGGATGGGCTGCGGCTGTGGCCGCTGCGACAACCGCATCAACCGGCTGATTTCCAAGGATGGTCGGCGCGGCACCATTCCGGGGTTCGTCTCGGACCTGCGCGGGAAAGGGTCACAGGTCATCCTGCTGGGCTACCTGCGCACCCCCGGCGTGGCCTCGCCCATCGAAGGCTGCCGGGACGAAGGCGACGAAATGGACCGCCGCATGTCACGGCTGGCCAAGCTGGATCGTGGCGTGCATTTCCTGTCATTGGCCGACGTTGTGCCGCATGGTGACCGCTCGTATCACACGGTTGACCTTGTCCACCCCTCGGCCAAGGGCAGCACCGAAATCGGCAAACGTGTGGCCGAAGTCATCCGCAAAACCGAAGCCAGCAGGCGCTAGACGCGCGCCCCTTGCGCAGCCAAGGATTTTCGAAAATCCTTGCCGCAAGCGGTTTCGAAACCGCTTGCACGCCCGGAGGTTTGAAGATCGGTTCATTCCGCTCAGCGACGTGTTTTGAATTGGCCTGCGAACATTGGGGGCGTGAATGCTGCAAGGATACCGGGTTGTTGAAATCGAAGGGCTGGGCCCCGGCCCCTTCGCCGCGATGATGCTGGCCGATCTTGGGGCCGAGGTTATCGTCATTCACCGCCCCGGTGGCGGCAATGCCGTGGCGGGCGAGGTGAACCTTCTGGACCGTGGCAAACGCTCGATCACGCTGGACCTGAAGCAGGCTGATGATCTGCGAACGGCCCGTGCCCTGATCTCGACCGCCGATGCGCTCATCGAAGGGTTCCGCCCCGGCGTGATGGAACGCCTTGGGCTTGGCCCCGAAGACTTGCAGGCCGACACCCCTCGCCTCGTCTATGGCCGCATGACGGGTTGGGGCCAATCTGGC
>Ga0102940_1002485_pt1 | contig 11080 bp, 8 predicted proteins | sample SalPonR2_C_D1_MG_FD_78215 | JGI IMG/M metagenome (GOLD analysis project Ga0102940, IMG submission 78215) | Salt pond soil microbial communities from South San Francisco under conditions of wetland restoration - Salt Pond MetaG R2_C_D1_MG | ecosystem: Environmental > Aquatic > Marine > Intertidal...
GTTTTGCCTAAGTTAATTAACAAGTTACGTTCTTCTTCATCAACTAAATACCACCAGCCAAAACTTCGGCGTACCTGCATGCTATCGTTAAATGTGTGGGGCTCTCGAAATAGCTCCAGCGTTTCTTCATTGAAAAAGCCGGGTTCGAGGATAAACTGTGCTGCTTTATTAATATCATCGGCATTAGCCAATAAACCATGTGCCGGCATGAAAGGCAACAAATATACCTCGCGTGCATTGCTCAACCGGGCAACATAATCAAGACCATAAAACTCGCTACGGTCAGATACAATGAAATCATTACGTGCGTATATCAATGATTCAAGCCCCAGAGAGTCGACAAACAGATTCCTGAACATTTTCAGGTAATGCTCTTGTTCAACTTGCTCAGCAACCAATGCCAATAACGAGGTGCCATAATCCGACCTCAACAATTGCTGGTCGGGCTTATAAGCCAGCTCTTCATCCTCAAAAAGACGAATAAAATCTTTATAGGTGTTTATCGAATCATGCTTCACCAGATCTTCAATTTTGTGCTTACCAAAACCTGCACTATAAACACCAAGCATACGAGGGGTGAAATCGTATTTTTTCTTTGGAAATTCTGGAATATAATGATAAAAACTACTGTCGATATTCATTTCACCCTGTTGCTGAAGGTATGCTGCCATGTACGTTGTAAACATATGGGCCAAATGTCCTACACGGAAACGGGTATTACGCGTAACTGGCACATCCAGTTCTTTACTGGCCACCCCCAATCCTTGAGACCACACCATTTCACCATCAACCGATACAGAAACTGACATCCCAGGCACAAACGAAGACATCATAAACCTTCGCAAACCATCCTGTGATTCAACGATAGCATCTTTATACGACTGGTCATACATCATCTGGGAATCTTCATTTTCAGAACAAGACCAGAATAGAAGCATCAATAAAAAGATATTAAAATATTTCAACATTTCTTATATTATTTAAAATTCAACATTGTGTTATTTAAAACACCCCCTGACATGATACCATTTTTCAAAAATGCGAAAATAATTATTATTTAAACAAATCACGCAGCAAATTTTTTGCAGCATCTTCCAGCTCTTCCCGCGAGCTGTTTTTCACCTGATTGAGCACCTGTTTTCGTATTTTATCATTATCAACAATAACATCAGGCTTTCGGGCATCACCTTTTATATTGAAACCGACATCAACAGTTTCAACCTTTTCATGACCAGGAATATAGGATATGATATTTTGTATATCTGAAGAAAGCACATTTTTCTCCACCTGTGCATCGACCCTGAAATCAAGCGTCCCTCCAAGATTGTAAGCTCCCGAAAGCTGCACCGGCTGATCGGATATCTTCGTACTTAAGGGCGAAATATTCAAATTTCCATCATTAATAGAATACAAGGTAGTAAAGTTCTCAACCTCTACATTACGGAATTTATTGGTTTGCAAAACTTTATCCAGCTTTGAAAACAAACGGGTATTTAACAACTTTACATCATTGGTTGAAAAAGAGCCCCTTGCTGAAACATCAGTCAAAATGGTTTTCATTTTACTGCTCAAAGGAGCCTGAAGTTTTATATCGGTAGAAAATTGCCCCTGGCTTTTTGCTGCAAAGGGTAAATATTTTCTTACAATCCCCAATTGTTGATATGCTGTTGGCAAATCGAAGTCTGAAATATCTAAGCTTGCAGTTAAATCGGGGTTCTGTCGGCCATCAGCAACAACAACTCCATTCATTTTCATAGAACCGCCAATAAGGTTCATTTGTACCCCCTTTAGGTCGATTTGCTGATCATGCAATACCAATTGCCCCTTAAAATCTCTCATATCCATCTGGTTGTAAATCAAATGGTTTACATCAGCATCAAAAACCAGTCGCATATTATCGGGTAAGGTTAACGGGATGCTATCCCGCATTTCACTATCGGTTTTCACAAAATCATCCTTACCGGGTTGTTTATCAGGATTGTAATGCCTCATAAACTCATTCAGGTTTAACATCTGTGAGTTTAATTTCATGTTTCCATTTAACTCATCACCGGCAAACAACCATGTTACCACACTCATAAGTTTTCCCTCAACACCAAAATCGCTTTGACCGATGTTACCGTTCAAATTGTTGATCGTCAGATCCTGATCGTTCAATTCAACTGATGCATTGCTCAAACTTATCCCCTGGGGCACCGAACTGTTCTGAATAAAAAAGTCATCTAATTCGATCATTCCCGAGGAGACAAATGATGCGAAATTATTCTTCTTTAGCGATGAGTAGTTACCGGTCATTTGTGCGTTGGTCTTTAGCATCCCGGTCATTTTTGTATCTCCTAAAGGTATAACATTGCTCAATGACCCCATATCAATGGCACCATTTAGATCGACATCGATAAAAGGATCGCTCATCAATGTTCCGAACATGGCCTTCATCGAAAAAGGGTTACCGGCCAGCATCATGTCCATTTTTTCTATGCCCAGCGTCAGCAAATCAAGATTCCCTTCGGGCTTGGCCACACGAGCAATTAATTGTTGTAATTCAAGCTTGTCAGGCAATCCCGGGTATTTTATTGTCGCGTCATTTATATTCAGTCCAATGTCCATACCGGGATAAATATCATCGAAATATGCACCTTTCACATTCCCACCAAAATCAACATTTCCGGTAGCTTCAATATCCTTCATATATTTTTGAAAAGCATCGGGTATAATCGATAAAACCTGATGGACATCGATTTCGGGTACGTTAAAATCAACATCAAAAAGCATAGAATCGCCAGACATTGAAAAGCCGCCGTCCAAATCAACCGGCATCCCGTTTATATGACTTTTCCCGGATCGAAATATAAAATTGTAACGCTCGAGGTCGGCATCAAGCTGAGTACTGAGGTTTAACGCACTATTTGTAATGTAACGAACACTGTCGTATTCCAGGTTAACAGAAGGCGTAGCCGCCTCAATAGCCAGCAAGGCATCCATCCCTTCTGTTTTACCCGACATAACACCATCGATATTGGATGCAGAAAAAAGGTAGTTATACTTTTTACTGTGGTAAGTAAAATCGAAATCAATGACAACAATGTCACTTAGCTGCAGTTTTAGTGGTTCTTTCTTATGTTCATTTTCCTTTTCAGCTTCAGGTTCACCTGCATTAGATATCAACCAGTTAACATTGCCCGATTCTTCTTGGATCAAGTGCATCAAAGCCTTATCAATACGCAATGATTTTATGAGCAGCCCCTCGTCACCAAAAACAGAACGAGCATCAACCTGCGCCGAAAGTCTTTCAAATGCTATAAGTGTATCGCCTTCAAAATCATCAATGCCAACAACAGCCACATCGTTAAAAGAAGCATTCAAGTCGGGAAACGATTTAATCAGGGAAAGCTGAAAACTACGGTAACTAATTTCGGCATTAACATTTTTGTGGGCTTTGGTTAAAATTGCTTCGCTTATTTTCCCTTTAAAAGCAAATGGTATTAAAACAATTGCCAAAACAACAATTAAGATGATTATGCCGGTTATTTTAAGAATTTTTTTCATGGGTTTCATTTTTTTTCCAACACCAACCTCAACATATTCAATGCAGTTTGTGATGAACGTATGATGTTTCGTTCGCGGTTATTGCTAAACGTGAATTTTTTTGCAATTATTTCATCGGGCGATGCAACAGCAATCCAAACCGTGCCCACTGGTTTTTCATCTGTTCCACCATCAGGCCCGGCAACTCCCGATGTGGCAACCGAATAATCGGCTTTGGTTAGTTTGCGCACACCTCCAGCCATTTGTTTTACAACCTGTTCGCTCACGGCGCCATATTTATCAATGTCATCATCGCTAACATTTAAAACACCAGCTTTTACATTGTTTGAATAAGCTACTACTGAACCTTTAAACCAGCCGGAACTTCCCGGCATCGAAGTAATTGAATGGGCAATCTGCCCCCCGGTGCAACTTTCGGCCGTGGCAACTGTAGCTTTCTTATCCATGAGCATTTTACCTACAACGCCCGCCAGTGTATCGTTATCATAACCAAAAATTGCTTCAGGAATAATTGTTTTCAACTTTTCTATTTCTAGCTCAACAGACTTTTTCAATTGAGCTTCATCATTGCCAAAAGCTGAAAAACGCAAGCGTATTTGCCCGGGGTTAGGCAAGTATGCTAAATGTATAAATTCAGGAAGGGCATCCTCCCAGTCTTCAAGTTTTTCAGCCAGTATCGACTCAGGAATTCCAATGGTATGTACCGTTTTATGCACAATGGCACCACCACCGTTTTTATCTTTCAGGCGGGACAACACAGCATCCTGCATGATACCTTTCATTTCGAAAGGCACCCCGGGCATCGAAATGACTATTTTACCGTTATGCTCAAACCACATGCCCGGAGCTGTTCCTGATGGGTTATGCAACACCTCACAGCACTCAGGCACCAGAGCCTGATCTTTATTAAGCTGGTTAACACCAAGACCACGCTTCTTAAAAAAATCAGTCACATGATCGAGGGTCGGTTGATGGGTTACCAACTCAGCATTAAAATACTCGGCCAATACTTTTTTTGTACGGTCGTCTTTTGTCGGTCCCAGTCCACCGGTTATAATAATCACATCAGCACGCAATTGTGCATCATCAATGGCGTTAACCAAATGCACCGGTGTGTCGGATATCGAAGTTATCTGGGCTACACCAATTCCAATCTTATTAAGTTCTTGAGCCATCCAGGCTGAATTGGTATCTACAATTTGTCCGATGAGGATTTCATCGCCTATGGTTATAATTTCTGCCATCATAATGCCATCAAAAATATAAAATATTCGGCATGGAAACAGGCATGCCTTTGCAGATGTTTGTTAAAATGACTAATTAACGAATGATTTTATTGTCAAATTCTACCCAATTAGAAAAAACACGAATTTCAATTCGTGAATTCGTGGCTTTTTAAAAACAAACTTGTTTCGCGTAAAACAGGTTAAAAACCTGTTGTCCTCTTAATTGTTCAGCACCCTTCGGGGCTGGGGGTTCTGAGTACCCTTCAACCCCCGGTTCCGCGAGCTCCACCGGGGGTTATTGAAATTTGACCCGTTCCGGGTCGCCTTTGATATTCGCGGAATTCGTGGTATTTAAAAACTAAATTTGTATGGATGGATGTGGTATGGCAGCCATGGCCGGGGATTGGTCATTGGTTGAAACACCCAAACATGTTTTGAAAACACGGGTTGGAAACCTTTTGTCCTCTTAGCGCACCAAGCAACTTCAAAGCCCTAAGAGGACCACGCTTTTTCAAAGGGTGGAAAACGCAAGGCCCCCTAACTCACAAAGTGGGAAACAAAAATTTCACATCGGAATCTTAAAGTTGCAATTTAAAACAGATTAACTTACCCGTAGCATATCAATTGCCCCGGCTTTCAAGCCGGGGATTAAAGGTTCGCGCCTCCTTTTTCCCGGCCAACCGGTATTGTAGAAAATTGTGGCATGGCAACCATGGCCGGAAAGGTATTCACATCTCAAAACAAAACATATTAACTTATATTTTTTATGTTTGATATGTTAAAATATCGAACACTAAGTTGATTGCGCTTTGCTTTTTGTCTTGTTACTTTTTTCCGTCAGCTAAAGCAGACGGCAATTCATATGGAGACTCCGTTGTTGATTATTTGCTTTATTGAGGTTTTTGTTTTCTATAAAATTCTAAAAATTGGCAAACACTGTCGAATTCATGCAAACACGAATTTCAATTCGTGAAGAGGAACACGCTTTTTTAAAGGGTGGAAAACGAAAACACATTCAAAAACATAGGTTGGAAACCTGTTGTCCTCATAGTTTATTATATGCAACATGCCTAACGGCATTCTCAGCCTCAACCTATGAATATCGTTTCATAATCGATAATGCCTGCTGTTTATAACCGCCCCCAAAAATCAAATAATGGTTCAGCACATGGTAAAGTTGATAAATCAGGTTTCGGTCCTGCCAGCCATCTTCTAACGGGAATACTTCGTTGTAAGCATCAAAAACACGTTGCGAGAAGCCACCAAACATGGTCATAATACCCATTTCAAACTCACGGTCGCAGTACGATGCTGCCGGGTCGATAAAGGCAGGCCCCTTGTCGGTGTCCATATAGTTACCTCCCCATAAATCGCCATGAATAAGCGATGGCTGAGAATCATAATTAAACATCCACTCCACATTTTGTATAAAATCTTCGAAAAGCATCTGGTCCGAATCATCCCATGAGCGGTATTTCTCTATCAGGTTGATAAGGTGTCCAACCCTGTTTTCAACATAAAAATCGAACCAGTTCGTCTTAAACGTATTATCCTGCAAGGTTTCGCCACAATAATTATCATGGTAAAAGCCATATTCATTATTGGTAACCTTATGCAGTTGGGCTAAACCATGCCCCATTCGCTCATCGCGGTTTTTCGAACTCCCGGGTTGCAGGTAATCGGTTAACAAATAACCGGGTGTTGAGTCTATAGTTTTGTGTAGCATTGGCTTTGGAAACAACACATACTCATTGTTCGATTTATGAAACTCAGCCAAAGCTTCGGCTTCACGCTCAAATAAATCATCGGCACCGCTGGCATTCCATTTCAGAAAAAACGGACCATAATTGGTATCCAGCTTCAGGGCATTGTTGATGCATCCCCCACCAAGTACATGATAGTTTTTTATCTCCAACACTTTACGGTATTTATCGCGAAAATGATTAATCAGATGTTCAAATATTTCTTTTTCCATAATGATGCGGTTTATTCTTAAATGCTTTGATTTCGCCTGAAAATAAAAATAACAAAACACATTTCCTAATAATTTAAACCATGCGTTTTTCTTAGTGTGAAATCAATTATAATTTATCAAAATTTTTTATTTTTGTACTATGTGTAAAGAATATCTAATAACAGGAGTAAAAGTCTCACAACAAAAGAGCAAAGCCCGGAATATTCTTAATAGCCAGATTATTCCAAGAGAAGAACTTTTTCAAATCAGAAAAAAAGAGGGAAAATTGAGTCCTGAATTAAAAAAAGCATTAAAAACTAATGCCTGATTTAATCATAATTGCAGGTTGCAATGGAGCAGGAAAATCAACATTTGCATCATCTTTCCTACCAGAGGGACTGACTTCTTTCGATTATGACAGATTGTTTTTCGAAAACTACAATAGTCTTCCTGATAGCGAGTTAAGAGAACAATTCGCACGAAATCAAACAACTCAAGATTTTGAATCATCAATAAAAAAAGCAATTTCAAAAAAGGCAGATTATTGCTACGAAACAAATTTCGATTCTCACCCACTCAACAGTACGTTAGATTTTAGACTTGAGATATGAGAATTGTTTGTAATGAATTGAAATACAGCAATTTAGACAGATAAGCCAACAGGGCATAAATAACAGACTGTCAGCAACTTAAGAAATAGTAACGAACTATTGCCACTTTATTGGCCTGAAAATTTAAAGAAAACGGATATCTGATAAATTTGATTTTCTTTTGTTTAAAAAATCAAGAGATTGCAAAACACAGGATTCAGGTTCGTACAGAGTTTAAAGGACATTTTGTTGACAATAAAACGATAGATTTGAAATGGAAAGCAGGATATAATAATGTAAATCTCAATTTTAATTTTTTTGATAATATCCTATTCGTAGACAACTCAAAACAAAACGATATTTATACAAACCTGTTGCAAATTGAAAAGGGTGAAATTACCCAGATGACAGAGACCATTCCTGATTATTTTGAACGCAGATTACCCAATATTTACAAATTAATCGGATAAAATATCCAAACCTGATTTTTCCAATTATTGATACCGCACCATTTTCCAAAAATCTGGAAGCTAAAATCTGAAAACACCTACCAATATTTACTCCATCTGAACAACAACTATTTCAGATGTTTTAGTCTTTAATATTTTTGTGTACTTTTGCACCAAATTTTAAATGATATGTCAAAAGGAAAAGTACTATTGTGCATGAGTGGAGGCATCGACAGTTCGGTGGCTGCATTGATGCTCAAAGAGCAAGGATACGAAATTCACGGACTCACCTACCGTCCGTACGACTCAGTATCGACGGCCTGCATGGATAAGCAAACCGGATGCTGCACTGTTGATGCTATTTTTGAAGCCAAAGCGTTAGCAAACGATTTAAACATCGACCATGAAGTGCTTGATATCCGGAAAGAATTTGACAAAACGGTTATCAAAGATTTTGTGCGAGAATACCTCGAAGGACGCACCCCTAACCCTTGTGTGGTATGTAACCACACCATCAAATGGGGTGACGTAATCCGTAAAGCCGATGAACTGAACTGCGATTATATTGCCACCGGGCATTACGCGCAAATTGGTGAAAACACCGGTCGATATTACCTCATTCAAGGACTCGACGACAATAAAGACCAAACGTATTTTCTGTGGCAACTAACGCAGGATGACCTGAAACGGACATTATTCCCACTGGGGCACCTTAGCAAGCCCGAAGTACGTAAAATTGCTGCTGATAAGGGATATGAAAAAATATCACAAAAGCGTGAAAGTCAGGAGATTTGTTTCATCCCCGATAACGATTACCGACGTTTTATCAAGGAGCGTGTGCCCGATATTGCCGATAAAGTTGGTGAAGGCAACTATCTCGACATTAATGGAAATGTAGTTGGCAAGCACCAGGGATACCCGTTTTATACCATCGGGCAACGTAAGGGGCTGGGCATCGCGCTTGGACGACCGATGTACGTGGTTGACATCAATGCCGAAAATAACACGGTAACCCTGGGCGACCGCGAACACCTCAACAAAAAAGAGTTGTGGGTTGATTCCATCAACCTTATGAAGTACGAAAAAATTGAAAGTGAAATTGAAGTGACCACTAAAATACGGTACAATAATAAAGGCACCCTAAGCCGAATTTCGCAACACGGCGATAAAATTAAAGTGGAATTTTACGAAAGCGCCTGGGCCATTACCCCGGGGCAATCAGCTGTATTTTTTGAAGGTAATGATGTTGTAGGCGGTGGTATTATTTGCCGGTAATTTATTAATATAATAACAAACCCCTTTTCTGCTTTCAGAAAAGGGGCAATTAAACTAATTTATCTTATTCAGATTTGATTTGTCAATTACTTCAGGCGTCAGGAAAAGAGTAGGAACGTCCATTCTCTTATTATTTACGTAACCATCTGTTTCAAATTCGTGATCATTCTCCAATAAATTATAGGCTAGTGAAACGGCCTTTTTGGCCATTTGTTCTGTTGGTTTGTAGATGGTCATAGTTTGCCTGTTTTGAGAAATTGACGTGCGTGCCTTTTCAGTGCAATCTTGCCCGGTAATAATCTGAGGATATTCCATATCCAGTTCATCAAAAGCCTCTAAAGCTGCCTGAGCAATATTATCATTACTGGCGATAACAACATCGATGGTTTTACCAGAGAAACTCAGAATCTGTTTCATTTTGTGTTTTGCATTTTCAGGGCTCCATCCATCAATAAAGCATTTATGTATTATATTTACCTTGCCAGAATTTACCGGATCGCTCAACACGTCTTCATGTCCCTTTCTCATCAAACGGGCATTATTATCGGAGGAATCCCCCCATAACAAAACATAATTCCCCCGGGGCTTTTTTGAAAGCGCATACTCGGCCTGCATTTTTCCAATCTGCGTATATTCAAAAGATATGTAATATTCGAGGTTAGAATTAGATATCAGTCTATCGTAAGCAATTACCGGAATATTCTCGTTGTTAAATAACCGTACAATTCCTGCTGCTGTATTTTGATTTACCGCAACGACAATGACAGCATCAATTTTCTCTTCAACAAGTTCTTTAGCCTGACTAATTTGAAGATTCTCATTTCCCTGTGCTTCTTTAATGACCAAATCAATTCCCAATTTCCGGGCATTTTCTTTAATTTGCTCAACGTCTTTATACCAACGTCCCTCCATCTCATGAATGAGCAAGCCAACTTTATTAGACGATTCAACCTTACACGAATGTGCTGTAATAATCAATGTGAAAACTACCAGAAGGTAAATATGATATTTGAATAATAATTTCATAGCTTTAGTATTTCAACTTTAATAAATCAATAACATTAAATATAATTTCCTGAAACACATTTTTTATTATTTTCCATACGGAACATCATCATTTGGAACATTATAGAAAGTGCGCAACTCTTTTAACTTTACTTTCAAACTATCCACTACATGTTTATAAGCCGAATCATCGTAAACATTCTTCATTTCCTGCGGATCCTTTTTCATGTCATACAACTCCCATTCATCTACATCATAATAAAAATGAATTAATTTATACTCTTTGGTTGCTATGGCATAATGCCTTTTTACCATATGGATACCAGGATACTCGTAATAATGATAATAAACAGCATCACGTGTCCATTTATCATTTTCACCTCTCAGCAATGGCATTAAACTTTCGCCCTGCATTTCATCTGGCACCCCTATTCCGGCAGCCTCCAAAAAGGTTTGAGCAAAATCAAGGTTCTGAACCATTTCGTCGTTGGTAATGCCGGGTTCAATTACATTGGGCCACCTTACCAATAGCGGAGTTTTAAAGGACTCACTATAAGCAAACCTTTTGTCGAACCAACCATGTTCCCCGAGATAAAAACCCTGATCTGATGTGTAGACTACAATTGTATTTTCGTCCAATCCGGTTTCATCCAGATAATCCAAAACCCTTCCAACATTATCATCTACAGATGAAATACAAGCTAAATAATCCTGCATGTACCGTTGATATTTCCACCTCATCTTTTCGGCATCATTCATACCGGGCCAATTGACTTTAAAATAGTTATTAATTGAATCCAGAATAGGATTATAAAGTGCCCGCTGCGTCTTGTTTGCCCGATCGTAATAACCATGAAATCCATTCTTAACAGCTTTATTAACCTCAGGCATAACGCCTCCCATTTCGTTAATTGTTTTGGGTCTTATTTTACTATCATGCCCATACTGCATATGGTAAAGAATATTCATCTCTGCTGTTTTAGCAGCCGTTCCTCTCCCCTCATAATCATCAAATAATGTTTCCGGTACAGGGAA
>Ga0102940_1002489_pt1 | contig 11067 bp, 10 predicted proteins | sample SalPonR2_C_D1_MG_FD_78215 | JGI IMG/M metagenome (GOLD analysis project Ga0102940, IMG submission 78215) | Salt pond soil microbial communities from South San Francisco under conditions of wetland restoration - Salt Pond MetaG R2_C_D1_MG | ecosystem: Environmental > Aquatic > Marine > Intertidal...
ACGAAGATCTGCCTCCGGAGATCGAAGCTGCAGCGGCGGAAGGAGTCGGCGCGGTGCGGGCAGAGGTGGAAAAGGAGCTTGCCGCCGGAGAAGCAGGCGTCCGCCTTCGGGAGGGCCTGCTCGCGGCGATTGTAGGGCCGCCGAATGTTGGCAAGTCCAGCCTGCTGAATGCGATTGTCGGCCGGGAAGCGGCCATTGTGTCCAGTATTCCCGGTACGACGCGGGACATTGTCGAGGTTTCGCTCGATCTCGACGGTTTTCCCCTCACGCTCGCAGACACGGCTGGCCTGCGGGAGGCCGCGGATGCGATCGAGGCGGAAGGTGTCCAGCGGGCAAGAGGACTGGCCGAGCGGGCCGACCTAACGGTGCTAGTTCTCGACGGGCGGGATTGGCCAGCGGTGCCGGAGCCGCTCCGCGCCATCGCGGAGGATGCGGGGCTGATTGTTTGGAACAAGGCTGATTTGCTCCAGCCAGACACAGCGGCGCAACAGCGGCAATCGCTGCAGGTCTCCTGCAAGACTGGCGACGGTCTCGACGGATTGCGCAGCCGTTTGCTAGAAGTGACTCGCACCCGATTGGGCGGTGGCGAAGCGGCGATCGTGACGCGGCAGCGCCATCGGGAGGCGCTGACGGAGATGGCGGCAATGCTCGCGGAATGGTCGTCCGGGCTGGAGCCGGAAATCCAGGCGCATCTTCTGCATCAAGCCAACCGCAGCATGGCAAAAGTGTTGGGTCAGGCAGACATCGAGGATGTGTTGGATCTGATTTTCGGGGAATTCTGTATCGGTAAATGATCGGTGTTTCACGTGAAACATGGCGAAGAGAACGAAGGTGGCAGGAGCGTGACGGAGTTTGATGTGATCGTGGTGGGCGGCGGCCACGCCGGTTGCGAGGCGGCGGCGGCGGCGGCGCGGTGCGGCGCAGCAACGGCGCTGGTTACGCACCGGTTCGATACCATCGGCGAAATGTCCTGCAACCCTGCGATCGGGGGGATCGGCAAAGGTCACCTCGTCCGGGAGATCGATGCGCTCGATGGCCTGATGGCGCGTGTGATCGATCGGGCCGGCATCCAGTTCCGCATGCTGAACCGGAGCAAGGGGCCCGCGGTTTGGGGTCCACGCGCCCAGGCGGACCGCAAGCTTTACAAGCGCGAAATGCAACAGGCCCTGGCCGACACCGCAAATCTGACCCTGATCGCCGATCCGGTCGACGACTTGGTTGTCGAAGGCCGTAGCGTGTCTGGCGTGGTCGGAAGTTCCGGTGCCGTTTATCGGGCGCGGGCGGTGGTGATCACGACAGGCACCTTTCTGCGCGGGGTGATACACTTGGGCGATCACCAGACGCCAGCCGGACGCGCGGGCGAAAAGCCGGCAGTCGGCCTCGCCGAGCGTATCCAGGCAGCCGGTTTCCGGATGGGCCGCCTGAAGACAGGCACACCGCCCCGGCTCCTGCGCGGAACCATCCACGAGACCGCCTGCGCGCTGCAACCTGGCGACGACCCGCCGGAGCCCATGTCCACGCTCACGGACCGGATCGAGGTGCCGCAGGTCCATTGCCTCGTCACCCAGACATGCCCCGAGACGCACGAGATCATTCGCGCCAACGTTCATCGGACGGCCATGTATGCCGGACGGCTGGCTGGGCCAGGACCGCGCTATTGTCCTTCAGTCGAGGACAAGGTGATGCGGTTCCCGGACAAGGAAGGCCATCAGATCTTTTTGGAGCCGGAGGGCCTCGACAGCGATCTCGTGTACCCGAACGGCATCTCCACTTCGCTGCCCGAAGAGGTGCAGAGAACCTTTCTCCGGACCATTCCCGGGTTGGAGAAGGTCGAGTTGGCGCGCCCCGGCTATGCTATCGAGTATGACTATGTCGATCCGCGCGAGCTCCTGCCGACGCTGGAAACCAAGCGGTTGCCCGGCCTGTTTCTTGCCGGGCAAATCAATGGTACGACCGGCTATGAGGAGGCGGCGGCGCAGGGTCTGCTGGCCGGACTGAATGCGGCGCGCCGCGCCGCCGGGTTGGACGGCGCCGGTTTTGACCGCGCCGAGGCTTATCTGGGCGTGATGATAGACGACCTTGTCACGCGCGGTGTCGATGAGCCCTACCGGATGTTCACGTCCCGCGCGGAGTATCGGCTGGCGCTGCGGGCCGATAACGCCGACCAGCGTCTGACGGCCCGCGGCATCGCGCTCGGTCTCGTCGGCTCCGAACGCCGCGCGCGGTTCGAAGACAAGCGGGCGGCGTTGGAAGAAGGCCGGATTTTCTTGCAAGCGGCGAAGGCGACGCCGCCGGTTTTGCAGCGCGCCGGTTTCAGCGTAAACCAGGACGGCCGGGCACGCTCTGCCTGGGAATGCCTCGGGCAGCCGCGTGTGGCGATGGAGGCGCTGGCGGCGATCTGGCCTGATTTGCGGACCATCCCGCCAGCGGCGGCGGCGCAGCTCGCCATCGATGCGCGCTATCAGGGCTATTTGGCGCGCGAGCAGTCGGATGTCGAAGCCTACCGCCGTGACGATGCACTGCAATTGCCACAAGATCTCGACTACGCGGCGATTAGCGGGCTCTCGACCGAGGAGAAGCAAAAATTGGCGTTGGCCCGACCGGTGACACTGGGGGGCGCCGGCCGCATTCCTGGAGTCACGCCTGCCGGTGTCGTCGCCTTGCTGCGTTACGTGCGCCGGAACGGCACGAGATCCGCTGCCTGATGCCTGGACAAGCGCGCGGCAGCGCCGCATCTCCTTCGCCGCCGCCGGGGTTTCGGGGGACACTCTCTGCAATCGCCCCGGTGAGTGACGATGTATGGCATGCTTTGCAAGCCTACGCAGGACATTTGGCGCATTGGCAACAGACGCTGAACCTTGTCGCGCCGGCGACAATGCCGGCGCTTTGGGAGCGGCACATTCTGGATTGCTGGCAGTTGCTGCCGCTGGTTCCCCGAAAAGCCCAGGGTCCAGTGATTGATCTGGGTTCCGGGGCCGGCCTGCCCGGAATGATCCTGGCTATCGCCGGGATACAAGATGTTCACTTGATCGAATCGAATCACCGCAAGGCTGGCTTCCTGCGCTTCGTCGCGCAGCAAACAGGTGTCCCGGTCAGAGTGCACGCGCAACGGATAGAAGCGGTCGATCCGGCGGATGTTGGCCCTGCCAGGGCGGTGACGGCGCGGGCACTCGCAGCGCTGCCGGCCCTGCTATCCTGGGCGTTGCCGTTCTGTGGGGCCGATACACGGCTGACTTTCCAGAAGGGGCGCAGCTGGCGGCAGGAGGTAGCTGATGCGAAGGCGGCCTTCCGCTTCGAGATGGCCGTGAGGGAAAGCGTGACAGAGCGCGAAGCCGTGATATTAGAGATGCATAGCATCGAACGGCGCTGACAGCTGGACGAAAAAAGCGGAACGGCAGCGGCAATGGCCAAACACGAGCCTCCCCGCGTGGTCGCGGTGGCAAACCAAAAAGGCGGAGTCGGCAAGACCACGACGGCGGTGAATCTGTCCGCCGCTCTGGCGGACCAGGGCTTCCGGGTCCTGCTGATCGATCTCGACCCTCAAGGCAACGCCTCTACCGCTATCGGTCTGGAGAGCGCCGTCCGCCAGCGCGGCATGTACGAGGTGCTGAGCGGGGAATGCGGTCTCGAGGATGTAGCGGTACTAACCCCGGTTCCGGGCCTGCTACTGGCACCGGCGACCGTGGATTTGGCAGCGGTGGAAGTGGAGTTCTCCGGGATAGCGGAACGCGAATACCGCCTCCAAGAAATACTGGCGCCCTTGCGTTCGGTGGATAGCCCCCTTCCCCTCGATATGGTGATTATTGATTGCCCGCCAGCATTGGGTTTGCTGACGGTGAACGCGCTGACGGCAGCCGACAGCCTGCTGGTTCCGTTGCAGGCGGAATTCCTGGCCCTGGAAGGCCTTAGCTACCTGCTTCGCACGATCGAACAGGTCACCCGCCGCCTCAATCCTGGCCTTGCCATCGAAGGCGTTCTGGTGACGATGGTTGACCGGCGGAACAATCTCAGCACTGCAGTCGGCGATGATGTTCGGCGCTATCTCGGGGATCTGGTTTACGCGACCGAGATCCCGCGCAATGTCCGCATCTCCGAAGCGCCGTCGTACGGCTTGCCGGTGCTGTTATACGATCGCCGGTGCGCGGGCACGGAAGCCTACGCGCAACTCGCGGCGGAATTTTTGGCGCGTCTTGGCACGCGCGAACCGGCGGAGGCCCCTTCATGACGGGGAAGCAGGTAGACAAATCGGAGGCGAAAATCGAAGGCCGCAGCGGGAGCGGGCGGCCCAAGGCCTTGGGCCGCGGGCTTGCCGCTTTGCTCGGTGACCTGCCCGATGGCACGAACCGGCGCGAGGAGGTGCAGGTGTTAGCCGCTGATCGGCTGATGGCTTCGCCGCTGCAGCCGCGTCGCCACTTCGGGCCGGAAGCTCTGAGCGAACTGGCGGCAAGCATCAAGGCCAAGGGGATCATCCAGCCGCTGGTGGTGCGCCCCTCGCCTGACGAACCGGAACGGTTCGAGATTATCGCGGGCGAGCGCCGCTGGCGCGCCGCCCAGGAAGCCGGTCTGACCGAGATCCCGGCTGTTGTGCGGCCCATCAGTGACCGGGATGCATTGGCTATCGCCCTGGTAGAGAACCTGCAGCGGGAGAATCTTTCGCCGATCGAGGAGGCGGAAGCCTACCGGCGGTTGATTGAGGAATACACCTTCACCCAGGAGAGCGTTGCCGAAGTTATCGGCAAGAGCCGGGTGCAGGTGACCAATACCCTCCGCTTGCTGCGGTTGCCTCCGGCCGTGCGGGAAATGCTGGGGACCGGGCTTCTCAGCGCAGGGCATGGACGTGCCCTCGTGGGCTCGCCAGATGCGGAGGAATTGGCGCACCGGATCGTGCGCCAGGGCCTGACTGTGCGCCAGGCGGAGAAATTGGCCAAAGAGCCACCACCTCCGGCGCGCTCACGGCCGGTCAAGGACCCCAACGTGCGGGCCGTCGAGCGCGAAATTGCCGAGACTTTGGGCTTGCGCGCCAGTCTGAAGCCGCGCGGCGACGGCAGCCAGGCCGGTTCGCTCACCCTGCACTATCTCACTTTGGACCAACTCGACGGCGTACTGAGCTTGTTGCGCGGCCGCATGAACTGACGTGTCTGCGCGGTCCTGCCGCGACAGAATTGCCCCATTCTTGCATGATTTGGCGGGAATGGCGTCCGCTGGAGCCTGCCGGACTGGCCGAACCGCGGGAAGCCGTTCACGATGAGTCCGATTTCAGTTGAAGAGGAACGAAACGATGATTGCGGCCAATCCGGAACGGGTGTTGCAAGATCTGTATTTCCTGCGAAGTGTGGGCACCTACAAGACGGGCGTGCACCGGCCGACCCTCTCCGCCGATGACATGACCACCCGTCGTTGGCTGGCCGAGCAACTGCAGGCGATCGGCCACGACGCCCATATCGACGGTGTCGCCAACGTCGTGGGGCTTTCGCCGGCGGTGGGCCGGAAGCTTCTCTCCGGCTCGCACATTGAGAGCCAGAACCGGGCAGGTTGGCTCGATGGCGCGCTTGGCGTGATTTATGCGCTGGAAGCGGCCCGCGCCGTCGCGGAAGGTGCCGGTATTCGCGATATCGGCGTCGATGTGATGGCATTTGCCGATGAAGAAGGCCATTTCGGCAGCTTTTTCGGCAGCCGTTCGCTGACCGGCAATCTGACGGATGAGGATATCGACACCGCGCACGACCGGACGCACGGCACGCCGATGCGGGAAGCGCTCGCTGCGGCGGGCTTGGCGGGCGTCCCGCGGCACCGGCTGGATTTGGAGCGCTACAGCGGTTTCCTGGAAGCGCATATCGAACAGGGCGACTCGCTGGAGGCGGAGGGCCTGTCGATTGGCGTTGTGACCAGCATTGTCGCCATTTGGCAATACCGCGTGACGTTTGAGGGCGTGCAGAACCATGCGGGTACGACACGCATGCCCATTCGGAAGGACGCGGGCGTCGCCTTGCGGAAGCTCTGCACCCGGATTGAAGAACTTTTTCCGGAAATCGCCGGACCGCGCTCGGTCTGGACGGTCGGGCGAATCACGTTGGACCCTGGCGCGCCCAGCATTGTGCCCGGGGGCGCTGAAATGCTGTTCCAATTCCGCGATGCCGATCCCGAAACGCTTCTGCGTTTGGAGGCGGGCCTGCAACAGCTGGTTGATGAGGCCAATGCGAATGGTCCCTGTACGGTCACACTGGAAAACCTCAGCAAGAGCACGCCTGCCGTGATGAGCCCCGCCATCCAGGATGCGCTGGACGCGGCGGCCGATAAGTTCGCGCCGGGCAAGCATGTCCGGATGCCGAGCGGCGCCGGGCACGATGCCCAGGTCATCGCGCAGCATATGCCGGCGGGGATGTTGTTTGTGCCAAGCGTTGGCGGCATCAGCCACCACTGGACGGAGGACACGAGCGACGAAGATATCGCACGGGGGGCGCAGGTTTTCGTCGATGGGGTGGCGCGTCTGTTGCAGGCGTAGACCGGCGGCCCGGCGCGGCTTCGTGCAACGTTGCCGCGCTTACCAGCCCTCCGGACCAATGCGGCGTCACGCGAGGCTCACAGTGGGGCTTAAGCTATTTAGCCTAGTTCCATAGGGCCAATACTGGAGCGGGAGCACCGGTTTGGTGCGGTCACTGCGTGCCGTATAGCCGGTCTCCCGCATCGCCAAGGCCTGGAACGATGTAGCTGTGATCGTTCAGGTGGCTGTCCACCGCCGCGGCGTAGACCGGAATGGAGGGATGAGCCGACGTGAAGCGCTCGATCCCTTCGGGCGCTGCCACAAGGCACAGAAGCCGAACATTCAATGCTCTGCGTTCGGCCAGGCGGCAGCCGGCAGCGACCGCCGTGTTGCCCGTAGCCAGCATGGGGTCGATCAGCACGACCAACCGCTCCGCCAAATCGTCCGGGGCCTTGAAATAGTACTCGACCGCTTCCAGCGTATCCGGGTCCCGGTAGAGCCCGATATGGGCAATACGCGCGCCGGGCATCAAATCCAGCACGCCTTCCATCAGGCCCATGCCGGCCCGCAGGATCGGAGCGAGGACTGGCTTCTTGCCGGCGATGACAGGAGCGCGCATTGGGCCTACGGGTGTTTCGATGGAATGGTCACTGAGCTCCAGATCGCGCAGTAGCTCGTAACCCATCAGCATGCCGATTTCCCGGCAAAGATCGCGGAATGTCGCCGTGTTTGTGGTCCGGTCGCGCATCAGGGAGAGTTTGTGCTGCACGAGCGGATGCTTCACCACGGTCACCGAAGGCGGCAATCCTGTCACGGCCGCAGGCGTATTTGCTACTCCCACCTGCAGGCGTCTTCCATCGACATCCGGGGATGCCTCTCGAAAAGAGCCGCGGGGTCGCCCTCGCCCAGGTTCACCAGGAAATTGGCCTTCCATGTGGTGCTGGCGAAAAAGGCCTCGTTGACCTTCTCCTTATCGAAGCCGGACATTGGTCCGGTGCCGATGCCCAGCGCTCGGGCCGCCAGGATCAGGTAAGCGCCCTGGAGGGTGCCGTTACGGAACGCCGTTTCTTCTGCCAGCGCCGGGCTGGAGGTGAACCAGTTTTTGGCGTCCGGATTGTGGGGGAACAGTTCCGGCAGTTTTTCGTAAAACGCCTCGTCGTAGGCGACGATCACAACGACCGGGGCGGCCAATGTCTTCTCCAGATTGCCGCTGGAAAGCGCTGGCCGCAGCTTCTCCTTGCCCTCCGGCGTGCGCACGAAGACGAAGCGGGCAGGTGAACAGTTGGCCGAAGTTGGCCCCATCTTTACCAAGTCGTATAGCTGTTTGAGCTTCTCGTCGGAGATTTCCCCGCCGAGCCAAGCATTCTGGGTGCGGGCGGAGCGGAACAGGGCGTCGAGCGCGGCGTCGTCAATCATCGGCAGGGCCTTCGCTATCGGGAGACGGCCTGATCCTAACCAGCCAGACGCAGACGGCAATGCCAGCTTTCCCGATCGACTAGAACAGGACGCTATCCGTAATCACGGTGGGACGAACAAGGATCAGCAACTCCCCGGGCTCGGGACCCGCATAGGCCGTCCCGATCTGTTGCCCGCCCACCGGAACGGCTTTCTTCATTTGGCGCATTCCGCCCCGAAGATGATAGGAACTGGTACGGTTCACGACGACCACCTCCTCCGGCAGCGGCACGGAGGCAGGGAGGTCGACGAGGAGGCGCTCTTCGCCGGCGACCACCGGTGCGATTTTCCTGCTCTGGCGGAAATCCTCGCGTGAGTAGGTCGGTTTTACCAACTGTCCCACCAACGGCACATCCGAAAGCGGCAACCGGTTCTGGTCGACTACCTCGATGCCTTCCTTTGTTTCAATGCGGTAGGTGTCACCCTGGTGCCGGATGACGATGGCGCGTACCCCTTTGCGCCCCTCCTCGCTGTGGAGAGGGATATAGTCCAACCCGAACGGTCGGTCCCGTTCGATGCCTTCCGCGTCGCCCTCGCCTGAGGCGCGTGAGGAGCCGATCGCTCCCACCAGGGCAATCACCATCAACACAACCACGGGCAGCATCAGTAGCCGCCGCATCCAGGCTTCCATTTGTCCTCTCCCGTCAGGTATCGCCGCTTAGAGATGTGGGGGCCGGTCAGAGCCAACAAGCGGCGCATGAATGAACAGGACTATTGCGTGAGGCCGATCACCGGTCTGTGAAACGGATCACTCCTCGTTGCACTGACCCGATGACCGGCGTAGCAGCCCGCATCAAAACCGAGCGTTATCAACTCCGGGTGCAAGCTCAAATATCGATCACGAGCCTCCCGACTGCCTGACGGTCCATAATCCTGCGCAGGGCCTGGCCCGCATCGCGGAGAGGGAAGCGCTCCGTCACCTGCGGCTTGATCGTTCCTGCCTCATACCAGCCCATCAGGTCGGCTGCCGAGCGGGCTAGAAGGTCTGGCCGGCGTTTGCGGTAATAGAACAGCGCGAAACCGAGGGCGCTGCGGTTTTTCACCAAGAGCTGATTCGCAGCGATTTTTGGAATGGCGCCGCCAGCATAGCCGATGGTGAGGTAGCGCCCGCCCCAGTCCAGCGAGCGAAAGGCCGGTTCATAGAGGTCGCCCGCCACCGGGTCGTACACAACGTTGGCGCCATCGCCGCCGGTCAGATCAAGCACGGCGGCGCGAAGGTCCGTCTCGCTGTAGTTCACGCCGTGGTCCGCTCCGTGGAGCCTCGCAGTTTCCAGCTTCTCGGCCCTGGACGCGGCAGCAATCACACTTGCGCCAAGCGCTTTGGCTACTTCCACCGCGGCGAGACCGACACCGCCTGCCGCGCCCAGCACTAGTACGGTTTCGCCCGGCTGAACCGCCGCTTGCCAGACCAGCGCGCCGTGGCCGGTCAGGTAGCTCGCGCACATGGCGGCAGCGGTCGCGTCGTCCAGCCTCTCTGGGATGCGGAAGGTCTCGGCAGCGGGTGCGACCGCCTTCTCCGCGTAGCCGCCGTCATAGACCAGGGCCATCACCCGATCGCCGATCGCAAATCCGTCTACGCCCTCGCCAATAGCCTCGACCCGACCGGCTACCTCCATTCCAGGGGCGAAGGGCAAGCTATGCTTGTTTTGATGCAGGTTTCGGATCATCAGCGAGTCGGCGAATGATGCCCCCGCCGCGCCCACGGCGATCAAAACCTCGCCCTTGGCCGGAACCGGCTCCGGTAACTCGCCGAGGGCCAGTTGTTCCGGCGGCCCGAACTCGTTGCAGACCAGGGCGCGCATGGAAAATTCCTCTCTGTTCCGGGCGGCGGCCGGAAAATCGGCCAGGGCGATTAGACCTTCGTGGGAAGCCATGCTAAAGAAGCGCGACTTGGCGGACAATGAATCGCTTTCCGGCTGCGGGCGCCGCCCGCGGCGGGGAAATTAATGTTGTCGCGCGCAGAAAACGAAATCGGAAGGAAGAAATTGTGGAGTCGGTCAAGGACGCGGAACAAATATCCAATATCGCCTTCGGCTTTATGGCGTCGAAGGCCTTGTTTGTCGCCCTGCATTTGAACGTCTTCACCAATCTTTCCGAAAGTTCGAAGACCGCCAAGCAGCTTGCCGAAGAAGCAGGCGTCCCGGAAAATCGGATGACCACCATCCTGACAGCGCTTACCGCTATCGGTCTGCTGACGTGCGAGGGCGAACACTACTGCAATTCAGCCGGCGCGGAGGCGTTTCTCGTGAAAGGCGCGCGCTACGATTTTGGCGATTATCTGCGCCTGCAGATCGACCGGCAGATGTACCCCTTCATGGCGCAGCTCGAAGGTGTAGTTACCGACGCCATGTCGCCGGACGACGTGGACAGCTACGCCAAGTGGATGGCGAACGAGCATGACGCGCGGCTTTACAGCGAGTCGCAGCACGCTGGCTCGCTGGGGCCTGGCCGTTCGCTTGCCCGGATGATCGACTTTTCCAGTGTGGACCATTTGCTGGATATTGCGGGCGGCACTGGTGGATTCGCCATTCGCCTTTGCGAGGCCAATCCGAACCTCCGGGTCACCATTCTCGACTTTCCGAACGTCGTGGCGCTCGGGCGGGAGAAGGTGGCGGAGGCCGGGCTCTCCGATCGCATCGAGTTCATCGGCGGCAATGCGCTGGAAACGGAATGGCCGCGCGACGTTGGCGCGGTGCTGATGAGTTACCTTTTTAATGGCGTGCCGGGGGAGGCAATCCCGGAACTGGCCCGCCATGCTTATGACGTAACCAAACCCGGCGGCCTCTATATCGTGCACGACTTCATGGTGGAAAACGACCGGTCCGGCCCGCCGCTGGCTGCGCTCTGGCAGTTGCAACATCTCGCCTTCACACCCGCCGCCAAGTCGATCACGCCAAGCTGGGTTTCCGGCGTGATGGAAGGTGCAGGCTTTATCGACATCGACGTGGGTGTGCTGATCCCTGGAATGACCAAGGTGGTGTGGGGCCGGAAACCGAAATAGGCTATTGGGGTGCTGCTGCTGAGGAGCGCCTTCTGATGCCCGCGAGAGACCCTGCCCTGCAAACGCTTCTCCGTACGCTGGTTGACGGCCTCGCGTCACGGGCGGGTCCGGCCAGCCCGGAGGGAAAGGC
>Ga0102940_1002490_pt1 | contig 11067 bp, 9 predicted proteins | sample SalPonR2_C_D1_MG_FD_78215 | JGI IMG/M metagenome (GOLD analysis project Ga0102940, IMG submission 78215) | Salt pond soil microbial communities from South San Francisco under conditions of wetland restoration - Salt Pond MetaG R2_C_D1_MG | ecosystem: Environmental > Aquatic > Marine > Intertidal...
GTTGGCGTTCCAGAGATTCGCTGTGCCATCCCCGTGCACCGACGATCACAAGCGGAAAACGCTTGCGCACCGCCACGTCCAGGCTTCGAAATGCCTCGACCAAGGCCTCCAGATTCTTTCGCGGCTCCAGCGTAGACACGCTGAGAATATAGTGTCCGGCCTTGATACCGTATGGTCCCAGAACGGATTCAGCCAACTCAGTATTCATGGGCCTGAAATCGGGATCGACGCCAAGATGAATAGTAACAACCTTTGATGGCTCAACGCCGAAATACTCAATGACTTCCCCGCGGACAACGTCGGAGTCGGTTATCACGCGCTCGGCTTCATGCACCGAACGCTCCATATGCCTGCCGATGTAATCTACACGCGCCTTCGGATGGTGCTGCGGGAAAAGAATGATCGACAGGTCGTGGATTGTTACAACCGAGGGGCCGTCATACGGCTTGAGAACGTAGTTTGGCTCATGGTAAAGGGTCCCTTTGGGAAGCCGTCTGACGGCGTGTCGGAACGCTTCATCGCCAGCACGCTTGTGTGCACGATACGGCCAGAGCGTGCGCGAAGCGACGCCGTGCAAGATTCCCATGAAAATCTCCGCGAAACGCCCCCCTCTGGCTTCCGACTGATCCAGCTGGGACAAGGCCGTGTGACCTGCGACGAGCCGATTGCCGCGGAAGCACCGGAGACTATCGACCGTATCGGCCCGACCCAGGTGTTGTACGAGCGCTCGCGTGTACTGACCTATGCCGGTGAGCGGACGCACCAGCGACTCGCCGTTAAGAACGAGATTCAGCACCTCATTCTGCCGAGAGCATCCAGCAAAGCGTGTCGGACAGCGCAATGCGTTCCCGTGCCCCAACGAGTCCGGCGAGATGAGAGACATCCCCGCGGAGCGTCGGGATCTCGTTTCTCCGCAAAAGCTCGGGGTCTTGTCTGACCTCGATTTCGTAGCCCGCGATTTGTTGGAGATGCCGAATCACTTCCCGGATCGATACGGCCGAACCCGAGCAAAGGTTCACTACCGTGGAGCTTTCGTCGCATGAAAGCAAAGCCAGGTAAAGCTCCACAATATCACGAACATCGGAGAAATCGCGTTCAACGTCGATTTCCCCTAGCTCGATAACCCGCGATCGCTGGCGGAAATGCTCCACAATCTTCGGTATAACGAACTTCTCGTGTTGCCCTCGGCCCGTATAGTTGAAAGGTCGGGTGACGATGATCGGCAATTTTTGGAAATAGGTTCTCGCCAGGTTTTCTTGGGCGAGCTTACTCGCCGCGTAATGGTTCACGGGTTGGGGACAAACCGATTCCGGGATAACGGGCCTCGCGGCGGACCCATATACATTTGCGCTCCCCGCCACGAGAACCTTGCGCGGCGGTGCGTCCAGATCGCACAGCGCGCGAAGCAGATGATCGGTACCGAGAACGTTGATCCGATAGAAATCCAGCGGCTCGGAATGCGCTACAAACGTTAATCCTGCAAGATGCACGACACGGTCGGGTCTGACCCGATCAACAACGGACTGAACTTGTTGTGGATCGGTCAGGTCGCACGTGACGCTGTCTTGCGTGTCGCCACCGCTCAGGCTTAGACCAACGACGCGCATGCCTGCTTCACGTCGAAGTGCATCAACCAGATATTTGCCCGTAAAGCCGTCACCACCAGTTACTAGAACGGTATCCATTCGGGCGCTCAGGATTCAATGCCGTGACGGCGCAGATCAGCAGCAACCATCTCGTCGACCATGGATTCAAGCGAAGTCTTCGCCTCCCAGCCCAATTCCCGTTTTGCCTTGGACGGATCACCGAGTAACTGATCGACTTCCGCGGGACGGTAAAATTTTTGGGACACTCTTATTACGTCCTTACCGGTTTTTCTATCCACGGCGCGCTCGTTTACTCCGGAGCCCTTCCACTCAAGGTCGAACCCGGCCGATTCAGTCGCCAGCTGGGCAAATTTGCGAACCGACACGGTGCGGCCGGTCGCCAGCACGTAGTCGTCCGGCGTTTCCGCCTCCAGGATGCAGGTCATTCCCTCCACGTAGTCCGGCGCATATCCCCAGTCGCGTTCGGCATCCAGATTTCCGAGTTCAAGACGGCTCAGCTTGCCCGTCCGGATCCGAGCCAGCGAGTCGGTGATCTTGCGCGTGACGAACTCGACGCCTCGCAGCGGCGATTCGTGGTTGAACAGGATGCCGCATGCGGCGAACAGATTGTATGACTCGCGGTAATTCACGGTCATCCAGTGCGCGTAAAGTTTGGCGACGCCATAGGGGCTCCGCGGATAGAAAGGCGTCTGCTCGGTTTGAGGAACTTCCTGCACCTTGCCGAACATCTCGGATGTACTTGCCTGGTAAAAGCGGATGCGGGGATCGACAATGCGTATTGCTTCAAGCAGGTTCAGCGTCCCCAGGCCGGTTATCTGGGAAGTGGTCGTCGGTTTCTCGAATGAAACGCCGACGAAGCTTTGCGCCGCCAGGTTGTAAAGGTAATCTGGCTTGCACTTCTGTAGCATCCGTATTGCGGCACCGGGATCGGTCACATCGAACTCGACCAGCTCAAGGTTCGAATTCTCCAGAATATCCAGTTCTTCCAATCTCCACAAATTGACCGAACTGGTTCTGCGATAGGTCGCAAACACCTTGTGTCCCCGTTCAAGAAGAAGCTTGGCAAGGTATGCGCCGTCCTGGCCCGTGACGCCGGTGATCAGACTGAAGGGAGGAGCCATAACAAACTCTCTTAAAGAAGAAACATTGCACCGAATTCCGCGCTTGCCAGCCACAATAATCGAGCACCAGCCAAAAATTCACCCGACCAGCGCATCTATTTTAGAAGCATCACGCCTCAAAGTGGGCCATTTCCTCATCGCCCGGTACGGTATTTTCTGCGCAACTGCGCCAATCCCTCATGATCGGGGGGTGCGCTGGCGATGGCCGCATCGAGATGTTTCCGGCCGCCCTCCACTTCGCCGCGCTCCAACCGGAGACGGGCAAGCTGGAAGTTGGCGCCGAAATGTTCGGGCGCGATCTGCAATACGGCCTGAAACATTTCGATGGCGCGATCGGCATTGCCGTCCTTCAGCGCCAGCATTCCGCGAAGGTGAAAGTTGTTTGCACGCAACTGTCTCGCCTCGTCCCATTTCGCGGCTCGCTGAATTGCATCGATTGCTATGCCGACCGCGTCGGCATACTTGGGTTTCGGCCATTCGCGGGTTTCTGGGTATTCCGAGAAATCCTCCGAGAACAAACCATTCACTCGCTCCGGAAACACCGCGCGGGCAAGTTCCGCGTTCGAATCGGAAAACGCTCGATAAAACCTTATCGCCTCTTCACGCGCCGCCGGAAGCAAACGCCCCCCCCCGCTGCACACTTGTGCAACGAGGCTGACGATGCGTTCTCGCGCGGCGTTGCGAAGACCGCCTTCGGTGACCGGGATTCGGCGGTTGAGTTCCCGGACGAAATCCGCTCCAGCCTTGTTGAGACTTTCGTTGACCCGGCCGGGCCAGCTCTTGTTTTCGACTCCAATACCAGCCCGACCTGAAAAATCGCGAACGATATCGCTGTGTTCCAGCTGGTCTACCTCGAAGATCCCGACCTGCACCTGATCCGCGCCGAACACACGCGCCCAGTTGCGGTAAATCGCCCAAAAATCAAAATAATAGGGCAATTCATCACCAATGGCGGGGAAAACTTCCCAATCGACGGATCCGCTTTTCAATGCAGTCGAAAAACGGCTCACCGCCAACCGGTCCTGACGACGGATGTACATCAGGATCTTGAAATCGCCGCACCATCTGCCCATATAATCGCGCAAAAGCTCGATCTCGGCGCGATTCTTCAGCCTACTGTGGAAATGTTCGGAGGAGACGATCAGAAATCGCAGGTTTTGGGCCTGTTTGATCTGCCGGTCCAGCGAGACATCGACCTGGCGCCGGTAATCATCCAGTTCGCTTCGATTCCGCAACCCAAGGTACTGGCTCACATCGACGCCCAGCACCCGGTCGGATATGCGAGCGACCAAACCCCATTGACTTCCGCGCTCATTACGCGGAAATGATGGATACAGCTTTCCCTCGTTGAGCAACGCTTCGCGATTGCCTTCGAGAAACCGCTGAATCGACGAAGTCCCGGTCTTTTCCACGCCGATGTGGATGACCGCTGTCGGCTTATCGCGCATGCTGCTGTGACTGCGGGGCTGGCAAGTATACTCCTTGGCCCTGGGCGAACAAAGTCATTGATGCTGATCGATCAACAAACGCCGGGACGACGGGTTTTTGAATTCGGCTCTACTCGAGGGTACGTTGTCCTGAAAATTGCTATGTCCTGAAAATTTCTATTTTTCCGATTCTACAGCGAAACGCAGTGTACCCGCTGTACTATCCCCGCCAGATATCATGTTGACAAGGCGTCACTGCTCACGGGTGGATAACCAGATACGCATGGATATGCGAGAATACGTAGGTCAGGATGCGGCTTGGCAGAGCGCCCGCGGAATGCCGGGTTAAATGAGTGAGCGAGGTCTCATGCAGGGCTCAGAAAATGAATCGTCTTCGAATCACCTGCTTCGGCAGGTGGAAGCCCACCAGACAGCCCTGCGCGCGCTGGCGGATGGCTCATTCGATCATTCCCGGGCGGTCCGCCTGGGGCCGACGGAAGCTTTTCATCTTCGTTCGGAAGAGAAGCTTACCCAACCGGGTACCGGGACTGTTCCGCCGCTGCCTGAATATCCCGCGGTTTCTGACCTGATCGGGCTTGAGAGCGACACCTTTGTCGAGGCTGCCTATCGCACGCTGCTCGGACGCTCGCCAGATCCGTCCGGGCGGAAATATCATCTTCAGAATCTCGAGCAGGGCGCCCGAACGAAAGTCCAGATTCTCTCCGAACTTGCTGACTCGGACGAGGGACGTCGCTTCGCCCGACCGATCCGAGGCTTACGCGCCCACAGTTTCATCGACCGGATTTCGCGCCTGCCGGTACTCGGCTACCTGGCACAGTGGTCGCTGTCATTCGTTCGGCTTCCATCCACGCTACGTGCGCTGGAGCATCGAAGAGCTTTACTCGCACGCGATGTTGCGACACTTCGCCAAGATCTGCGTGAGGAACAGCGGCGCCTCGACGAAGCCCGGGCGGCAATCGATCTGCGGGCGGAATCTTCTGATCTGGAGGATCTCGCAAACCGGCTGGAGAACGCCAGCGCGTCCCATGAAAATGCCTACCGCACGTTGAGCAGCCAAATCGACCAGGTCCGCGGCCGCGATCCGGAAATTCCCGCGGACGTACTGCAACGAATCGAGGTGCACTTCCGCGGCAAGGAATCAGGGATCAAACGGCATCTCGAAACCTATCTCGAGCACTTGCCGGATCCCGAGCGCGTCGGCAACATTGCCGTCGATATAGGTCCCGGCCGTGGGGAATGGCTCGGCATAGCCGCAGCTCACGGCTTCGATGCGGTCGGCATCGACAACAATCCGGCAGTGGTCGACAAGGCCGCCTCACTTGGCCATCCGATTCGGCTTGGCGAGGGCATCGATCAGCTGCGACAAATGCCGACAGCCTCGTGCGCCTTGATCTCCGCGTTTCACGTCGTCGAACATATTCCGTTCGCCCACGTTCTCGAACTGGTCGAAGAAGCACACAGAGTCTTGACTCCCGGCGGCGTCCTGATCCTGGAAACGCCCAATCCGGAATGCCTGTACGTCGGCGCGTGCTCCTTCTGGAACGATCCCAGCCATCGCGCACCGCTGCCTCCAAATCTGCTCGAATACCTGGTTGCAAGCGCCGGATTTCGGACAGAAACGTTGCGCATGAATCCGAGTATGACGGAAGCTGACATGCCCGAGGACAAAGATTCTGCTGTTGCGCTACGCTGGATGTTCGGGACCCAGGATTACGCAGTCATCGGAACGCGAGAGGAGAAATGAGAATTCTTATTGCGAACGTACAGGTCCCTTTCGTCCGTGGCGGCGCCGAGCTGCACGCCGAGGGGCTTCGACAAGCGCTGGAAAAACACGGTCACAAGGCGGAACTGATCAAGCTGCCGTTCAAGTGGTATCCGGCCGACGTACTGCCCGATCAGATGCTAGCCATGAGATTATTCGATCTAAGCACATTTCACGGACACGACATCGACCGGCTCATTTGCCTGAAGTTCCCCGCATATTTATTGCGACACGAAAGAAAGGTGGCGTGGATTCTGCACCAGCATCGCGATGCCTATGACATGTGGGACACTGGTACAGGTGCACTGAATTGGCATCACCGCGGGCGCGAAATCCGGGATCTGATCAGGCATGCCGACCGAAACTGTTTTACCGAAGAGTGCAAGGCAGTTTACGCGAATTCCCGTAACGTGGCGCGTCGCCTCCAGCATTACAACGACATCAGCATTCCGCATCTCTATCATCCCCCCAGCCGTGCCGAAGAGTTCCGCTGCGAAGAGAACGAACCGTATCTGCTCTTCCCGAGCCGACTGTCCGAAATCAAGCGCCAGCATCTCGCAATCGAGGCCATGGCGCACGTCCGCTCCGCGGGCAAGCTGGTGCTCGTCGGCGAACCCGACAGCGAGACCTACAAAGAGCGCCTGGAGTCGCTGGTTGAAGAGCACGGGATTCAGGATCGCGTCGAGTTCCGCGGATTCGTGGACGAACAGGAGAAACTTTCCCTATATGGGAACTGCCGTGCCGTCATATTCCCACCCGTGGACGAGGACTATGGTTACGTGACGCTGGAAGCCATGCTTTCGTCCAAGCCGGTCATCACCTGCCCCGACTCCGGCGGCGTAATGGAATTCGTCGAGGACGGGCGCTCAGGCATCGTAAGCGCGCCAGAAGCCTCTGAGCTCGGTCATGCCTTCGAGCGAATGCTGGCCGAACCGCTGACAGCGGTAGAAATGGGGCGTGAGGGCTTCGAAATCTATCGGGCGAGCGATATCAGCTGGGACCGTGTCGTCGATACGCTGACATCATGATCGGAAACTGGTTCGCTCCCATGCCGCCCGCGCCCTCGGGTATTGCCTCACACACCGAGGGATTGATGCCCGCGCTCGGTCGCGTGTTCGAAATGCGCTATTGGACCGAAGACTCGCTTGCGGAAAATGAGCGTCGATATCCAAGCATAGAGGCCTTTACAGTCATTGATGACACGGCGGCCGACGTCAACATATTCAACATTGGCAACAACCATCGAATGCACAGCCGGACATGGAATCTTTCGCGCGAGTCGGCGGGAATCACTATTCTGCATGACACTCGGCTCCTGCATCTTTTCTGCGCATCGCTGATCGATGAGCAGAGCGAACCAGACATATTTGCGCAAATCATGCGTGCGTATTACGGAAGGGCAGGCGCCGAAGCCTGCCGCGCCTATTTCGACGGCCAGATCGACATTAACGAACTCTCTTCAGAGTTCCCTCTGACTGAACTCGCGCTGATCAACTCGATCGCGGTCGTGGTGCACACCGATGATCAGCAGTCAAGGCTGACTCGACTGGGCATTCCGTATCACCGACTCGAGTTGCCTCATCCTTCCCGTCCGCTACCGGCCCGGGTCCGCGAGCCGACCGACCAATTGAAGTTGTTTACTTTCGGATACATCTCCAGCAACCGCTGCCTAGCACAGATTCTGGAAGGCCTCTCCGCCTGCCGCGATGATGTGCCATTCCGATTCGTGGTCGCTGGCGAGGTCGCACCGGAGGTGCAGCTGGATGACCTAATCCATCGTCACCGTCTGGACGACCGCGTGGAAATGGTGGGATTCCTCGAAGGGGAAGTACTGGATCGTCATCTGCAGGAGGCGGATCTCGTCTTCAATCTGAGAAACCCCACAATGGGCGAGGCGTCCTCGGCACAGTTGCGAATCTGGGACAATGCTGCCGTAGCACTGGTATCGCGTACCGGATGGTATGCAGGCATCCCGAATCACGCTGCAATCATGACGGAGCCGGGGCGGGAGGCCGAAGAGGTGGCCAGCGTCGTCAAGCACCTGCATGCCAATCGCGATGCCTTCAGCAACCTTGGCCCGGAAGGCAAGCGGCATCTGGAGCGCAATCACTCGCCTGACCATTATGCGGCACGTCTCGGCACTATCGCCGAGCAGACGCACGCTCTGACGCGGCCGATGGCCCCGTTTGCACTCGCATCGCGCTGCGCCGACGAGGTCGCCGGATTTCTCGGAAAAGCAGGCTGGGCCTCACTGTTCGGACGCGCCTTCGATCATATCGACGCGCTGATTCCACCACCGCCTGACGCCTTTGCCCATCCGGCCAATCGAAAAAGCCGCGATTCGAGCGCGCCGGAATGAAGGAATCTTTAGGCGACCGCCTTGGATGGTATTTCGACCTGGTGCGCTTCAAGGTGTATGCATCACTGGTTGCGGAATCGGCGCGCACCTACCTCGGGTTCCTGTGGTGGATTCTGGAACCGATCTTTCTCATTGGCGTCTACTACGTCGTTTTCGGGATCTATCTTTCATTCGATCGCATCGAATTCGTACCGCTGCTGATCGTTGGGGTCACTTCCTGGCAGTGGGTCAATCGCAGCGTCATGAACAGCACGCAATCGATTCTGAACAAGGCCAACGTACTGACCAAACTGAACATCAATCGGCTGATCATGCCAATGACCGATCTGATATCGGACTCGATCAAGATGCTCGTGATCTTGATCGTCGTTATTCTTATTCTCAACGTGATGGGCTACCCGTTGAATGCACGCTATTCGTATTTACCGCTCGTATTCACCGCGCAAGGCCTGCTCATCGCTGCTCTGTCGTTGTGGGGCGCCTTGCTCGTGCCGTTCGCACAGGATCTTCGCTACGTGATTTCGCTGGCGCTCCGCGCTTTGATGCTTGGTTCGGGAGTCTTCTACAACCTGGACCGCATTCCCGCCACGCTTCAGCAGACATTCCTGATGAATCCGGTGGCCAGCATCATCGAGTCTTATCGCAAGATTCTAATTTATCAAGAAACGCCGCTTCTCTTCCATTTAGGCTGGACGACCGTGACCGCCCTGCTTTTTATCGTCGCCGCAGTACTTTTCGAGCGCAGCTTCCGCCAGCGGTACACGGTCCTACTGGCGACATGAACGCTGAACCTGCACTTGAATTAAGAAATGTCGCGTTCGAATATCGAATCGGCCGGCGTTTCAGAGCCAGCCGTCGGAATCGTGTGTTCGAGAATCTCAGCCTGGTAGTAGCCCGGGGCGAGAAACTGGGCATAACAGGCTCCAACGGCGCGGGCAAGAGTTCATTGCTCATGCTGCTGGCCGGAACCTTAGCACCCACGGCAGGGCGTATCGTCAATCACTGTGACAGCACGGCGCTTCTCGCGATGAATCTCGGCATGGAGCCACGTCTTTCAGGCCGGATCAATGCGATCATGCACGGCCTTTACCTCGGTTATCGGCGCGAACAGATTCAACACCTTTTACCGGAGATTACCGCATTCGCGGGTCTTGAAAATGTTATAGAGAACCCTTTCTACACATACTCCTCGGGTATGCGCGCCCGCCTGTCGTTTTCGGTCGCATGCCACTTGAAGGCGGACCTGATCCTGATCGACGAAATGCTCAGCACAGGTGATCAGGAATTCCGCGAGAAATCCAGGCACGCGATTCGCGAAATGCTGAAAACATCCACGGCCGTAATCGTCTCGCACAATGTACAAGTCCTTAAGGACTTGTGCGACCGCACACTTCGCCTAGACCAAGGCGGTATACAGTCGACATGATAGCCAGGGCCCAGCCCAGCTTTCGATATCCATGAAAACAAATCTCATTTATTTGCACATAGAAAAATCGGCTGGCACCGCCCAACGAACCCTTTTCTGGGCTAACTACGGGCGCGAGAATGTGGCCTGGAGTGGGCTTGATTCCAGCGGTCATATCCCAAGAGACATTCTGCGCTTTTCGCAGCGGCCGGTTCTGGGAGGGCATCTGGATTTCGACGTCTTCAATTCGCTTCGCCGGCGCTGTCTCTTCACAGCTGTTGTCCGAAGACCCCTTGACCGGGCAATTTCGTTGTTCTATTACCTAGCGCACAACGCACACGATGAGCAGAGAAAGGGCTGGCGCAAGCGAGGTCTCGATCCGGAAAACATGACCCGCACGATCGAAAGGTGCCAAAAGTTTCGCGACGAGCTGAAAAATGCTCAATGCTGGCGACTGGGTGGGGGCGGTAGCTTCGATGGTGTCCTTCAGCGCTTAGAAACTTCCAACTTCGTGATAGGCGACTACGAAGTCGTTAATGAATTCAATCGGAAACTAGGCGAACTGTTGTCCTGGCACACTGTGAACATGGGCACGTACAACGTTGCGGGACGCCCTGGTTACCAGGATGAGATCCGCCGTGAACCTGAGTTGGCGGAAAGGATAGCCGAGTTGACTGAGGAAGACGAGCGGCTTTACGCATTTGTTCAGAAATCAAACGGTGTTTATCATGTGCCGGACGAACGTTTGTTCCGAGCCACGCTGTCGGCGAACGCGCTTCGAAGACAGCCGACAGCCACACTCATCGAGAATGTAGTTCTTTCCTTAGTCAAGGGAAGCGAAATCGAATGGAATAACGACAGCGGTAGGCTCGAAGTCAGGATTACTAACCTAAGTACCGCTACCCTGGCAGCTTCCGGGCCCAGTCGCTTCATGCTTGGGTACCATTGGTTGGGCGAAAAGGGCGGAATTATTGAAGAGGGGCTGCGGATCCCCCTGCCCCATAATTTGGCATCCGACGAGAGCGTCGTAGTATCAGCAAGAATACGCCCGCCGAGTGACAGAGTGGTCAGCGGTCGCAAAGTTCGGCTCAGCATGATCGCCGTAGGACGACACTGGCTGGCGTCGGTCAATCATGACCATGGCCTCGTGATCGCTTTTTGATTCGGCAAGCCGCAACGGGTTCATGCGACGGCAAGTACCTTAGGCCCCTAAGGCGGCCACTATACGGTCTCAGAGGTGCGCGAGAATTTGAATCAAGTATTCGCCGTAGCCGCTCTTTTCCAGTTCTTCGGCCTGTCGGCGCACGGCTGTCTCGTCGATCCAACCGGCGTTCCAAGCAATTTCCTCAGGACAGGCAATCTTGA
>Ga0102940_1002494_pt1 | contig 11064 bp, 14 predicted proteins | sample SalPonR2_C_D1_MG_FD_78215 | JGI IMG/M metagenome (GOLD analysis project Ga0102940, IMG submission 78215) | Salt pond soil microbial communities from South San Francisco under conditions of wetland restoration - Salt Pond MetaG R2_C_D1_MG | ecosystem: Environmental > Aquatic > Marine > Intertidal...
AGGGGCGAGTGCTACCGGGTGATCGCGCCAATGAAACAGGTCTTCGCTCACGGCGTGGCCCCAGTGCATCGGGCCCCACCGATTCTCCTGTGGGTTGTGCTGGTAGTAGAGATGAAAGACCCCGTCGTGCCACACCAGTCCACAGGGATCGTTCATCCAGTTGGTGGGCGGCGAGAAATGAATGGTGGGTCGGTGAGGGTCACGGCTCATACCGCGCAGTCTGCCATGGCGCGAGCGCCATGTCTGCCCGTTGATACCAACCACGTGAGTTCACGGTTCATCGCCGTTCTGCTATACTGCCGGGAATGGCAACGACATACGACGATAAGAAGATAATTTACACCATGCACGGAGTCAGCCGCGTCCGCGGTACCAAGACGGTGCTCAAAGACATCAGCCTGTCCTACTTTTACGGCGCCAAAATCGGCGTTATCGGCCTCAACGGATCTGGTAAGTCCACGCTGATGCGCATTCTCGCGGGCCACGATGATGAGTACACCGGGGAGATTACCGTCTCTCCGGGATATACGATCGGGTACCTGGAGCAGGAGCCCCATCTGGAACGCGGCAAGACCGTCCTGGAAATCGTCTCTGAGGGAGCCAAGGAGATCACCGATCTTTTGGCAGAGTTTGAAGCGGTAAACGAAGCGTACGGCGACCCCGACGCTGATTACGAGAAGCTCGGAGAAAAACAGGCGGCAATTCAGGAGAAACTGGACGCCGTGGGTGGCTGGGACCTGGACGCGCGCTTGGAAATGGCGATGGACGCGTTACGCTGTCCGCCGGGAGATACCACAGTGGATGTCCTCTCCGGGGGTGAACGGCGCCGGGTGGCATTGGTGCGATTGCTGCTCCAGAAGCCGGATATTCTGCTCCTGGACGAGCCCACCAACCACCTGGACGCTGAAACGGTGGCGTGGTTGGAAAAACATCTGCGAGAGTACGCCGGTACGGTGATCGCCGTAACCCATGATCGCTACTTTTTGGACAATGTGGCCGGTTGGATTCTGGAGCTGGACCGGGGCGAGGGGATTCCCTGGAAGGGCAACTATTCTGGGTGGCTCGAGCAGAAGCAGGCGCGGCTGGCGCGCGAGGAAAAGGGCGAGAGCCAGCGCAAGAAGACGCTCGAGCGCGAACTGGAGTGGATTAGAATGTCCCCCAAAGGCCAGCACTCCAAGAGCAAGGAGCGGATTAAGCGCTACGAAGAACTCCTCAATGAGGGCGGCAAGGAGCGTGTCAAAACAGCACAGCTCACGATTCCTCCGGGACCGCGCCTCGGTGATATCGTGGTTGAGGCTACCGATCTAAAGAAAGCCTATGATGACCGTCTACTATTTCAGGATCTCAGCTTTGAGGTTCCTCCGGGCGCGGTAGTGGGAATCGTGGGACCCAACGGCGCCGGTAAGACGACGCTCTTCCGCATGATCGGTGGAGAGGAAGAACCCACCGACGGCACGTTGCGCGTGGGAGAAACGGTGAAGCTCGCCTGGGCGGATCAGATGCGGGGATCACTGGACGACTCAAAGACCGTGTGGGAACAGCTCTCCGGTGGGCAGGACCTGATCACACTTGGCGGTGGTCCTTCCGGAACGCGGCAGGTGAACTCCCGAGCGTTCTGCTCCTGGTTTAACTTCAACGGTACTGATCAGTCCAAGAAGGTGGGAGAGCTCTCCGGTGGTGAGCGTAATCGCTTGAATCTGGCGATGATGATTTTGGAGGGCGGCAACCTATTGCTCTTGGACGAGCCCACCAACGACCTCGATGTGAACACGCTGCGCGCGTTGGAAGAGGCGGTGGATGAATTTGCCGGCTCCGCGCTGGTGGTGAGCCATGATCGGTGGTTTCTCGATCGTGTATGCACCCATCTACTGGCGTTCGAGGAAGACGGCGTTTTCTGGTACGACGGCAACTGGAGTGAGTACGCCGAGTACCGCCGTAAGAAGTACGGCCACACGGTAGACCGGCCGCATCGCTACACGCACCGCAGCCTCACCCGATAGGGGCGTGGGGAATGAGCCGCCGGCGGATGAGACGATCCGCCACGGTGGCTCGAGGTGCTGGGCTACACCGCGTCCGGATTTCCGCAGAGGCGAATCAATGCTCGACGTCCCGGGATGTCGAGTTTTTGGTAGATGTGAAGCGCATGGCGCTCAACGGTTCTCGGGCTGATTCCGAGATGACATGCGATCGCTCGCATCGTGAGTCTGCGGCATATCAATTGGGCGATTTCTGTCTCGCGGGGACTGAGAATATCGCACCGTGGATCCGCTTCCCGTTCCCAGACACTCCGTTCGAATCTGCGAGACGACTCGCCGATGAGCGTCAACACATTGGAAATCGGCTCTCGTATGCAGCTCAGGGCTGCCAAATCTGTATCGCGGAACGGTGCGTCCCGTGGGCTTCGATGAACAAAAAGTGCGTACTGGTCGTGTGACGACTCATCGCGAATGCCTACCCCCACGGAATACCGAATTCCCAGGGGAACGTTAAACTCTACGTGATACTCGGACTCTCGATAGTCAAACCAGTCCACCGGATTTAGAACGGTGTACGGCGGATCATAGTACATCGGCGAACGGCGGTTTAGATAGCGATTGAATTGGGGCACCAGGCCATTTGCGTACTCCGGCCAGCGTACGCAGAAGGGGATGCGACCCTCCATTCTGATCATCGAAAGTCCACGGTCGCCGGGGACGAGCTCCTGCGCATCCCTAATAATGGTGTCAATCGCATCGCTGCCACTTCGCTGCCGAGAGAGATCCTCGACCAGTTCATACAGCAGTCTCCACCGTTGCTCATTCGGTGAAGGGGACCGATATACCATTGCCTGTTCCTAATCCTCTTCAAGTATAGCCCTGCCATCGGTCCTCGTCACGCAATTGATTTCAAAAGTACGCATAGTTTTCCGGATGTTGCAATTCAGAAAGCGGGAGATCATATCTAATGGACGCGGTGTGCAACCACTGTCATCCAAATTTCTTTCAGGTATGGGAGGAGAAGATGAAACGTCATTTCATGAGATTGGGTTTAATTGGGTTGGTTGTGCTCACGTTCGCAGCACAGGGGTGCGATACCGGCAACGACCCAGCCGGGGCCCCTGTTGAGAACGTTCGCGTATCAACGTTGAGTCTAGGAAGGTCGGTGGTGGGCGTGTCTTCAGGAGACAGCCGGCTATCCGCCGCATCCTTATCATCCGGGGATCGAGTATTCTTTCGCAGCTCGGATATCGAGTTCTGGCACATCGATGCCGTTATGGATATCGAATCGATCGTATCGGCAAAACACCGCTCCGGGAGTGTCGACTACACGCAAGGTCACAGTCTGGAGTACTCCTTGGGAGACGCCGTGGAATCGATCGTATTTATGCCGTCCCAGGATGTTATCGTGGGCATCAATCGCACCGATCTCAATGCGGTTTGGGCAGAGAATGTTGCGGCATTCGTAGCCGCCGGCAACACAACGATCAATGCGATTCGGCTCGACATAGGTTCAGGGATGGTTACGTTCGAGATTGCAGGCGAAACGCCCGAAGTGTACAGCGCAGACATGGGCGCGACCAATGGCATCAACGGGAACTCGATCTTCTTTGTTGATAGGGCGCTTCTTGATCGCCCGATACTGATCACGCGCGCGATGGAGGAACAGATGCTCTGGCAAGACGCCACTGCCGACTCTCTCGGACTTGGCCTGACAACTTCCGAGGCCGCCCTGGTAGAAGCGATTCATCACTCGAGTAGTACCTACGACACTGAGACCCCGATTGATCTGAACGGTGCTCTCATTGTCCCGATGGATCCCGTAGATCTTACAGGATTTGATCCAGCCGCTGAGACGTTGGATATTGCAATTACTTGGGATATGGCTGACGCGGTTCACGTACAAGACGGCTGTTACGTCATGGAGGATCGAGTGGGTCTCACCTGTTTCGATTTTGATGTATCGGCACGGCGCAGTGCCAAGTAATTACAGGAGGGGCCGTGGCGGAGGCCGGCGACCGGCGCTCACGCCTCAGTACCACTGTACCACCTCATTGCGGGGATAGTAGTGGTTGAGAATTGTTTCCGCATCGAAGCCGGCTTCCGCCATTCCGGCGGCACCGGTCTGATCCATTCCCACCCCGTGGCCCCAGCCGGCGCCTTGGAAGTAGAAATAGGCCGGGGCGTCGCTGGGTGGGCTATCCTCAAGGGGGTCTGCAGGGACCCCTCCAATGTCCGGCCCGGCGTACGCACTTACCACAAAGAGATTGCTACGCAGGCCACCCAGGCGGGAGCGAATCGCATCCCTTCTTACCTCCGTCTCTCCGTCGCTGCCGCGAATCGTCACTGATTCCACCCGCCCCGTAATGCCCCGCGGGCCAGGAATGATCGCCTCAACCGTTCCTACCGCATGGCCGGAGTCCGCCAGCCGCCGCTCGATCGATTCCCGAGGAACCAGAAGCTTCCACCGGTATGAGCTCCGTCCGGCGTAGGGTGGGCGACCGGAGTAGCTGTCCGGGCGGGATACCAGCCACCGATATACCGTTGCGGGACTGCGATTGGGTGTCAGTTCTGGCAGAAGCGGATCGGAGGTAGCAACCAGTGAGTTTGGCCATCCCCAGACGCTCCCGGCGGCCTCAGCGTACCCGGCGTGATTGGCGCTATAGACCGCATCCAGCGGACGGCTTCCGTCCTGTAGCACCAGTCCGCGGGTAGCGTCCACCGCTGCGGTAGTGCGAGGGTGCTCGTTGGTAACCCCGGGATAATACGCAGAGGTGACCGAACTGAGTAGATCGAATCCGCGCTCTCCGTACCGATTGCGGGGATACATCGTATAGGAGCGAGCCGCGATCGCCTGTGCCTCGAGAGCCGGCTGAGGCCACCAGGCGGGCATCTCCGAGGGCACCACGCTATACAGATACTCCTCCACAGAGAGTCGATTGATCACCGTGAACGAGCCCTCCCGCGGGAAGATCTCAATCTCTCCGCGGTAACTTCGGTCTTCACGGCCGGAGGAGAACTGACCATGACCGTAGGTCATGTCGAAGATTGTTGTGGTAGAGGTGCGATCTGGATATCCGAGTCGTACCGCTGCGCCGCCACGATAGAGCTCATGTTCATTTTCGCCGGTAATCACGATCTGGTCGCCGTGAGTGCTCGCTTCCAATACCCGCGGCTCGGCCGTGTTTGAGCTCTGATACACAACCGTCTCCTCAGTGGTCAGCCTGAATGGGCCACCGGTTTTCAGATATACCGAGTCAAGGTTTTCCACCAGTCCGACGCGAATTACCGCGGCATCACCATACTCATCGGGAGCCGGTGCAACCCGGGGAGGGGTAGCTGCTGCGCGGCGCGCCGCAGCCCGGGCAGCGCCACCGGCGATAAGCGATGGCCGGCGATCCTCCCAGCGCGCCAGGAGTAAGGGAATCGAATCGTTCCACGGAAGCGCGATCCGAGCTCGCTCCAATTGATCCCAGGCGGCACGATAGTCGCCCAGCTCCCAGTGGGCGCGAGCCAACGGAACAAAGACGTCCGTCAGATTTCCATCCTGGCGCAGGGCGGTGCGATACGCCTCCCGGGCCTCCTCATATTCTCCCCGTCCCGCCGCCAGTTGTCCGAGCGCGTAGTGGGCGTAGGGATAGTGTCCGTCCTCGGATGATTCAATTGCTCGGGAGAATTGGTGCTGAGCCTGATCGTATTCGCCCCCGGCAACGTACCGGACTCCCCGCCAGAAATGGTAGCGAGAGTCCTGGACAGCGGCGTCTATCTCTATATTGTCGTCAATGTGCGGCGGCTCTCCCGCGGGAATGCCCGCCAGTGCCAGAGTTGCCTCGTGCTCTGCCGCCAGTGCTCCGTTGAGGGTCGCAGAATAGCGCAACGCCTCTGCCATATGTCCCCGTTCTCTCAGAAGTACTACCAAACTCAGTATGTACTCTTGGTTCTCCGGATATTTTTCTACCAACTGGCGGTAGACCGCGATCGATCCGGAGTGATTGCCCTCATACCACCGTGCCGCAGCGACATCGGGGTCTATCACGACATCGGTCTGTGGTACTGGTTGGGGGGTAGATATCTGTTCCGCACAGGATGCGGTGGCGATCACGGACACCAAGATAAGAGCGGTACACACAGTGGTTACGCTTCGGGAGCACGACACAAATCGCATAGGGGCAGGATATCGAAGCGCTCACGCTCTGCCTACGGAGTCCTACGCATTATGCTGCAGGGGACTCCTGCTCCGCGTTCCCGCGTCCCAGGCCGAGTACCAGCACCATCGTCCCTACAAAAAGAATTGCTACTCCCGACCAGTGCAGAAGCTGCAAACGCTCATCGAATACGATCATCCCGCCGATCACCGGTACGGCGCTGGCGTGGGCGGTATAGCTGGGAATCACCCGAATCGCCTGGGCTCGGGTATACGCCACCTGCGCCACCAGCATCGATACCACCGTGATCACCACTGAAATGATAATCGCGCGGCTGGTGGCGACGCTAACTACCAGGGCCCATAGGCCCTGGTCTACGGCGAACGAAAACGCTCCCAGTTTCTGGAACAGCTGGGAAAACGCTGCCATGCTTCCCGCCAGTCCGCCGAGGATTACGCCGCGGTAGTGGCTCCGTCCCACGCTCACGGCGGCGGCGCCGTACACCGCGATCGCGGCACCCACAAACCAGTATAACCATTCGGTCCGAGCTGATCCGGTAGTATCCAATGGAACGACTCCCACCAGGCCTGCCCCAATTGCAATCGCTATCACCGCCGCGATCTCGCGCCGTCCCACGCGCTCTCGCAGAACAAATCTGCTAAACACCGTGAGCGATGCCATTCCAATTCCGGTCATGGCACCCACGACCGCCACGGATCCCATGCCGATCGCCGCGAGTACCAAAAAGAACGACAAAGCGGTACCGATCGTGGAGAGAATCCAGATCGCCCATCCTTTTCGGGGGTGTTCACGAATCGTATGGAGCCCAATTTTCTGGCCGGCCTGGCTGATGCTGAGGATACTGTAGCCCGTTACGGAACAGAGCAGCACGAGTATTGAAGAGGACATATGCACGAACGAATAGTACACCGATCGACGTTTTTGTGTCGTTCCCGCAAGAAGTATGGTATATATGGGCGGCGAGGAGTCCGCGAGTTATGAAAGTTGTGGTTTTTGTACTGAACCGGGAAGAACTCCTGGAACAAGTTCTGGAGGCATACGTGGAAGCGGGCATCACCGGGGCTACGATTCTCGATTCGGAGGGAATGGGACGGTTCCTGACCTACGAAGTACCGCTCTTCGCGGACTTCAAGGGGTTTATGAAAGGGAACAAGCCGTACAACAAAACGATTCTGTCGGTCATTCAGGACGAAGAGGCCCTGCCACGACTCAAGTCGATTCTCGACGAGGTCTGTGGCGGGCTGTCGTCACCGGGTACCGGGATTCTCTTCTCGGTGCCGGTGGACTATGCAGTTGGGCTCGTGGATCAGGAATCGGCCGAGGATGATCAAGGAGGACCAGATGAGTGACGGGATAGCACCAATTCTCGATCCCAAGGCGATTTCATTGTCGATTCAAGGGCGCAAAAAGCCCGACATTATTCGTGAGCTGGTTGAGCTATTGGGAGCCACCGGGGTAGTAAAGGATATAGAGACGGTAACCGCTGAGGTGCTGGCTCGAGAAGAGCTTGCCACCACCGGCATCGGTAGTGGAATTGCGATTCCCCATTGCTTGTCGGGGGAGGTGACCGGTACCTCGTTGGCCTTTGGCCGGAAGATCCCGGGTGCGAAATTTGATGCCGTGGACAAGCAACCGGTGCAGCTCTTTTTCCTCATGGTGGGCCTTCCCGGCGCTCATAATGAACACCTGCGCCTGTTGAGTAAACTCTCCCGTTATCTTCATGATGCCGATACGAAAGCCAGCCTCCTGGCAGCGGCGTCGCCGGAGGATATTCTGGAGATCTTCTCGCAGCGCGAGTCTCGGTAATCGAAGGAACGTCGCATGGAGCCCGTGACGCGTTGGAACGTTGTTCGGATCATTGTCACTGCCGTCTATCTGTGGTTTGGGTGGCTGCTTTTCACCTGGTCGGTGGAACCGAGGACGATGCTTTTGGGGTTTGCACAAAGTCTGTTGGTGGCGTTGCTCACGTTTTCCTTTTTTGTAGAACATGACGAAGCGGAACGGCGAACGCACCTGCCGCGGGCCCGATTCCTCGCGGTCTATCTGGCGGTGCTGATCTTTCAGATGTATGTGGCCAGCTTTAAGGTTCTCTGGCAGGTGGTGCGAGGCAAAATCAACCCTGGGGTAGTCCATTTTCGTACACGCCTGCGGAGTGATGTCGCCCGATTGGCCCTGACCAATTCCATTACCTTGACTCCAGGGACGATTACTTTGCTTCTCGATGATGATCATCTGATCGTGCACTGGCTCGACACCAAGACAACCCATTCCCGGTACGCCTCAAAGCTGATTGCCGGGCCCTACGAAGCGTTGCTGAAACGGATCTGGGTGTAACCGCGGAGCCCACGATGGAACAGATACTGACATACGCAATCTGGTTTTTTGTAGGTTCCGCAGCGGTAAGCATGGTGCGGGTCGTGATCGGGCCGAGTAGTGCCGACCGCATGACCGGCCTCAATATGGTATCGTCCCAGGTCCTGGCAGTGTTAGTGCTGGTAGCGGTGCGGGAGGGACGCAGTAGCTATCTCGATGTGGCGCTCGTCTATGATATCTTCGGCTTTATCGGGATTTTGGCGATGGCCCGCTACTTTGGAGGGAGCCGCACATGAACTGGGGTGCGATACTATTTCTTGGTTTGGGAGTGGTTTTCGGAATCATCGGGAATCTGGGTGTGTTGATCCTCCCCGATGTATACACCCGATTGCAGGCGTCCTCCACCGCCAGCACCACCTCCGTGTTTTCAGCGATCGTGGCGGGGATGTTCGTGGTGGGGTGGGACCCCATGGCGGGTAAGATCGCGGTGATTGCACTGTTCTTCTTTCTGACGAGCCCCATTTCGGCGCATATTATCGCCCGCTATGCCTGGCACCGGGAGATCATTCCGTGGCGTCGCAGTTATGCCGAGCGGCGCTCCCTCCGGGAGGAAGACGATGATTGAGCTACTCCTTATTCTCATGATCGGTCTCGCGATAATTGCCCTGACTTCCTCGGATCTATTGACCGCGGTCATCGTGGCAAGTGTATTCAGTCTGGTCAGTTGTCTCTTGTACCTACTGCTGTCCGCCCCGGATGTGGCGCTGACAGAGGCGGCGGTGGGAACGGGAATCGGTACCGTGGTCTTTATCTGGATCGTGTTCAAGACGCAGAGGAAGGTGCCCCGTGGGTCGCGTCGCTGAGGTAGCCGCCATTCTGCTCGTGGCGCTGTTCCTGGTGTTGGCGGTGAGTGGTCCCCATCCCGAGGAAAGCGCGTCCGGGCGCGTGGTGGTAGAACGGGGGCTGGAGGATACCGGAGCGGTGAACCTGGTTACGGCGATCTACCTGGGGTATCGCGCGTATGACACGCTGGGTGAGACGATCGTGCTCCTGATGGCCGTGAGTGGCGTCATGCTATTGGTGAAGCGATGAGAAAGACCGATATCCTTGATGTGGTAGCCCGGAAACTATCGCCGTATATGTTCCTGTTCGGTGTGTATCTGGTCTCGTTCGGCGATTCATCTCCCGGGGGCGGGTTTCAGGGAGGAGTCGTTATCGCCTCCGGAATCATTTTGCTCGCCATGGCACGGGGCCCGGCGCGAGCGGAGGAGCTGTTTCCTTCAGGGCGCTTATCTATGGTGGAGACCACTGCGTTTATCGCACTGCTGCTCACCGGGACGGCGGGTATTGTGTTCTCCGGCGCGTTCTTGGCAGGGTTTCTTGGTGGGTCGGGAGTGCGGTTTGTGTTCCTGCTGAATATGTTGATTGGACTCAAGGTTGCCGCCGGAGTAAGTCTTATCTGTCTGACGATCTTTCGCGAGGAATGATATGGCATGGTATTTGATCGCGATTCTATTTCTGATCAGTCTCTGGGGCATTATCGCTGAGCGGAACCTGGTGCGAAAAGTGATCGCACTCACCTTCGCAAATACCGCCGTAACTATCCTGTACGTATACTACGCCTCATTGAGTGGCGATACCGCTCCCATTCTCACGGAGGGTGGGACCCCGGTCGATCCGATTCCCCACGCCCTGATGCTTACGGCGATCGTCGTGGGAGTGTGTGTGGTGGCGTTGGCACTGGTCCTTGTCTATCAGCTATACCAGCGCTTCGGTACGTTGGACATGACCGAAATTGAGCGTCGTGTGTGGCATGGAGATGAAGATACGTGAGTATCATCTCTGATCACGCCCCGGTATTACTGATCCTGCTCCCTATGGTGGCGGCGGGAGTTGCTCTGGCGGGAAAGGCGTTTCCCGGAAGGCGCGGATTTCGGGAGGTAGCGACCGTGGTGCTATCGCTATCGGTAGGTGTACTGGTGGGTAGTGCAGGACCGGCGATAGCGGGGGATCAGGCGATTCCGTACGCACTGGGCGGATATGAGGTAGACCCGGCGATCCTTCTTCTGCTCGATGGATTAGCGTGGGTATCCTCTTCGCTGGTAGTGGTGGTTGGAATCATTGTGTCCATTGTATCGCTGCCCCACCGACGCTTTGATGCGGCGTACTTTTTCTTCCTCATGATGACGATCGCCGGTATGCAAAGCGTGGTGGTCACCACCGATCTGTTTACGATGTTCGTCAGTTTTGAGATCGTTGCCATTGGGGCATATGTGCTTATCGCCTGGGAGCGGACGCCTCAGGGGCTCCTGGCCAGCTTGAAGTACCTCTTTCTCAGTACCGTAGGAATTTTGTTCTTTCTCTTCGGGATATTCGTGTTGTATCGGGACCTGGGATCCCTGTCGATGCTCACGCTCTCAACTCTGATTCCGCGGGAACCGGCGGCAGTGCATGCGGTGATTCCCGGATTCAATGCGCTGGCGTTGCCGGAACCGGGAGTGGCGCGAGCGATACCATTGGCGGTGGCGGCGCTCTGTGTAGGAATCGGGGTGCGTACCGCCTTTATTCCGTTTCATACCTGGCTGCCTGAGGCGCACGCGTGGGCTCCA
>Ga0102940_1002496_pt1 | contig 11056 bp, 8 predicted proteins | sample SalPonR2_C_D1_MG_FD_78215 | JGI IMG/M metagenome (GOLD analysis project Ga0102940, IMG submission 78215) | Salt pond soil microbial communities from South San Francisco under conditions of wetland restoration - Salt Pond MetaG R2_C_D1_MG | ecosystem: Environmental > Aquatic > Marine > Intertidal...
TCGGTAAGTCCACATCTACCTGAACTTCTCTGTCAAGACCCCCTGTAAGGTCGACCCCCAGAACAGATGGCAGCTTCTCAATGTCTTCCTGTAGATCTTCGGCAATTTCTTTCAGGATATCCAGGCTATATTCACCCGAAAGGTTGACCTGCATGATCGGAAATTCAGATAAATTTACTTCCTGAATAGCCGGATCTTCAGCATCTTCGGGTAGTTCTGGTTTTGCAAGATCTACTTTTTCCCGAACCTTCTGCAAAGCATCTTCAATGTCAATATCGGTATCAAACTCCAGATTGATATTAGAATACCCTTCTGATGAGGTTGAGGTCATGGTCTTTACATCACTGATGTTACCAAGTTCATCCTCAAGTTTTCTCGTGATCAGGCTTTCCATATCCTCAGGTGAAACACCGGGGTAAACGGTTACCACAAAGATGTTGGGAACTGTAATATTTGGAAATGATTCTTTTGGGATCGTTACATAGGATGTGATACCCAGTACCGCTACCAGCAGGATCAATACCAATACGCTTATTCTATTGTTTATGGACAGAGATGAGAGCCAAAACTCCTTTCTGTCAGAAGCATCAGGCAGGGAGGGCCCATTTCCTGCTGCTCCGTTATTTAAATTATCAGTACTCATGATACTGTGACTCCAGGATCTATTATTAAATTCTTAATTTGATGCGAATTCGTTATCACGAGAATTCACAATATTCAAACGAACACCATCATTCAGGAAAGCAGAACCGATCGTGATCAATTCCTCTCCGGGATTCAACCCATTTCTAATTATTACATTTGATCGGAAGGACGGACCCAGTTCAACAACCCTGCGCTCCGCAACAGCTTCACCGTCCTCATCTTCCGAACGTACATAAACCACAAATTCTTCATTTTCTTTGTAAATGAACTCTTCGCTCACCACCAATACATTCTCTTCCTGTAGTGTATTAAGGCGAAGGTTGGCGATCATATCCACTTTATAACTCTTTTCCTGAGCTGGAAGCAGTACTTCGATACGGAAGGTTCTGCTTTGAGGGTCAATACTGTTACCCACAAATGAAATGCTTCCCTGAAGGGTATCAGCGTTTTGAGTATCGAACCAAACTTCCACCTCGTCGCCATTCTGAACGACATCTGCATAGCGGCCCGGCACACCTGCTGTCACTATATAGGTATCTGTTCCAATGAGCCTTACCACCTGCATTCCGGGGCTGGCCATCTCTCCTTCTTCAAGTATGAAGTCTTCAACCGTACCATTAAATGGAGCTGTTATTGTTGCATTTTCCAGATCCACCTTGATCGATTCTAAAGCTGATCTATTTTGCTGGTAGTTATATTTTGCATTCAATACCTCGATCTCAGAGCCTATGCCATCCTCATTATAAATACGCTGAAGACGATCATAGTTTTCCCTGGCTTGTTCTGTTGCTGCTTCCAGTCGGGCTTTTTCCTGCATCAGTTTGGCATCATCCAATTTCAGGATCGTTTGGCCCTCCACAACCTTTGCACCTTCATCCACAACCTGCTCCATGACCCTTCCACCAACCTCAGCAGAGATCATAATGTCATTCTTGGTTTCCACATTACCAACAACGCGAAGCTGGCTTTGAAATAACTCCGGCTTCATGATTTGTGTTTCTACATTGACCAATTTACCGACGGGCTCGTTTTGCCCGTTTTCAGAGTCATCCGCCGAGCATGCAGAGGCTACGACTGCAATTAATACTACTATTACCAGATTAAATTTATTCATCTCAATCAGTTCTTGTCTTTTTAAGTTTAAAATCATTCAATTTCATTAACATCAGTATCCACAAAAGGCACTTTACCGGTTGCAAGATCATATTGTGCTTTACCGCTCAGGTATTCGAAGACCATCAATGCATAATTCACTTCTGCCTGCCTTACCTGTATCTCAGCATCCGTCACTTCCAATTGAGATCCTATTCCATTCTCCAGGCGCTTCATGGCTCTTTCATAGCCCTCTTCAGCCTGCTCCAGAGCTTTTTTTCTGGCTTCTGCCGTTTCAAATGACTTATTCAGATCTTCTGCTGCCGAGGCAACTTCATTTTCAGCCGATAATTCTGCCGCTCTGATCTGTTCCTCAATATCTTTTCTGGCTATCTGAGCTCTTTGCACGTTTGCATTTCGCGCGAAGCCCTCAAAAAGAGGCAAGCTCACATTCAGACCCAAAGTCTGAAACCTGGTACTGTTGTCGAAAAAAGTAGGTGAACCGGGTTCAGCTGAACTCCACTGCAGGTTATAGGATGCTGTGATGGTCGGCAGAAAGCGACTTTTAACCGCCTGTATCTCTTTTTCATTCAGGTTTAATCTTGCATCCAAAACACGCAGGTCGCCGCGCAGGTCCATCAGGGATCTTTCTCTATTCGTCTGCTTTTGAAAAGTGTAAGGATTCATTTGATCGACCATCTTTATGTGTTGGTTCATGCCTGAAGTGGCTTCCTCAGAGACAATATCAAATGAATTCAGGTTTCCTTTCACATTAAAATCGATCTCCAATGGAATACCAATTGCCATTTTCAAGTCTCTGTAAGCCTCGTCCACGGCATATTCCGCTTCTATTAATTGCGGGCGCTGATTACTGAGTTGTACCTCGAGCTGCAACACGGCATAATCATCAACTAAACCGGCTTTTTGGCGGGCCTGATTTTCCCTCAGGTTTTGCTCCAGCCTGCTGATCTGAGCCTCCAGCAGCCTTACCTGTTCCATAGCTACCAATACCCGGTAATAGGCAATTCTTGTCTGTGTAATGATCTGCTGGGAAGTAGCCCTTAGGTTTTCCTGCTGAACGGTTTTGAATATCTCAGATGTGGACAACCCTACAAAAACCTCTCCCCTGAAAATATTTTGCTGGACGGAAAAACCTCCCTGCCAGTTATTATCTGTCCCGAATTCAACAGGAATGAAAGTTCCGGGGTCACCGCCAAAGAACTCTCCCGGGACAAACTGAACCGGCACCTCAAAATTACGGGTATAGTTGATATTTGAAGAAACGCTCGGATATACATCACTGTATGCGATCTTAACCAATTCGTCAGCGTCTTTGACTGATAATAAGGCCCTGTTAACCTGGGGGTTATTGGCTACAGCTACTTTAATGGCGTCTACCAGCGAAAGTTCAGCGTCAGCTATAAGAGAGTCTCTCTCAATTTGGGCAAATGAATTAGCATGAAATAGAAAAACTAGTATCGGAATCAGAATTAATCTACGCATGGAGTTTAAATGGAATAGTTGTTTAATGTCGTTCAAAATGTTCTTTTAAAAAATTGGTAAAGCCTACGGAATTAAGTGGCTTGAGTTACAAATATTGACTTCAAGTCAGTACTTATTTCCTCATCACCTGTGGCTATTCCGGTTCCTATTAATTTCATATAGCCCTCAAACAGTGAATTCATATCAACCTTATTTTTTTCCAGTAGCTTGAAGTGTGGAGTATTCTGATGAAAGTAGGCCAGATTCACCAATCCATTGGATGTACTCCAAAGTAACACAGCCAACTCTTTTGCGTCGTAAGTGTCAATAATTGATCCATCCTGCATACCGATCTGTATAGCCCGAACCATACTTGTGAATGAGGTATTCATATTTTCCTGGCATTTCTGAATGTAGCTGCTGTCTTCGAGCTTACAGGTATCTTTAAGGTTATCAAACAGCCTCATAGCACTGAAATACTCTGGGTGTGAGCGGACAAAATTCAAAAATGTCGCCCCTATCATATATACCATTTCAATACCCGGCATATCTTTGGTCAGTACATTTGCGATCTCTTTTGAGAGCAGGCCGGTTGCTTTGTTACAAATACCTAAAACAAGATCTTTCTTATTGTTGAAATAATGATAGAGTGATCCCTTACTGACCTCTGCACGCTCGGCTACTTCGTCCATATTCAGTTGTTCCAGTCCCTTATCAAGAATTAGTGACTCTGCTGCTTCGAGGATCAATTGCCGCTTTCTTTCTTTTTCGCGCTGTTTTCGCTCAGTTGTTCCCATTTTTTGACTTCCAGTCATTTTTTGAATTCAGGTCACAAAACTACAACCTTTTGAAAAAAGTTCCTATTAGACTGAACAAAAAATATTTATTCCGGCTTTTACTCTATACATGTATTCGGTTCGGTTATAAATCTTATTCACCTTACCTTTTGGGCTTTAATTTCAATAGCCGCTCTCAGACTTGAAACGTATACGACCTTATTTAGTAGACCTTAGCCTTATTGTTGTTGCCATCATTTGGGCATTGAATTTTAGCATTGTGAAAGTATCACTAAATGAGATCGATCCATTCAGTTTTAACGTGTTACGTTTCATTTTTGCGACCAGCCTCCTTTGGTATTTTTCCCGAAAAAGAGGCTATAGCCTAAAGGTCGAAAGAAAGCATGTCTGGAAATTGATAGGGATCGGACTGATAGGTAATCTATGCTATCAATTGTTCTTTATCATTGGAATAAACTACACCTATGCGGCGAATGCAGCTGTTATGCTTGGCACCATACCCATCTGGGTTGCCCTGCTTTCACAGTTTTTTACTGATGAAAAACTTACACTATATAAAGGACTGGGAGTATTGTTTGCCTTTATTGGGGTTGCTTTGATCATTATTGGTGGGGAAGAGACCATTTCTTTTGAGTCTGAAACATTTTGGGGTAACATGATCACCCTGACAGCTGCCCTTTGCTGGGGAGTCTACACCATTCTTTCGAGAAAGTATCTGAAGATCTACAGCCCGTTACAATACTCTGCTTTTATGTCGTTAGTAGGCCTTGTTAGTTTAACGCTGATCGGCCTCCCATTTCTGATCAAGCTGGACTGGGGAGGTATATCACTGATTGGGTTTGGAGGTATCTTATATAGTGGGGCATTGTCAATTGGAATTGCCTACATTATTTGGAATAATGGCGTTAAAAGGATCGGTGCTGTACGTACAGCTGCATATCAGAACCTGGTACCTGTATTGGGTTTGATCTTTGGGCTTGTACTATTAGGTGAAGAACTAACGGTTCTTCAATATATTGGAGCCGGGTCTGTAATTACCGGAATTGTTCTGGCTCGTAAAAAAACAAGAACAGAGAAAGTTAAACTTTCATATAAATCATGAACATGGGTCACTACCACCACATTTTACTGATATTAATGGGAATGATGATAGCGACTGCCATTTCACCGATGAAAGCCCAGCAGACGGAACAGGATTCCAATACTGAGCAGAACGGAGTCAGGTTCGATCAAATACTCAACACGTTTTATTATCAGGACCCACTTGGTATGATGATCAACGCTGAGGCTCTTCCCGCGGATGGCAATATTGACACTGATTCCTATATTCTTGGTCCAAATGATGTGCTCTCCATTGAGATCAATGCAAATAACGACTTTGTTCTTCGGGCCATACCCGTTAATTCTCAGGGTGATATCGTAACCCCCATTCTGGGAACCATCAAGGTATCAGGATTGACTATTGAACAAGCGAAACAGGCTCTCCAGGAGCAATCTGATCAGGTATTCAGGGCTTCAGAGGTGGAATTAACACTGGATCGGGCCAAAAATATCACCTTCTTTGTTTCCGGGGATGTCGATAACCCTGGTAAACACACACTGCCAGCATTTTCAAGGGTATTTGATGCCGTAATTCTCTCATTAACCGGCACCGCTGACAACAACAGTCAGGATGCTACACAAATACTGAGCAATAGCAGGTATTCATTCAGAAATATATCTGTTTTGCATGCTGATGGAAGTACTACAAGGGCAGACCTCATCGCTTTTTTAAAGGCGGGTTATACTGATAAAAACCCACGTTTGCGATTAGGTGACCGGATCAACCTCAAAACATTATCTCAAAGGTCTCCGAGAGTTAGTATTTCAGGCTCTGTGATCAAACCTCAGGAAATTGAATACTCAGAAAGTGATACCCCCGACCTTCTGATCGAGATCGCAGGAGGGTTAACTTCAGAAGCTGATGCTTCACAAGCTTTGATCTACCGAATGCAGGATGGCCGGGTAAATAAAATTGAGATCCTTTCCTCACAATGGTCAGATTTTGACCTTCAACCTAACGACAGAGTCGTGATCCCAAAAGACCCGGAAAATCGTATCTCAGCTTCTGCACAGATTGAAGGAGAGGTGATCCAGCCCGGTATTTTTCCTATCAAACAGGGAGAAACAACGGCTTATGATCTGATACAGTTCTCAGAAGGAGTGACTGAGGAAGCCCTGACATCCGCGGCCTATCTTGAACGGGCAGGGAATATTGAGAATGAAGCGCCAAATAAGTTAAACCCAACGATCATAGGCCGAACGTCCGATCAGATCCAGCAGGAAATGGAATATCTGGAACTTGAAAGTCAGATTAGCCGTGACAAGGTATTTATAGATCTCGCAGACTCTGAGCAACTAAAAAGTGTAGAGTTATTTGACGGAGACCGCATTTTTGTTCCCCGGGATGAAAATACGATATTTATTTTTGGGCAGGTTAATAATCCCGGTTATTATCCCGCAGGCAGCAGCACTTCCAATGCCTATGATTATATTGATCGCGCCGGAGGTTTTTCGCTGGCTGCAAACAAGGAAAGGATCTTCATCATCAAGGCCGGAAGTAACACATGGTATCGGCCTGAAGAGACTAACTTACAATCCGGTGACAGGATCTTTGTTGACCGTATTCCATATGATGAATTAAATGCACAAAGAACCTACGAAACGCAAAGAGATCAGCTGAAAAATTCAAGAATACAGCTGATCATGACCGGCATCACTACTATTACAGGCATCATTACCACATACGTGGCTATTAAAAACAATTAGGGTAAGCGGATCAAAATGAGTGAAACAGATGAAACTCCTTCACAAAGCAGCCTGATGTATTTTCTCAAGCTCGTGATCGGAAATTGGAAAACACTGATGGGCATATACATAACCATCGGGATCTTGACTGTGATCATACTTTTACTACTTCCCAAATGGTACAAAAGTGAAGCAACAGTAGTCATACTGGATGAGAACCAGTCAGCTATCTCTAATATGATGAACCAATTCAGTGCCTTTGGGCTTGGTAGCTTTGGTGAAAATAATGTAGCTACCTACATGGGCTACGCTCATACCAACAAAATGTATGACAGGCTGATCGAAGAATTTGACCTGGCAGAGGTATATGAAACCGAATATGTTGAAGATACCTACGAGGCCATTTTCGAGAATATGAATGTCACTGACAATGAAGACAAAACTTTCAGTATCTCCTATCTTTATAAAGAGGATCCGGAAATGGCAGCCGCCATCGTTCAATATATTTACGCCCAGCTGGACCAAATTGCCCTGGAGGTAGACCGTGCAGAAGCTTCAAATTTCAGGCAGTATGTTGAAAATTATTATGATCAGGTAAGTTCCAAACTTAGGGCAGATGAAGACTCCCTGACCCGTTTCCAAAGTAAAACCGGCATCCTGGATCTGGGCATTCAAACAGAGGCAGCAATTGAGGGAATTGCAGAACTTGAGAAACAAAAGATCAGCCTGGAGATCGAAAAAAATTATGTAGAAGATGTATTTGAAAATACGAGTCGTGTTCAGGAAATAGAAAATAGAATTTCTGCTATAAGTACCAAGATCACTGATCTTCAAATAAATAATAGCGAGATCCTTGTAGCAATCGATTCTCTTCCCAGGCAGGGTGCCGATTTTTTAAGGCTGAAAAGAGATATCCTGATCGGTGAAAAGGTATCTGAATTTTTACGACTTCAGTATGAACAGGCTCTTTTGGATGAACAAAAGATAAGCTCCAATCTATACCTCGTTGATCCTCCATCCATCCCTGAAAAAAAGTATAAACCTCAGCGAACCAGGATCCTGTTCATAGTGATGTTTTTTACCGTTTTGCTATCACTGATATTTATTCGGGCAAAGGCGTTTTACCGGGATCATTCTGAATCTTTCAAAAAATTGATCTAGTATGATCTCCCGGTCACTCTACAAATATCTGCCGTTATACGTCTTTTTAGGTATTTGGGGACTGGTCTTCTTCTTTTATAACCTGAAGCTTTATAACATTTATCCTGCCTCGGCTCCTACCGTGCATTTGATCTTGTTTGGCATCCTTGCTTTTGCATCAGGGTATATTTTATTCACGATGTATGATGTTCAAGGCCTGAAACCTGCTGATCAGGATCTATCCGTTAGTTTAAACCCCGGCAATTTGGCCTGGCTTGTAACCGGCCTGACACTTACTACAATTCTGGGAGCCCTGCTTATAATTTATACTGTTGCAATTGAATTGGGCGGAGCGGAAGCCTATTATAATACCCCCATCAGGGTCAGGAATCTGTTTACTGGTTATCAAAATAATCCACTTACCCCACCGCCGCTTTCATTTAAAGTTGGTAATTACCTGATCAATACCGGTTTTGCCGGTACTGTTTTTGGTGGCGTACTATTTTCTCTTAACCACAAGTTTCGGTACCTGGGAATATTGATCATTCCTGCATTCATATTTGCATCCACCGTCACAATTGGCCGATATACACTGGTAAACAGTCTCTTCTTTTTTATTTTTGCCTACATCATTGCCACCTATTATTTGAAACCCCGTTTAAGAAAAAAGCGGCTGATCGAGATCTGTATCTACTCTGCCGCTTTTGTCATCTTTCTTGGGGTCTTTACCTTTATCCTTCTGGAGGTCCGAACTACCCAGGGAACCGAGAATGCTGTAAAGGAATATGCCTTAAAATCTTCCTACCTGTACCTTACCGGTGGCATTACTGCCCTCGATAATTTTTTGGATCAGGATTTTGCTCTGGTCTATGGCCAATCCAGTTTCAGAAGTATTTTCCGATGGCTGATACAACTGGAAATGTGGGATGAAAGTAATCTAAAAGCGGTTCATGAACCTTTTACATCTGTCACTCCTGCTATCAGTATCAACACCTACACATTTGTAAAGTCGTTCTTTGAAGATTTTGGAATATCAGGTGTCCTTTTTTTCAGCTTCATTTTCGGGGCTCTTTGCAAGGTCGCCAATCACGCTGCATTTAATTCCTTTTCATTCATCAGGTCAGGCATTGCCATCACCTTCATATTTGCGGCCCTGATGTCTTTTTATTCATTCTACTTCCACTCAATAACAACAGCGGTTTACCGTATTTTGATCATCGCTGTTATTCAGTATGTTTTTGCAAATAAGCTCAAAGTAAAGCATTGAAAATGCCTAATAGGGTTTCCCAACTTGGAAGTAAACTAAAAAACAGCCTCTATGTCAGGCAGGTAGCAAATTTAGTTAGCGGCACTTCTTTAGCTCATCTGATCACCATAGCATTAAGTCCCGTTCTTACAAGGATCTTCCCCGCTGAAGCTTTTGGGGAATTACAGTTGTTTCACTCTATTGTCATCATCTTATCCATCGTAAGTACCGGGTGCTTTGAATACACCTTTGTTTTGCCCCAAAAGGACAGGGATGCTTCATTACTTTTTAAATTCAGCTTTCTCCTTAACCTTCTTTTTAATCTGTTCTTATATCTTTTTATCTATTTTGCCAATAGCGTTTCCAGCCTGCCAACTGACTTAAGCTCCTTATTTGTCTGGCTCATTCCATTAGGAGTATTTTTCAATTCTGCCTTAAATCTTATAACTCATTTCGTTATCAGGTTTGAGCAGTACGGGACAGCTTCTAAATCAAAGGTCGTGCAGAGCTCAGTCACGGGAGGCACCCAAACGGGTCTCGGGATAGCAGGAATCTTAAATGGCGGACTGATCATTGGTCACATTTCGGGCCGGATCATTTCAACTGTATTTCTCTTTTTCAGCAAGACCAGCGTACACCTTGAGAAAGTATTTTACAAGCAAAACCTGAGGCCTGTTACCAAAAAGTACTTTGATACAACCAAGTTCCTGCTCCCATCCAATATACTAAGCTATGGAGCTATTGAGATCCCGGTTTTCATAATAGGGGCCCTCTTTGATCAGGAAATGTTGGGTTTTTATGCACTGGCCTATCGTGTATTAAGTGTGCCATCAGCTTTTATAGGCAACTCGGTTGGTCAGGTTTTTTATAAACAACTTTCCGACCGATATAATAATGGAGTTACCATCCGAAATTTTTTAGTTAAGACATGGGGAACCCTTTTTCTCATTACCATTATTCCCACGGGTATTTTATTGCTTTGGAGTGAGTCTTTATTTGCCTTTGTATTTGGTGAACAATGGCAGACTGCCGGTTCCATAGCTATGATCATGGCACCACTCTTAGCCATCGATTTTATCAGTGCCCCAACCGGCAAAACACTTATCGTTCTTGAAAAACAAAAGATCATGCCCGTTTTTTCTTTCCTGAACCTGATAACGCGGGCTGGAGGCCTCCTTATAGGCTGGCATCAGCAGGATTTTCTTTTGGGCATCATTCTCATGGTAATTGGGCATATATTAAGTTTGATCACCTATAACTTATATTTACTTAAGGCTGTCGGTATATACGAAACTGCTATTTCAGCAAATGATCCATCTTCATGAGCCAAAAAAGCCTACATATTTTTTCCCATTCTTTTCCAACCATTGAAGCACCTTATGATGCCACATTTATCAGTGATCATGCCAGATCACTTTCAGGCCACTTCAATGTTAGGGTATGCATTCCAACGCCAAGATCATTCCCCTTTACGTACAGATTCAGAAAAAATCATTCACCTTTAATTCTTCCAGCTAATGTTCAAGGCGATAGATGCTTTTACTTGTCATTGCCTAAAAAAAGATTTCCTGCATTAATCAGCCGATCATTATCAAAGAACATTGTCAAATCCCTCAGGGGGCAACCCATAGACTTGATCCACGTTCATTTTTTATACCCATCCGGCATGATCATCTCTGAACTGAAAAAAGAGTTCAGTTGCCCTGTGGTTCTTACAGTTCATGGGGTTGATTTCTACCATACCTATAATATGCCCGGTTTGAAGAACATACTGAAATCAAACCTTGAACAGGCTAATGCCATTGTCTCTGTGGGACCCGGATTAAAGCAAGATATCGTCAACGAGTACCCAGACCTGAAAGATAAA
>Ga0102940_1002497_pt1 | contig 11055 bp, 8 predicted proteins | sample SalPonR2_C_D1_MG_FD_78215 | JGI IMG/M metagenome (GOLD analysis project Ga0102940, IMG submission 78215) | Salt pond soil microbial communities from South San Francisco under conditions of wetland restoration - Salt Pond MetaG R2_C_D1_MG | ecosystem: Environmental > Aquatic > Marine > Intertidal...
CATACGAAGGCTTCCAGGACCGCTGCCGGAACCACGGAAATCGCCTTCTACGGTAATTGCAACGCCAGAAGAGTGCTTAACTTTTACGCCCAGACGGCTTTGCTGTACGTCGGCGCCGAAGTGGCCGGTAATGTCTTCGTCGGCGGGATTAAAAGTACCTGCACGGGTAGAAACGGCGCGGTCGCCATCCAGGTCATAACTCATGTTCAGACGGGCGTAGCCGTAGAGGCTCGCTTCGGTATCGTCACCTACGTTCAACGTAAGTGCGCTCGCTTGAGAGGCAACCCCCATTACTACTGTTGCTGCCGTCGCACGAATTGCCAATCTCAGTTTGTTGCTTTGCATCTTTGTTGTCTCCACACATTTTTGTTGTTGGACCCAAAAACAAGGTAGTTACGAATTCGTGACAATTCAAATAAATTCATGCAGAAATTAGACGAATGTCTATAACTGCTTTTCGTTCATATACAGACATCTGCAGTTGCCAGCGAGGCGTAAAGTTGTTCCATGACGTCCGAAAGTACAGTTATTGAGTCAGCCACGTTCGCGTTTCTTGATATTGAAACCACCGGCGGCAATTCAGCCCGTGACCGGATTACCGAGATTGGTATCCGGTTCTGGCGGGCCGGTGAGGTGGTGGGGGAGTGGCAGACGCTGCTGAACCCGGAAACGCGGATATCCCCGTTCATCGAGAACTTTACCGGCATTTCCAATGAGATGGTGGCGGATGCGCCGTTGTTTGAAGAGGTGGCGGATGAGCTGGAAGCGCAGCTGAAGGGCAAGGTGTTCGTCGCGCACAATGCCCGCTTTGATTATGGTTTTATCAAGTCCGAGTTCCGCAAGCTGGGGCGTCTGTTTTCGGCGAAGGTGCTGTGCACTGTAAAGCTGTCTCGTCGGCTGTATCCGGAATTTCGGCGCCACAATATGGATGCGCTGATCGCCCGCCATGGCCTTGCCCAGGTTCAGCGGCATCGGGCCATGGGGGATGTGTCCGCCATGTTGGCTTTTTTTGAGCATGCACGTTCAGAAAAAGGCGATGGGAAGTTCGATAAGGCCCTCCGAGAGCTGCTGCAACGGCCCAGTATTCCTTCCCATCTTCCGTCGGATACGCTTCAGGACCTGCCCCGGGGCCCTGGGGTATATCGGTTTTACGGCGAAAACGATGTGCTTTTATATGTGGGCAAGAGCACCAACATTGCTCAGCGGGTAGCGTCGCACTTTTCCGGCGATCATAACTCTGCCCGGGGTGTGCGGATGTCCGAGAGCCTGCGTCGTGTTGAATGGACAGAAACAGCTGGCGAGCTCGGGGCGCTGCTATTGGAGCTCAAACAGATCAAGGGCCTGAAGCCCCTGTTCAATCGCCGCTCCCGGGCCGCCAAGAATCTGGTAAGCATCGAGCTGTCAAAAAACGAAGCGGGGTATCTGCAGGCGCGATTGGTTCGTGAAATCGAGCCACATCGACTCGGGGATTATTTCGGGTTGTTCCGCAGCAAGCGGGATGCCGAGCGGGCATTGAGCGGTATCGCGGCCAAGAATGAATTGTGCAACAAGTTGCTGGGGCTGGAGCCGGAGCACGAAGGCCCTTGTTTCCAGCGTTCGCTGGGGCGCTGCAAGGGCGCCTGTGAAGAGCTTGAAAATGTGGAGCGTTACAATCTCAGGGTGCAGATTGCTTTTCACAGTCTTCGACTCAAGACCTGGCCCTGGAAAGGGCCGGTGGGCATTGTTGAGCAGGATGCCCGGTCCGGCCGCACCGATATCCTGGTGGTCTATAACTGGATGCATGTAGCCACTCTGCATGACGAGGAAGAGCTGCAGGAACTTTCCCTCCGCGGCCAGGCGGTCACCTTTGATCTGGATTCCTACAAGCTTCTGATCGCCGCCCTGATGGACAGAAAAAAGGGCGGTAACGGGCAGCATCGGGTGATTGAATTGTCGGCCATCGGCGAACCGGATGTTCTTATGCCGTGAGTGGCGTATTATGGTGCAAGAGTCCGCACACCTACTTACTTGTCTGGCGCGGTCACTCTACTATTTTTAATTGCTTAGCCGCTTTCCCGAGAGAGATCTATGAATAAAGAACCCGTCAGCCGCGAACTGTTCGATGAAGTCATGGTGCCCAACTACGCTCCCGGTTCCATCATTCCGGTGCGAGGGGAGGGCTCCCGGATCTGGGATCAGGAAGGCCGCGAGTTTATTGATCTCCAGGGTGGCATCGCAGTGACCTGCCTGGGTCATTCCCATCCGGGGCTGGTGGGCGCGCTGCACGATCAGGCCGAAAAAATCTGGCACCTGTCCAATGTAATGACCAACGAGCCGGCCCTGCGCCTGGCAAAGACCCTGTGCGACCTCACTTTCGCCGAGCGCGTGTTCTTCGCCAATTCCGGTGCCGAGGCAAACGAGGCGGCATTCAAGCTGGCCCGTCGGTATGCCTGGGAGCATTTCGGTAAAGAGAAAAACGAGATCATTTCGTTCAAGAATTCGTTCCACGGACGTACCCTGTTTACCGTCAGCGTTGGTGGTCAGCCAAAATACCTGGAAGGTTTCGAGCCAGCGCCGGGTGGTATTCACCATGCCGAGTTCAACGATCTGGAATCGGTGAAGAAGCTGATCTCAAAAGAGAAAACCTGCGCCGTGGTGGTCGAGCCCATTCAGGGTGAGGGCGGTGTTATGCCCGGCGATCAGGCGTTTCTGGAGGGCCTGCGCCAGTTGTGTGACGACAACAATGCGCTGCTTGTGTTTGACGAAGTCCAGTCTGGCGTCGGCCGAAGCGGCCATTTTTACGCCTATCAGATGTACAACGTTGTTCCGGATATCCTCTCCAGTGCCAAGGGGCTCGGCGGTGGCTTCCCGGTGGCCGCCATGCTGACTACGGCCAAAGTTGCTGCCAGCCTGGGTGTGGGTACCCATGGCAGCACCTACGGTGGTAACGCCCTGGCCTGTGCGGTAGCCCAGAGAGTGGTGGACACCGTCAGCCAGCCGGACATTCTCAAGGGTGTGAAAGCCCGCTCTGACAAACTCCGAAAAGGCATGATGGATATCGGTGAGCGCTATGACGTGTTCAGCGAGGTTCGCGGTGCCGGCCTGCTGCTCGGCTGTGTGCTGACCGAAAAATGGCAGGGCAAAGCCAAAGACTTTCTCGCGGCTGGTCTGGAAGAGGGCGTGATGGTTCTGGTGGCCGGCGCAAACGTGATTCGTCTGGCTCCGTCTCTTATCATTCCGGAATCGGATATCGACGAAGCCCTGGAGCGTTTCGAAGCGGCGGTGAAAAAACTGACGGCCTAAGGAGATTTTATGTGGCTGGTACGTCCGGCTCAGCCGGATGATCTGGACCAGATTCTCGCCATCGCGGGCACCCAGTGTGCCCGTCTTTCTTCAACTCTGCCCAAACAGGGCGATGCCCTGGCCTACAAGATCGAGCAATCCCTGGCTTCCTTTGCCGGCAGGATCAGTGCCGAAGACGATCCGCCGAGATTCCTGTTTGTGCTGGAAAATACCGAGACCGGAGACATCGCGGGCACCGCCGGCATTGATGCCCGCGCCGGCAATGGCCAGCCTTTCTACAGTTACCGGCGGGATGCCCTGATCCATGCCTCCCACGAGCTGGGTGTATCGCGCCGGGTGGAGGTGCTGTATCCCTCCCATGCGCTGACCGATGTCACCCTGCTGTGCTCGTTCTCCATCCGCCCCGAACTGCAGGGAACCGACGCGTTCGAGCTGCTGTCCCGGGCCCGGATTCTGTTCATGGCCGATCACCGGGAATGGTTTACGCCGCGGATGGCGGTGGAAATCCAGGGCGTGCAGTTGGAAGACGGCAGCGTGCCCTTCTGGGACAGTCTTGGCCGGCACTTCTTCGATATGGATTTCGAGACGGCGGACCAGTACTCCGGCCAGCTGAGCAAGACCTTCATAGCCGAACTCATGCCCCCCAACCCCATCTACGTTACGCTGCTGAGCGAGGCGGCCCAGGAAGCGATGGGGCAGCCGCACCAGATAACCGTGCCCAATTTTGAGCTGCTCCAGCGGGAAGGATTCCAGCCGGGGAATTATCTGGACATTTTTGATGCCGGTCCGGTTCTTGAGGCTCGCACCGACAGCCTGAGATCCCTGGTAACCAGCCACCCCATGGAACTTCATGGCAGCAATGAGGATGTGGGCGAAACCTGTCTGATTGCTGCCGGCGAGCGGGAACAGTTCCGCTGCACCCTGACACCGGTGGCTGAGACACTGGACGACAAACTCAAGGTTCCGGTTGCCACCTGGAAGACGCTGAACAGGACCGCGGGCGACCGGGTAAGGATTGCGCCGCTATGACAAGTTTCGGAATGGCAAAGCGTGAAGCCGACTGGCTCAGGGAGGCGATAGCATGTTGGTAATTCGCCCGTTACAGGAAAACGATCTGGATGACCTGTACGCCATGGCCCAGAGTGCCGGGAAAGGGCTTACCACCTTGCCGGCGGATCGCGAACTGCTGCAGAAGAAGATCAACCACGCCCGTGAAACCTTCAACCAGCGCATTGCGCCGGAAGCCGGGCTGTATCTGTTTGCCCTCGAGGATATCCAGCGCAAAAAGACAGTTGGAATCAGCGGTATCCAGGCCCGGGTTGGGCTGGACGAAGTGTTCTACAACTACCGTCTGAGCGTTACCGTGAATGCGTCCAAAGAACTGGGCGTTCACGTTCGGACACCCACGCTTCACCTTTCCAATGACATGACCGACACCAGTGAAATCTGCTCGCTGCTGCTGTCCGACGATTACAAGGGCGGGGGCAACGGGCTGCTGCTCTCCCGGTGCCGGTTCATGTATCTGGATGAATTCCGCAAGCATTTTTCAGAAAAAGTATTCGCGGAAATGCGCGGCGTGTCCGATACCCAGGGCCGAAGCCCGTTGTGGGATGCGCTGGGAACCAAATTCTTTGATATGGAATTCAGTGAGGCCGACATGCTGTCTGGCCTGGGCAATAAATCCTTTATCGCCGAGCTGATGCCCAAGTACCCGATCTATCTGCCCATGCTGCCAGATTCAGCCCGGGCCGTGATTGGTCGGGTTCACGACAATACCGCGCCAGCGCTTCGAATGCTCCAGTCCGAGGGGTTCAACTTTAACGGGCTGGTGGACATTTTTGATGGTGGCCCAGTGGTCGAAGCCTTCGTGCACAACATTCGAACGGTACGGGAAGGTATGAACCGGCACGCCATGGTGACCCGAAAGCCGGTCAACCTTGACGTGCCAGCCGATGAGCGGGTGATGGTATCGAACCGCTCGTTCAGGGACTTCCGGGTAACCACGCTGCCGATAGATTGCATCGGGCCGGATACCGTCAGCCTGCCGCCCGAAGTGGCTGAGGCGTTGCAGATTGAATCGGGTGATCCGGTTCGTCTGGCCCCCTTGAAAGACTCGGGGCTGCTGACCAAACATAGTTATAGAAGCTCAGTATCTGGAGGTGCATCGAAATGGCAAAGCTGACAGGTGAACTGTTTATCGACGGGCTCTGGCTCCAGGGCCACGGGCCGGTATTCGAGTCTGTCCAGCCGGTGACCGGTGAGACAATTTGGGACGGCGAAAGCGCCAGCCTGGAGGATGTGGATGCGGCCGTTCGTGAGGCACGAAATGCGTTTGTGAAGTGGCAGCGCAAGAGCTTTGCCGAACGTCAGGCGGTGGTTGAGGCCTTTGGCAAGCTCCTTGAAGAGCACAAGGAAGAACTGGCCCATCAGATCGGTCTGGAGACAGGCAAACCGCTTTGGGAATCCCGAACGGAAGTGGCCGCGATGATCGGCAAGGTCGGCATTTCCGTGAAAGCCTACAACGACCGTACCGGAACCTCTGAATCCGAGGCTGCCGGTGGTCACGCGGTGCTCAGGCACCGGCCCCACGGTGTGGTGGCGGTTTTTGGCCCCTACAACTTCCCGGGGCACCTGCCGAATGGCCACATAGTGCCCGCTTTGCTGGCCGGCAACACGGTGGTGTTCAAGCCGAGCGAGCTGACCCCCGGTGTTGCCGAACTCACGGTCAAACTCTGGGAAAAGGCCGGTATTCCGGACGGTGTGATCAACCTGGTGCAGGGTGCCGCGGCTACTGGCAAATCCCTGGCCAGCCACCTGACGATTGACGGTCTGTTCTTTACCGGCAGCTCAACCGTTGGGCACCTGCTGCACAAGCAGTTTGGGGGCCAGCCGGAGAAAATCCTGGCCCTGGAGATGGGCGGCAATAACCCGCTGATCGTTCAGGATGTGGCTGATGTGGACGGTGCCGTCCATCATGCCCTGCAGTCGGCATTCCTGTCGGCCGGCCAGCGCTGCACCTGCGCGCGCCGACTCCTGGTGCCCAAGGGCAAGAAGGGCGACGCCTTCCTGGATCGGCTGGTGGAAGTCTCCTCCCGGATCAAGGTGGGTGAGTTCGACGCTGATCCACAGCCGTTTATGGGCTCTGTGATTTCGGCAGAAGCCGCCGACAAACTCCTGGCGGCCCAGGCCGGCCTGCTTGAAAAGGGCGGCAAATCCCTGCTGGAAATGAAGTCCCTGAAATCGGGAACCGGCCTGCTCTCGCCCGGTATTATTGATGCCACAGGGCTGGACGTGACCGACGAAGAATTCTTCGGGCCATTGCTGACAGTCTATCGCTACAAGGGCTTTGATGACGCCCTGGAGCTGGCCAACGACACTCGTTACGGGCTCTCTGCGGGGATCCTTACTGATGACCGCAAGCTGTATGAGCGTCTGGTGGAAGAAGTCCGCGCGGGCATTGTGAACTGGAACCGGCCATTGACCGGCGCCAGCAGTGCAGCGCCCTTCGGCGGCGTTGGCGCCAGTGGCAACCATCGCCCGAGTGCCTACTATGCCGCCGACTACTGCGCCTGGCCCATGGCCTCGCTGGAGGCCGGCAAGAGTGAATTGCCAGACTCTCTGGCACCCGGCCTCAATTTTGATTAACGGAACCCAGTGCCATGGTGAAACACGCGGTTGAAGCAAACTTCGATGGCCTGGTTGGCCCCACCCACAATTACGCGGGGCTGTCCTGGGGCAATGTTGCCTCCAAGTCCAACGTCAGTTCCGTCTCCAACCCGAAAGAGGCGGCACTGCAGGGCCTGGCCAAGATGAAGCGTCTGGCGGACAGGGGCTACGTGCAGGGCGTTCTGCCACCCCATGAACGCCCTCATGTTCCAACGCTTCGGGCCCTGGGGTTTGAAGGGACAGACGCCCGTGTGCTGGAGCAGGCGGCCAAGTCCAGCCCGTCCATACTGGCGGCGGTATCGTCTGCTTCGCCCATGTGGACGGCCAACGCGGCCACGGTATCGCCCAGTGCTGATACTTCAGACCATCGCGTGCACTTCACCCCGGCGAACCTGAGTGCCAAGTTCCACCGTTCCATCGAACACACGGTGACCGGGCGGGCCCTGAAATCCATTTTTGCCGACGAGAGTTACTTTGCGCATCATCCGGCGCTGCCATCGGTGAGCCACTTTGGTGATGAGGGTGCCGCAAACCATACTCGCTTGTGCGCCGGATACGGCGAACCTGGTGTCGAGCTCTTTGTGTACGGCCAGGTCGCATTCAACGAGCAGGCGCCCGCACCAAAAAGATACCCGGCGCGACAGACCCTTGAGGCATCCCGGGCCGTGGCGCGACTGCATGGCCTCAAGGATCAGCATGCGGTCTTTGCCCAGCAGAATCCGGAAGCCATCGATGGCGGCGTTTTCCACAACGATGTGATTGCCGTCGGCAACGGCAATACCCTTTTCTACCACGAGCTGGCCTTTTTGAAAGAGGGAGAGGTATTGTCGGATATCCGGGAGCGTCTTACCGGTGCCGAGCTTGAAGCGGTCAGGGTCAGCAGTGCCGATGTGCCGCTGGAAGATGCCGTGGCCTCCTACCTGTTCAACAGTCAGTTACTGAACACGCCGGACGGGATGCTGCTCGCGGTACCCGGTGAGTGTCGGGAAGTGGCGTCAGTGAGCCGTTATCTGGATGACCTGGTGAAATCCGGCGGGCCGATTACCTCGGTAGAGGTCTTCGACGTTAAACAGTCCATGCGTAACGGCGGTGGCCCGGCCTGCCTGCGGTTGAGAGTGGTCCTGAACGACGAGGAACTGAAGGCCATCAACGGGGGCGTGTTGCTCACCGATGAACTTTATGAGCGCCTGACCACCTGGGTGGAAGCCCATTATCGGGACAAACTGAGCCAGGACGACCTGGGCGATCCCATGCTGCTGGAAGAAGTCCGCAAAGCCCTGGACGAACTCACCGGGATCATGGGTCTGGGTTCCATTTACGATTTTCAGCTCTAGCAGCCCGCCGAGCTCAAGGCTGTCAGGCGGAAATCGACGACGTCAGCATATCCATGGTGTGCCGGATCAACTGCTCGGCCGGAAACTCCGGGTTGCCTTCCCCCATTTCCGACTGGCAGAGCAGGATCACCCCATGCAGGGCGCCGCGCAGATACAGGGCGGTCTGCACGGGGTTGGTAATCCGGTCCCGGTTCATGGTGCCGTCCTCAAGCCCCAGTTCGATGGCCCCCACCATCAGTTCCATCAGGTCTGATTTGGAACACAGCATTTCCTCAGCCTGGCTCTCATCGGCCTCGGCCATGGCGGTTGATGCCTTGGTCAGCGCCGAGAAATAATCCGGTTCCTCAAGATAGAAACGATAGTAGGATTCTCCCATCGCCCGGATCTGGGCCAGACCGTTATCGGCGGTCTGCCTCGCCTCTTCGAATCGCCGGAATAGGGCGTGCCCCGCCCTGAGCATGATGCCCCGCTGTATCGCCGCCTTGTCCTTGAAGTACACGTACAGCAAGGCCCGGCTGAGACTGGCGGTGCGGGCAATGTCGTCCATGGACGTTCGCTCGTAGCCCTTTTCTGAAAACACCAGTTCGGCGGCGTCCAGAATGGTGTCGTAACGGGCCTGTTTCTCCCGCTCGCGGCGGGTCTTCAGCGGTTCGCTCATTCAATCATCCGGTTAGGTTACAACTGCCAGCACATGATACCTGAAAGTGGATCAAACCCGATTATTGACAAAATGTCAAAGAATGACATGATGTCTAAATCAACCATTGGGTTTCTCCAGGGACAGGACCCCGCCAACTACACAAGCAAGGATGAAAGGAAGAGTCATGACACCACTTCGAATCCCCGTTGCTATCGTTTCTCTTGCGGTTTTTTCACTGTTTCTGTCGGGCTGTAAAGCCAGTGACGTAGCCCCGGAGCCCGGGCAGCAGAATGTTTCAGTGCGTGTGTCTGAAGTCGCCGGCGGCGAGAGCCAGGATATGCCGCTGCGGTTTTCCGGAATTGTTCGTGCTACCCAGCGCGCGACACTGACATTCCAGGTCAGTGGAACCCTCAGGGAGCAGGCGGTGGAACTGGGCCAGACAGTGCAGGCCGGTGATCTGCTCGCCCGCGTCTACAATCCCGGCCTGGAGCCGGCCCGTGATTCTGCCCGGGCCCGTCTGGACGAGTTGAGAACGCAGTATCAGCAGGCCCAGCGAGAGTGGGAGCGCTCCAGTCGTTTGCATGAGCGTGGTGTTGTGTCGGAGCAGACGCTGGAGCAGCTTGCGGCGCGGCGGGACTCCCTGGAAGCCAGCGTGGCAACGGCGCGGGCGTCCCTGGCGGAGGCAACCCAGTTACTCGAAGAAAGCACGCTGCGGGCTCCGTTTTCCGGCCGGGTAGAGGCCCTTCTGGTTGAGCGGGATGAATTCGTTGCGGCCGGTCAGCCGGTCATGCGGCTTTCTTCTCCGGCGGGGCGCGAGGTAGAGGTGAGGGTGCCGGCGTATCTGCTGGATCATGTGGCGCTTGAGCAGACCTTGCCCGTGTGGTCGGTGCAGGATCGCAGCCAGCCGCCCCAAACGGGCTCGGTGGTCGAGATTGCCCAGGCCAGTGCTATTCGCGGCGAGCTGCATCCGGTTCTGGTAAGCCTGCCGGTTAATACACTTGAGCCCGGAGCACCCGTGGAGGTCGGTATCACGCCAGTTCGGGAGTCGGCCCTCACGGTGCCCCTGCTGTCGGTGATTCGGAATGCCGAAGGCGTCAGTGTGTTCCGGGTTCGGGATAATGTGGCCAGAAGAGTTGCGGTGGAAGTGGACCGGGTTGTTGGCGAGCGGGTAGTGGTTACCTCCGGTGATCTGTCCCCGGGTGATCAGGTGGTGTATGCCGGTATGACGCGTTTGGCGGACGGTGATGCCGTGGAGGTGCGCTGATGACCCGCCGGCTGCTGAACTGCCAGCGTCTTCTCGGCATGGTGGTGACCATGCTCTGCCTGCTGGGTATTGCCGCTTACAGCACCATGCCGCGCCAGGAAGATCCGTCGTTCCCCTATCGGGCAGGCCTTATCAGCATCAGTTATCCCGGCGCCAGCGCCGAGGCCGTCGAACGGCTGGTGCTTCGGCCCCTGGTGGATGAGCTGCGTCAGGTGGAAGAGGTGGACTTCACCCAGTCAACGGCTCGCACCGGCGTGGCCCTGGCTCGCCTGCGTCTGAACGATGATATTTACGACACCGACCCGGCCTGGGACCGGGTCCGTCAGGCCATGGAGCGGGCCAAGCAGGATTTCCCGGACGATGTGGGTCGGATGGTACTTGATGATCGGCTGATTGATATCCCCGCCATTGTCATGGCCGTGGGTGGTTCGCCCTCGGTAACCGAATTATCCGACGTCGCCGAACGGCTGAAGCAGAACCTCTCGGATTTACCGGGAGTGTCGCGTATTGAGCTGGAAGGTGATGCCGACGAACAGATTACCCTGGCGCTGGACGATGCCGCGCTTTACCGCCTGGGCATATCCCCGGCGCGTGTATTGGACACGCTGGCACGGCGCAACCAGACCATCCCCGGCGGCTTCGTGGTGGTTGATGGTCGCCGCCTGTCGGTGCTTCCCAACAGCGAATTTGCCGATATCGATGCAATCCGCGCCACCCCCATTGAATTGCCCGACGGCTCCCAGGTGCCGCTGGCCGCGGCGGCGGATGTCTGGCGCGGGCCAGTGGAACCGAGGCAGCCGGAAACCTGGTACGACGGCGAACGGGTGGTTCTGGTCTCCGTCATCATGGAAGAGGGCACCACCGATGCG